>Ga0097621_100001937_pt1 | contig 14128 bp, 13 predicted proteins | sample KBSMisM72_FD_73165 | JGI IMG/M metagenome (GOLD analysis project Ga0097621, IMG submission 73165) | Miscanthus rhizosphere microbial communities from Kellogg Biological Station, Michigan, USA - KBS Miscanthus M7-2 (version 2) (version 2) | ecosystem: Host-associated > Plants > Roots >... | reverse complement strand
CCTGCCTTGGGCGCAGGGGGTCGGGCGTTCAAATCGCCCCGCCCCGACCAAATCTCCTTGTTTTCGCTGCTATTTCGCGAAACCGAGCACCTGTCGAAAGTGCAGAGTGCGCGGGAGCCGGCTATTGAAAACGTTGGAGTTATTGAGACATCGACCATACTAAGTGGCAACTAGTACCTACAATTTTGACCACAGTTGGCGTGCGATTCTGTCCACCACGGAAACCCAGTTTCCCTATTGCCATCTGACCGACGGCACCTTTACCGACCACATGGCGACGGCCCGCGGCATAGTTGGTGGATCGCTAGGAAGTCTAGGCCGCCCAAACGGAGATATATTCGCTTTCGAACTGGCACAAAACATCCGTCAGGTCGCCTGGACGGCCGGATCGACAATCCAAAAGCCGGGCCGTCTGCAGTCCGATCTCGAAGCGAGCCCCATTCTATATGGAAGGTGGCAAAGGGACGACGACCAAGCTCGTCAAGTTCCAGATGCGACCCGATCGGCTCGTTAATTGAAGAGTCTCGCACACGCCGAACACCGGAATCCCGAACCGGAACGGATCCAGGACTCTCGGCATCTCGTTAGCCCATTGTCGCGGAACTCAAGGCCCACGTGACCAAACAGCAAACACTCAAACAAGTTTAGTTACCGGACCGTGCGGGGTCCTTCGTCATCGGCGGCAGCAACATACCGCAAAACTGAACCGCCCGGCAGACAGACGGGTTTTTCCGTACAATGGCGTCATGCAAAGGCTGCGAAGGCTCTTCTGCACCTACAGGCTTCGAGTCGATGACAAAGGCCGGCTGAAGCTTCCTTATGAAGTGGTGGATGCGCTTGGGGAAGAGCGCCAGGTGCTCGTCATCTCGCGCGGCTGGCAGACAATCCGGATCTACCCCCTCAGCGGTTCATTCTCCCGGCGAATTGTGCTGGGCGAGAGACGAACGCCGCGGGCGAAGAGCAAAACCACGTGGACACGAAGGCAGATTGCCCTTCTCGGTCTTGGCGAAACAGACCCGGTCTTGTTCGAGCAGATCGACCGCGCCCACGTAACGGAGGTGGATCTTCAGGGCCGCGTGCTCGTAGCACCGCACTCCTGGAACGAAAAAAGCACGGTGGGATTGGAGAACCAAGACATTGTGCTCAGGTGGGATGAGGATCACTTCACTGTAGTCGCGGGCAAGCCGTGAGCGCGGCAGGGCACGGCTTTCCGCTGCTTGAATCAAGGGTTACTACGACTAGTCGCCGTACAAGAATAGTCGAATTTCCTCCGGAAGGGCGAGTCTTCCCCGTGAATCGAGACGGTGAAGTACGTTATAGCCCAAAGAACCGCACGAGCCTGCTCCGTACGCTGGTAGAATCTGGTCAGTAGAGCGAGACCATTGATGTTTCTGCAAACAACGGTTAGGGTTGCACTATTCGGAATCGGCCTGGGCGTTTCGGGCAACTGGCAGCAGGCCGTCCTCGATTCCTACTCGCTCAGTTGCACGATGCTGCCACATCCCGCACGGTATCCGAATCAGTTGGTTCTGCTCTCGAAGGGACACTTCAGCATCAAGGGGGTGAAAGAACTCTTCGCCTGCGACTACGAACCGCTGCCGGGATTCGAAGGGATGCACCGCCCGCGAATCATTCTCGATAGTTCCAAGTGATCCGTCACGCTCGTATCCAAACTCCGATCTAAAAAGCGATATTAGCGCGCGAAGATCCTTGTCGATTCTGGCAGCGCCGACGCGGGAAGTTGATCTCTATCGCGCAAGATACAACAACGTTCCCGGTTCGCGGATTAGGACGTCCGGCTTTTGTTTCTCGGCGTCGCGTAGGCGCAGCTTCGCCATCAGGCACGAGTTATTGTTGCGGTGTAGCCGATATGAACCGTCGCGGCGAAGAAAAGCGCCATTTGATGCGCGCGTCATCTACCACAAAAGAATCGTTCCAGATGATGTGCCTTCATACGAGCGGAAGGAGAACGACATAAACTGACGAGGAGCGCGGCATATTCTTAGTTCCCATGCGAAGAGCGTCCAATGGTTCAAGCTCGGAATCATCTCATCGACTGCAGTTACCTTGATTCTGTCGACCGTTGTGAGTGAGATAGCGCTCGGTCCTCAGACAGAGACCCGGAGGAAGGTCATCCTACGACTCTACGACCTGAATTGCAGTGCGCCTTTCGGTACCTATCGCTATCCGCGAGACGTGATGTGGCTCGCGGATAGAGATCCGCTCGGTCGTGGAAGCTGGGAAATAGTACGTACATGCCGAACGCATAATTGATGAAAACGGGCTGGATGTTATGTTAAGAACCACCTGGACCGCGACGCTTTTCGCCATCCCTAAAATCAACGCGGGGCGACGATGACCGAACTCGTCCCAACGCCGCGACCGCTCCCGCACGTATTGCTCGGCAACGTCACCCCGGAGAACTGGGAACCACTGGTACTATCGGGCTTCTTCGAGTTTGAAGATTGGCATCGTGTTCGACCACTACTCCATAAACTGTACGCTCATAACCTGAGAAGATGTAACGGTGACCGGATTCCCCGAGTTGCAGGCGCTATACCGTGCTCTGGACCGATCGGCGAAAGCGTGGTGGAGTAGCTCGCTCACTCTAAAATTCTGTGGGTTCGCCGTCGGTATACTGGCTATACTGCCTGTCCCACAGGAGCCGGTCCCCTTCCTGGTCGCGGGTTTCGCACTGCTTTCCGAACTCTGCGGTTATCGCGCCGATTCTGTTAAGTCATCCGCGCAGGCTCTTAGGCGCGCTCTCGACGTTTACGATAGCTTCGGCTGGGAACCTTCTGCTGCCGATCTCTCCGATTTATTTGTAAGGAATCCAGGTTCTTTCAAGACCCCAACAAGCGCAGACATGGAGGCCTATTTTGCGAGCGCGGAACCACCCGGTACGACACGCGCTTTGCAGAACCTATCCGAATCCGCTTGGTGGACTAAGCACCTCGCGGAGAGTATGGCTCTCATATGCACCGTGATTCTCGTACTCGCGGCGCTTTCAGCCTTTAGCATCTTGATTGCCGTAGTTCAAACGACGCAGTCGCATGGCGTTCAAGTCAACGTGGCCAGAATCGTGACCGCCTTTCTAATGTTCCTTCTTTCCCTGGGAATCGTTAAATTGATCCTGGGATATCGCGGCTTGGCCGCTCGTGCCTCCAAATGCGAGATCGCCTCTTTGCGATTGCAGCAACTCCCCTCCAACGAACTGGATGCCTTCAGGGCTCTGTACGATTACCACATTGGTCGCGCGGTCGGTCCGCTCATTCCCACGTGGATCTGGAAATGGCGAAAACGGGAACTACGCCAAGCCTGGGCGCAATTCCGCATGCGCAAGACTTAACGCACATCCAAATTTAGCGGATGGAAAGGCATCATGCCTTCTGGATAGGGGGCAAACATTGAATAATGCGGCTGGTCAGACGTCCAATATTGATGCTCTGCTCGCGCATCAACCGCTGCAGTCCCAAAATCCTATCCTCGGGGACGCCCATCACACTCTTATATGCTCGAACGCCAAGCAGTTGAGGCCGTGACGTTGAGCCCGATTCATATTCGTTCCGTCCCCGAATATCGGTCATCACCAGCAGCCACTTATCATGCTCCGTAGCCTCCTTGTCGATGTACAGGAGGGAAACCGGATTCCTGGTTCGCAGCTCGCGTACCTTTGCCAATGTTCCTACTGGCACCAACCCCAAGTACAGCCCGCGAGTTTCCTTGATAAGCACCTCTTGCTCCGTACATACGTGCGACGGGCCGCCCACTGCATCGACCATATCGACCATTTGGCGGAGAGATTCGATTACACAGGCGAATCGTTCCCGGTGATTGTGCTGGAACTCTTCCGTTCGACTCTTGAAGTCCTCCGCGGTAGCGGAATACTCATAGTCTTTGATCTGCTTGTCGAATGCCTTGCCTAACCGATGGAGATCAGGTTCTCCCACATCCATTAGGTTATGGGCGAAGGGGCGCGCCCAGTCGCTACCCAACTCTTCCACGGAAATCGCGTGTATTCTTTGGACGGCCGCACCACGCCGAACCGCTTGAATCGACGCGGTCATGTAGCGGCCATCTAAACCAAGCGCGTTGCCCTGCCATACGGACGGTGTGGTGAGCGTGGTCCAGGAATCTCCGGCACCCAATTCGCTGAACATTTCCACCAATGAGTCTATGAGGCTATGGCGGGTGCCGTGGATTTCAACCATCTCCGTTTTACAACTGTCGATCAGGCGCTCGAGTTCATCGGCTTTTCGATTGATGAAGCGGCCGAAAACCCCGCTGCTTGACCCGATGTGACCTTTCGACGCCTCGGCCAACCGTTCCATGCGTGAAGCAATGTCCGTCTGGGGAGGGGTTGACGACGGGCCAGACGAAAGCCGGCGTAACTGATCCCGTATCTCGAGCATCGAGGGACGATCCACAGGATCCAGCGCTGTGCATTGCGCTATGATGTCCAGTATTTCCGGATGATACCTAGGTAACTTGCGATCCCCGTCAAGCAGCAACTTACGAATATGGGCTCGGCGCGCGTGACCATATAGTGGAGGATCATCCAGTATTACTATGGCCTCACCAATCGTAAGATACAGGAGGAGCTTACCAAATGAATACACATCGACTTGTTCGGTAGGAACGTATTCGATCTTGCCTCGCTCTGGCGCGCGATATGCGTGATTTGCCTGGGATCTTGGATCTCCCGTGGGCGTCATAATAAAAGCTTCCCCAAAGTCAATGAATACCACCGTTGATGAAGCACGATCTATATATATATTGGGAGGCCAAATATCTCCATGGGCAACGCGGCATTGATGAATCTCCGCGAGACCATCGGCGATGAGAGTGGCAACTTCACGCCACGCGGACCAATTCAGAATTCCAGACCAGGGAACCTCCCTTCCCTCGAGATCGAATTCTTCCTTAGCACGGTAACCCTTTTCCAAGAGCCATTTGTTCAATGGAACGGCGCCGGAAAGATAAGGCTGCACCGTAACGGGTATCTCTACCAGGGGATTCTGCACCAGGGGATTCTGCGACCATACTTTGCCCATGTCGAAGATGGGATTCGCGTGCTTGCACTTTAGAAGTCTACTTCGTATATGTGCCCATTCCGCGATGCTTTGCGATTGAACATAGATCAGGCGTGCCAGAACTTCGGCCGAGGTGCGATTGCTCGATAGATTTGGAATTTTAACAACAACGTCTTCGGCGTCACGTATTCGGATGCCAGCGGCATCGCAGGGAAAGCCGCTAAAGGCAGTGGAAAAGCCGCCCTTATCGAGGGGTTTCTCCAACCAATAGTATCGGTCTTGGTCTTTTTTGAGCCACGGATATGAAACCGTATCCGCCTCTGGGAAAGAAAGCGGAATGGTGCACCGGATCGGAGGCCGGCGAGGGTCCTCGATGTCAAACAAATCCATGAAAACTGTCCTTTCCCTGTGGCATCAGCGATAGCGGGTCTAGAGAGTTTATCAAAGTGCAAAAAAGGTTGTCGAAGAAAGGAATGTGGGGTAGTCATGGTACTGCCAGTAGAAACCTCATGGTGCGACGCCGGGCGTTACGATCGGCCGGCGGGTTCAATGGATGAGCGTCGCATTGAGAACAACGTCGCCAGCCGCTCGCGCTGCCAGTTGGATGTCGGTGGGCAAAAGGACGCGATCGGAACGCTGCAATTGCTCCATGATGTCGGATGAGCACTGTACCCCGTAAATCCACCAGAGATATGTTGTGGGATAGATTGCGGCAGCTTCCGATCGCATTTCGTGGGGCGGCAGATTGACCCGAACGACTCTATCAAAGGCGAAGCTAAGGGAGGAGAATAGTGCCGGATCGAAGATTGGCTTGCCCTCCAGCAGCGCCTCTTCTTCAACTTCCCGGGCAATGTCTGAAATCCAGCGATCCGCTCCCTGGTCGATAAACCAGGAGAGGACGCCTTCGATGGCATCGTCCGGCGCCAGCAGCCGCCCCTCCAAGCCCCCAATCCTCTCGGGTGTCGCCGAAAGCCGCTCTAATTCCTTCACTTCGTTCGGCGTTAGACGAACCCCGCCACCGAAGGCTGAGGCGCTGCGCGAATGATGGATGCCCTGAGATCGAGGGGCACCGTAGCTGGATTCATTCAGGACAGCAACTTTGCTGCGTAATTTCCCCGGGACCTCCCAGATGGGCGCAAGCGCGGCGACAGACAGTCTTTTCATTGTCAGCTCGGCGTCCGACTAGATTTACCACAACTTTCCGGAGTTGCGGTTGAGCAGCAGGTTCCGCTACCGAATCGGAGTATCTCTCGAGGAAAATGACCAGGATGCTTCAGCGCGCAGTATGCCACGTCTCGCTTTCTTACCGGCTAAGCGACGGAACAGGTGTTCCCGAGGCCCCCTGCGGTCTGTTTCGGGACCGGCGAAGAACACAATCTTCTGTGAAGGTCACGTAGTGGCTGGAGACAGCGCAAGAATGGGTGTTTCTGCGTAACGGCGGGAACCCTCGCCGAGAGGGACACCAAGCGAGCTGCCCATTCTGGAGGCATGGTTCTAATGCGCTCTTCCGTGACTCAGCACTCCTTCTAGCCTGATAACGTATCGGTAATGGGATCAACTGCTGCCTTCTCTTGGAGATTTTCATTGATGCTCCTTGTTGCCACCCTGATTCAGGTCGAGGCACAGGAGCGCGCCCGCGATGCTCCGTTCTCGTGTGAGCCGGTTGTTACCGATTCCATCGTGTTTCGTGGAGTGACACTCGGGAATTATCAGGCCGGGAAGCAACTGGTGAGATTTCAGATCGAAGAGCGCTTCTACGGTGTTCCTTCGGGCATGAAAGAAATCGAGGTTCCTCTCGAAACGGACGAACCTCTAGCACGCGGAGAAGAACGCATCGTCGCCTCCAACCTCGATGACGGAGAGCGCGTGTGGTCCGCTGACCCCTTTGATGACGTTGTGGACGCCGAATACTTGAAGTACCTGCGGAATCTGTCTTCAGGCAGCGGCCCCGCTCGCATCCTCGGTTGGACTACAGCAACAAACGACTTCCCGATCCGAGATGCAGACATCGTAGCGACGGGAGATGTGCGCACCTATAGAACGCAAAGCGGCGGCCGGGGCACTTTTGAGTTGTCCGGCGTAATTCCTGGCAAGTACAGACTAACGGCCACGCGCGATCAATACGAGTCAGCGCTTCCATTTGAGGATGTCGAGGTGGTCCCTGGCGGATGCGCCGTAGTCCCGTTTCTCTTTGGTTTCCAAGGAAAGATTCAGGGTACGGTTAGGGATAGAAAGGGCCGGCCACAGCAGGGCGTCCAGGTGGATCTCCTTCTGCTCGATGACAGTCCCGAGGCAAACTGGTTCGATTCAAGAGTGACGGACACCGAGGGCCGGTATTCATTTGGCGGCCTTGAAGCCGGACGTTACCGCGCCGGAGTCAATCTGCGTCTGAAGCATAATCCGTATCCGACGCTTTACGCTCCCGGTGTCGAAGACCCGGAACAAGGATTGACCTTTGAGATTTCGGAAGATCAGCCGGGCGTTGAAGCGAACATTTGGCTTCCAGAACCAAAGTTCCGCCCATTTGAGATTTTGGTCTGTTGGCCCGATGGTCGTCCTGCTATCGGGGCGAGAATCGAACTCCGATGGGGGCGGTGGGCCGATAAGAAAGAGGTCCTTACGAATCAGAACGGACTCATTATCCTTCAAGGCTACGAACTGCTTCTCTATAGGCTCCGGGCGGTAGTCCAAGGGCAGAACGCGAATGAAGAGAGTACGTCAATGTTCGAATGGATTCCCCCCGGAGGGGACAAAGTCTACCTTCGCTTGGATCTCTCCGAGCACGAGGCGGTAGACGTATCTCCGTCAGAGCAGCGCCACTGAATCGCGGCCCCGGTCTTACTTCCGTGACGGATTCCTCGCTGTCGGTCGGTTAGCATGGACCCGGAACGACTGAAGCAAACGGAAGGTGTTCGCGCCAAGCGATGGGCCCCCCCCCGGAGATTGAGGGTGAAGCGGCTTGGGTGGTCTTTGATTGGGGACGCGTTTGTCAGGTCTCTTCAACGCGCCCTTTAGGTAAACGTAGAGCCAAGCGGCCAGGTGGCCTAGCACACTAGGCTCGTGCTGCACAGATTTCAGAACCGGAAGGGCTGGTTCAAGATTGTAAGCGCCGTAGACTGTCAGAAGAATGCGGAGACCGCGGAGGGCCTGCATGCGTTCGGCTTCGGACCGACCTTTGTCCGCGAGTTCCACACTGTAGCGTTTCACAGCTTCCGGGTCTGCGCGGAACCATGAGTCACCACGTGCACCAGGAGACACAAAAAAGAGAATGACGCCGATAGACACAACCTGGACTTGGCGCAGCATGCGATGCTTGCTACTCACTCGACATCCTTGCAGTTTAGTGTAATGAATCGGCGACCGGTCGACATGCTTGTGTGTGGGTGAAGCTATCGCGTGAAAGCCTACTTCCCCGCTCCCCGCAGCAGTCAGGGCTGCGCGCCCTCAGGGCACCGCGTTAAACACGGCCTTCTTCGCACAGTTACGCAGCGCTTTCGCGCCGACTGCGAATTCTTCACCGGTTCGGGCTGTATATGGGAGAAAGAGAGTTCTTTGTGCCACTCTACTTAGCCCGTCTTGGTATCAGGCGATTAGAGATAGTCATGCCGGGCCTTGGAACGGATGGACGCAACGGACGTTGCACCCCAGCCCTGTCGTAGTTCTCATCAGCCTTGCTGACCTCGCCCAACAGTTCATACAGCTCTGCGGCTTCTTTATACTGCCCCAAGCCTTCTTGACACTGAGCCTTGAGCTTTTTCCACTTTCCCGCAGCATTGATAACGTAGGGGTTGTAGATCATCAAAGGCAAAAAATCAGCCTGTCTGACTTCCGGTGTCTACATTTTCTACTACAATTGTGTGGTCTTATTCCGTCTCGGATAGGACGACGCAATATCCTCTCAGCGGCTCTCATAGCGCTCGGCGAGGCAACGCGACTGCCATCGACGGGCGCTAGGCGCTACGAAATAAGGCAGTGATGGGGCAGCGAGTTGTTGCGGACCAAGAGTCCGACGATTGTCAGTCAAGGTCAGAATCGCGGCGATCTCCTTTATTGATACCTGACCAGCGCAGGAGGTTTGGGTCTGGTCCGATCGCCAAGCAGCCACTCAAGACGCTCCTTCAACTCTTCTTCGCTTATCTGCCCATGCACCCGTGAAACAATTCGACCTTCCTGGTCGAGGAATGCCGTTGCAGGAACCGCCTTACCCATCCCGAGCCTCAAGAGATCGCGCATAGTGGCGTCCAGCCACACCCGAAAGGGGACGTGATACTTGCTTACGAAATCTGGGACGTTCTTCTGGCCTTTCCTTCATCCACGGCAGGTGCGATGAAGATCACGCCCTTGGACCCATAATCTCTTTCCGCTTGCACCAGCATGGGAATCTCGGCGGTGCAAGGAACGCACCAAGTGGCCCAGAAATTTAAGACCACTACCTTGCTCCGGTAGTCGCTAAGCCGAACAGGCTGACCATCGAAAGGCTTCAGCTTGAGATCGCCCAGGAGCTTGCGGCTAAGAGCAGCAAGCCGCAAGTGAAAAGGACCGATGAAAGCCGCACTACCCTAAAGGTTCTATTGGACGCGCTGAGGCGCACCCTGGGGTAAAGTTAGCAGCGGATTCTTCTCCTCCGCGTATTTCGTGCCGAAGGTGCGGCTGATTGCAAAAGACAGTACGGAAGTGTGATAGTGGCCATTAACGCCGCTGATCGACCGCCCCCAGGACGCGAACACCTCTGTTTTTGGATTCACCGCGAAGGAAGCGCCAAATCCTGCGTCCACCAACCTTAGTTTTCCAAGCTGGTCGTGATGAAGGAATTCTTCATCGTCAAGACCACCGTGAGGAAGACTGAAGTCACCATCTACGCCGCGGTAGGTATGGAACCACTGAGCTAATCCCAGAAGAGACAGACGCGGCGTCAGAAAGTAACCCAGCTGCGCCTGCACATCGCTTCGATTCGGCGAAATATCCAGAATAGGTTGAACAAAAGCGTAGGAATACTGAGCCTGTATAAAGGCTTTGGGCAAGATCGGGTCCAGACGACGGCCAAGGTTGATTCCGATGTGATACTCGCGGACATCGCGTCCCACGCCGGCGTGCGCGAACTGCTCATAGCCGTGACTCGGCAGGACCAGCCTGACAAAAGGGGTGAATACGACCGGCCTTTGGCTCACGTTGTAACGAAGGTCCGCCGTGAAATCCTGAAAAGTCGAGTGGTACGCTCCGTCATCCACAGTCAAACTGTGAGGAAACTGCCCCATGTATTTCCCAAAGATGTAAGGCAGAGCAACCCGCAAGGCCAGTTTGTTGGTGAGGGAGTAATCCGTGTCCACGGTCATGGAATGCAAGGTAATTGTGCCTTTATCAAACCTACTCCCGTGGAGGTCCAGATGATACGGCGAAAACGTTCGTTGATAACTGATAGAAACAGTTCCCTCGCCTTTGGGGGCCAACCAAGCTTGTGCGAACACAGAAAAAGGGATCAGGAAGCACAAGCATTGGGCGATAGGACGAGTGCAACCCGTCCATTTGCTTGGCTTCGGACTTACACTAGGGCACCTCAGGACTTGCCACCAGTCTTGGCTCGCGACTTCATGGCTTCGTCGATGGCCATCAGGAATTGGATTTCATCGGCAGAAGCCTTAAGGAGGACGGGGTACTGCTGCTGCGCCGTCGTCCATTCGGCCTTTGAGGGTTTGTCAAGGACCGGAACGAGGATGGGCTTGTTGGAAGCTGATAGCAGTCCCTGGGCGATGGACCCTGTATCGGCGAAATCGGCCAGCACGACATCCACTTTTCCAGCTGTCAGGGCCACGCCGAGTTCGGCCGCGTTTTGCACAAAGACGACCTTATGCCCAGTCTCCCTTAGTGTGCGCTGCAGTTTTGCGTTGGCGAGAACCGCTCCGCTGGCCCGATTGTTCCACAAAACAGCCACCGCGGCCGGATGCGAGGCGAAGTAAGCGCGCTGGAAGCGAACTCCCCTACCCAGGGAGGCCAGTAAGTCTCCGCATCCCTCGGCGATGGTCGCGCTGAAAACAAGGAATCCGGCAACTGCAAAACAACCGCTCACAAACTTCATGATGTTTCTCCTTAAACTGAGCTAAACCCGAGAATAGGCTTGGGTTTTCGCGATGTCAAGCTTACTTCAAGCCCTTACTTTAACCCCTCGGCGATGTAAAGTTCGCCACGTCCCTGCCAAAACGTATAACTAAAGGACTTCCCGTCCGGAGTCATCCGGATTGCTCCGGGTCCGCTGTCAATCGCGACGAGGCCGACCTTATCAGGCACCTCCAGTGTTTCCCAGATCTTTCGCAATCCGGTAGAAAGATCGATTCGAAATAGTTCCACCGCGGAATCGTTCAGCCTTCTTACATAGAGGTAGCGGCCATCCGCGCTCCATTGGATCAGGTCATCGCCGGGCTCGGCCCCCCGAATCGGCCGCGGTTCGCCTCCGCCCGCGGGGATGAGGTAATAGTCGCCCTGGGGGCCATACGCTGCCAACGACTTTCCGTCGGTGGAGATCAGCGTTGCCCGCATGCCCGCAGGAGTCACCGCGCGCGCGTCCCCGCCATCCACGTCCTGGACAAACGACCGGGGGATATGATCGGAACCCTCCCCGGCAAACATAATTCTCTTCCCGTCCGGGAACCAAGCACCTGAATAGTACTCCTGGATCCCGGAGCGCGGCAGCAGCTTCGAATCACCCGCGCCGGTGGGCAACAGTAGGAGTTCCGACGGGGGTCCTGCTTTTAGCGTCAATACCCACTTCTGGTCAGGTGACAGCGCCAGGGGTTTTCCCTCACCCAGACGAACCGCGTCGCCTCCCGCAGTTTTCCGCAAGTAAACGGTGGGGATGCCTCCGACGCCCTCGCCCCACTCATAAAAAAGCAGTGTGCTCCCGTCAGCGGAGAGATCCGCGACTGTAGACCAGTCAAACCAAGAAAGGCGTCGATCATTGCCGTCGGGAGTGCGGTAAATGATCGTACTTCGCGGATTCTGACGGATTAGCAGAACACGTCCGTCTGCCGCAATGTCCCTGATTTCCGTCCAACCCGGCGTCTGAAGAACGACGCGTTCCTTTCCCGACAGAGTGACCGCACTCAGAACTGGGGATCGGCTCGTGCTGCCGGAAAACCAGACTTCGCCGCCGGAGGGAGACCAGGCCAGGCCTTTTAGGCCCTTCCGGTTCGCGACAAGAGTGGTTTTGCGGCCGCTGAGATCAACCACCTCCACAGAGCCGTCATTGTTTCCGATTCTGGGGTGATCCAGAAAAGCAATCCGGTCCCCTTGGGGTGAAAAGCGCATATGCGAGATCCACCCGGAGGTTTCATAGAGCACTGTGTTGATGGGATATTCCAGACGATATCGCCCACCTACCGGCCGTACAACCGCGAGTTTCTTGCCCCGACCCCAATCGGCGTAGTCGCCATCCGTGAGGATCTCTCTGGGTGCGACACCCTCCAGGGGCATCGTGGCGATTGTGCCCCGGCATTCCCCCCAGTTCAGTTCGCATCCCAGCGTCAGCGCCAGCTCTCCCGTAGAGGAAATTGCCATAATTCCGGAGAAGGGCACTCCCAACGGCCGCGATTCCGGACTGTCGGCGCGAGTTGTGAAAGTTTCCATGGGCTTTCCGTCCCAAGCAGCACTATAGACAACACTCTGGCCATCGGGAGTAAATCTACCCATCGTGATGTTGCCTAGTCGAAAGGTAATCTGGCGAAAGCTTGGTGGACGCACCGCCCATAAACGCCAGATTTCGACTCCAGCTAGTATCAGAATCAGACCGAACGCCAACACAACGGCGGTGACCGTCTTAGGTCTCGGCTGTCTCCCAGGCAGGGCCATCGCTGTTGGGGAGAGCCCCAGTGCCTCGAGATCGAAGGCCAGGTCCTTGGCGGATTGAAACCGCTCGCGCGGATCCTTCTCCAAACAATGTCGCAGGATGCGCGTCAAGCCGGGCCCCAAATTTGGATCGTCGTCGGAGAGTTGCGGTTGCTCTTTGAGAATCGAATGCAGGGTCTCGATGGGCGTGCTGCCCTGGAAGGCTCGCCGGCCTGTGAGCATTTCATAGAGAATTGCACCGAGATTGAAAAGATCGGACCGATGGTCGACGGCGCCCGCTTGTACCTGCTCCGGGGACATGTAGCCGACCGTTCCGAGAATAATTCCGGGCTGGCTCCCCAGGGCTAGCGTGTCCCCCGTCATTCCTTCCGGTACCGGGGCCGCGGTGAATTTGGCCAGACCGAAGTCGAGGATCTTCAGCCATCCGTCCCGCGTAATAAAAAGGTTCTCCGGTTTAAGATCGCGGTGGGTGATGCCTCTCTCGTGGGCCGCTGTTAAGCCGGCGGCGATCAGGCTGGCATACTCCAGTGCTTTGCGCCGCGGCAAGGCGCCGCCACGCAGGCGATCGCGTAAGGTCTCGCCCTCCAGGAGTTCGGACACCAGATAGGATGTGCCCTCGTGGGTGCCAACGTCGTAGATGGTGAGGATGTTGGGATGATTGAGAGTGCCTGCTGCCCGCGCCTCCTGCTCGAAGCGCCTCAACCGTTCGGGGTCCCCGGCCACAGCCGGTGGCAGAATCTTCACCGCCACATCGCGGCTGAGTCTGGAATCGAAAGCGCGATATACCGCGCCCATGCCGCCCTCACCCAGGATCCCTTCGATTCTGTAAGGGCCCAAATGTGTCCCCGCTGTGAGCGGAGCGACTGTCGAATTCAGGAGTTCGGCCTCGCCTTCCCATGCGGGACGGTCTAAGATATTTCCACTGGAATGCTGTGCAAGCATTTCCACGACCGTATCGCGGACTTCGGGGGCGGCTTGCGCAAGAATCGCGGCGCGGGCCTCCTCGCCCGAATCCACTGCCAAGCGGTACAAATCGTCGATTTGTTTCCAGCGGTCCGGCGTCATACCAGAGCTACAGGAGTTCCTCCATTATTGCGCGGATACTCAACCCTTCCTATATAAGGCGCGAATGCGCGCCAAGAACTTGCATTTGGGTACATAGTTTTTGAAAGCTGGTTTATACTTCGGAAAACAGACGGCATGGCCGATCCACCCAACACCGACACTACCCAGCTCCTTCGCGCGTGGGCCGGCGGCGA
>Ga0097621_100001932_pt1 | contig 14137 bp, 10 predicted proteins | sample KBSMisM72_FD_73165 | JGI IMG/M metagenome (GOLD analysis project Ga0097621, IMG submission 73165) | Miscanthus rhizosphere microbial communities from Kellogg Biological Station, Michigan, USA - KBS Miscanthus M7-2 (version 2) (version 2) | ecosystem: Host-associated > Plants > Roots >... | reverse complement strand
CTTGTCGAACGTACTGTAGGGGCGGCCCTCCGTGGCCGCCCGGTGTGGAACGTTTCCCACTATCTTCTACGCAACTTATCCAACAGCGCACGTTCTTTATCACTGTTGAGCCCAGCTTTCAATGGTTCATTTGCCTCGTGCGTTTGATACCACACAAGCGTATCTCTGATCGTATCGCTAACCGGACGAAACCTTAGCCCCTCCGCAATGGCTTTGCGCGGACTGATGAACATGAACCCCTTGAGATGCGGCGCCGCCTCCTCGGGCAACCACAGCGGCATTTCACTCCACGCTGCAACCTTTTGCTCCAACAGAAACTCTTCACTGGCCCACACAAATTCAGCATCACTCTGGCTGACCTTCTTACACTCGTCGAGCAAGCCCTGCATAGTTAGTGTGTTCGGTTCCCCATGAGTGTTGTAGGCGCCCGCGGCACTGCGCTCGATCATCTCGATCGTCCACTCCGCCAGGTCTCGAGCATCGATGAATTGAACAAACCGCTCTGGACGCCCGGGCGCCAGCACTTCGCCGCCTGCGGCTACACGCACAACCCAGTAAGTAAACCGGTCGCTGTAATCGTGTGGACCAACAATCAATCCCGGCCGGAGCACGAGCACACGATTCGGCATGCCTTCCTCAGCCGCCTGCTCGCACAGCGCTTTTAACCCGCCGTAGAGCGGACCGTAAGCAGGCTGTCCCGTTGTGTCGATGGCATTTGCCTGGTTCAGTTGTTCTTCAGTCAACGCGCCGAGCGGATAATCCTCAGCGATGTCGGGAACGCTGACATTTGCGTACGCATTCTGACTCGAAACAAAGACGTAGCGGTTTACTGAATCAGCGAGAGCCTCTGCGGCGGCGCGAACAGCACGCGGCAGATGACCACTAGTATCGACAACCGCATCCCACTGACGTCCATTAAGCTTATGAAGCTCCGTGTGCCGATCGCCAACGATCGTTTCGACATCAGCCTCGATTGAGTAATTGCTGCGATTGAAGAGTGTGACGTGATGACCCCGGGCCAGCGCGGCTGCGACCAGATGCCGCCCGAGAAAGCGTGTCCCGCCGATGATTAAAAGGTTCATTGTTTTCGTTGGCGTCCAAGCCACAACACGTGTAGTTCGCCATCTTTATCACTGCTAAGAGTGGCGCGCTTATTCTTCAACCACGTTTCTGGTTGCGATACCAGATAGTTCTTCGGGTAAAGCCGGCCTGTCGCTGTATCACCAAAGTAATTGAGCTGGTTGTCCTTGTAGTTTCCGGGATAAAGATATGTAACTGATTGCTCACCATCCGGCTTGAAGACGACTCTGATTGATTCCTTTTCTCTTGTCACCGATTCGATGATGCCAGGCTTGCTCATGGTGACTCGCTTCGTGATGAATTCCGTGCTTACCAGTTCAGTGCTTGGGTGACTTAACCATTGAAAGGGAACTCGATCGAGTTTGACCGCGTTCTGCCGCTCTTTTTCAAAACCAAAGAGATAGCGCCGCGCAATGATCGGACGGTCGAGCAGAGGCCGAAGCTTGCCGGAATGGTAACGCCACCATTGGCCCACAAGATACGTTCCCCATCCTCTCCTGTGTTTCGGATCTTCGTTGTTGACCCAACTCGTTGTCAGAATGTTTACTCTTCCGTTGTTAGTTACGAAAGTCCCGAAGCTTCCATATTCTTCGACGCTGAACGTCAGTGGCGCCGTAAAGTGACGAAATCCGGGATCGGGAAAGATAAAGATGGTCCAGTAGTCTACACCGAGGCCGTTACTCGTCCCATCATGATTCGCGACGGCCAGTTCCGGTCTGCGGTCGTTATCCAAATCACCCGTTAACACTTCGAAATCGGAAGTCTCACCGAGAGACGCTGTGCCCGGCCACGTTCCAACATTCTTACCATCCGTCTGAACAAGGAATGTGTCTTTGTCATCGGATAAGAGTTTGCAGATGCGGATATTCTTTGGCAGCGCGACGCAGTGCCCTTTGTCATAACCCTCGACCGTAGCCGCGACCGGCGCCCTATGCTTGACCAACCTGGCCGATTGGGCGAAGGCGGCGGAGGCAAGCACAAGCACAAGAATTACGGGAAGTGGTAGTCGCAGCATGGCCCGAAGAGTTTAGGCATTGTACAAGCAAGACGCTAGACTTGCCCCGGCGATGAGCTCCGATCTTCTAAACAACCGCGTCTTTCAGACCATGTGATAAATCTGCTCAACTGTTACCAGGACAACTTCTTCGTCAAGAAGCTTCACTCGCAGCGCGTTTCAACTGACCAACATATCCGGCTACGAGAGCAAAGTCGGTCGAAAGAGCCAAAGAAACATCTGAATAGATCAGATTGATTTGATCTTGAATAGGTCTTCCGAATTGAGACAAGTAGCTGCCTTCAAGACCACGCACGATCGTGCAGCCACCTAATGCGTAGGTGAACTCCTCTTCGAATGATCGCAGCAGGTTGTCGTATTCAATGAGATGAGGATCGGGAAGATAAACTTCAACTCTTACCCGCTCGAGCAGTGGCAAGGAACCGCTCCTTTCGTTCGGGAAACGTTTTAATTCTCTCGATGATTTCTTCTTTTGTAAGCTTCGCGCGGGGAGGGCGCTTGGCTGTTTTGGTTGTGTTAGTCCTGTCTTTCTTCATGCGTTGATTATCTATGGAAAAATAATTCTGTCAATTAGGGCAAGTCATTTTCCGGAGTCAGCTTTCTCGTTGCAATGACACTCGATCCCGACCGCGTAGAGGCGATTGTTTACGCGCACGAACTTTTTGACCTTGATGGTTAGAGGTTCACCTGTGTAGGTTGTTTCTGCGACTGCGTTATTGATGGCGGCTATCGCGTCGCGTAGCTTTTGAGGCGACACTGCAATCGCGACGATGATGGAATCGGCGCTCCTTACCGATCGCAGTGATTCGTCGGTGTAGAAGACACTGGCTGTAATGATCAACTTGCTTCGAGGAAAACGATAGGTCTTTGTCGTTAGCTCCTCTTCGCCAACCGTTGGTCTAAACTCGGGAAATATCGTTTGCGCGGCTTTTGCCAGTCGAGTTTGTTCTTCTGTTGAAGCGTTATACCAACGTTCCGCTAACGCCGAATCAACAATAAAAACGTGGCACACATCGCCCTGGGCCTGTGTGGTTTCGGCAAGCCCAATGGCAATCGCGATCGCGATCATGAAAGATAGTATCCTCATAGTGTTACACGCAATGGCGTGCATCAACCTCGAGCATAATCTCACGAAGAAGCATTGCTTCATTTACGTTGGGGCACGAATTCATAACCGCCGCCGGACTGAACACCGCCATCAGGAGACCACGCGACCCCATAGACTTCCGGTTGTCTCGGAGGATTACTTTCACGCACCTTTGAATCCAGCTTCGGGTCGAATGAGTAGAGCTCTTTTCCGTTCGTAGCTCCCATACCTTGATTGTTTCATCCGCCGAGGCCGAAGCGATTTTGGAGCCGTCAGGGGACCATGCAACACGATTTACAACAGCGCTGTGTCCCTTCAAGGTGTTCCTCAGTGTAAAGCCAGGAATATTTTTCGTTGCCAAATTGACCTCCGGACAGTGATCAGAAGGGATCACCGGGGTGAGTTGAAGCGGGCCAACGATATGCCTAACAGGTAGTCCTGTCAATGTTTCACTTCGTCAAGCAAGCGAAAGAGATCCGCACTGTTGTTAGGCAGCCCGACGCCGATGAGTTGCTGTTTGATATTGCTGTAACCCAACCTTCCCGAGCGCCGTTGGTATCTCACGATTCCGCATGAACCAGCGCCAGACGTTACCCGTGCGGGCGTTTTCGGCGCTGAGAAGGATGATGCCGGCGTTGATGCCGATCACGTCCGTGTCGATCCAGCCGGTTTTGGGATTGAAGGCGTCGACGAAGCCGTACTTGCCGTAGATCTTCTCGCCATACTTGTCGTGCATCGTCTGCAGAGCTCGCGTCGCGAGTTCGGGCGTGAACATCAATGAACCACCGGCGGCGGAGGGTACCAGAGTGCCGTCGATGTCGGGGTCGCGTGGTGGGCCGCCCCAGGCGAGATAGCCTTTCGCGCTGTCAGATGCGGTGATACCCCACATGTCTGGTCCAAAGGCAGGAAAGTCGTGCCTGAGGTTTATACAGAAAGCGCGATGAGCGAGCGTTGCGGCGACGGAGTTTTGAAAGTAGTCGATACGGTCACCTCGCGTTTCGCGACGATTGCGAAAGTCTACCCAGGCATGTGAGTACTGGTGCATGAACAACGGCACACCGATGGTTGTGAAATAGCTGTGACCTTCGTAGCGATAACGATCGCGCCACAATGCGTACCATGATTCGGGTGAGATGGAATAGGAAGGAGAGCCAATCGCGAGTAGATAAAGAATCGTGTTCTCGCTGTAAGTGTCCCAGCGCGCGCGCAGAAATCCTGTTTCAGGTTTCCAGCCATGCGACAAGAGACGCGGATGGCCATTGAGCATCCAACGGAAATCGACGCGCTGGTAGATCCGGCTCGCAAGTCGCACGACTTCCGGATCGTCACGAAAACACTGGCGGACCGTAAGAACACCCGCGAGCAGCAAAGCCGTATCAATCGACGAGACCTCGCTGTTCCAACGTCGCTCACCAGTCTTCGCGTCAAGCCAGTGATAGAACCAACCGTGCTGCTGATAGGCGCGCGAATCGAAGAAGCGTAAGGTGTTGAGAGCGCGCTCCTGTGCCTGTGATTTTGCCACCCAATTTCGATCGGAGGCGATGCAGAGCGATGTCAGACCGAACCCTGTCGCAGCAATGCTGGCGACGTTCTGATGATCAGCGTCCAACGGTTTGCCGTCCATACGCGCGCGGTCGGGCACTAGGCCTGTGTTTGGATCAGCTTGTTGCCAGAAGTATTGAAATGAGCGGCGCTGAAGATCGTCGAGGAACTGCGCCTCGATGCTGCTACAAAGAAGGAGTAGCCACAAAAAGGCACATAAAGCACAAAAGAATTGTTTTGTGATTTGAGTGCCGCTATTTGGCTTGAACATTTAGTTTGGGGCTACTTCGAATTTTGCTTCGATGACGTCGACGGAATTTGAGCCAACCATCACGCGGAACTCGCCGGGTTCGACGACGTAGCGCATCTCACGATTCCAGAATCCGAGGTGTTCGGGCCCTAAGACAAACTCGACCTTTTTCTTGTCGCCGGGCTGCAGAGAGATGCGCTGAAAACCTTTCAGCTCTTTGACTGGGCGCGTCATCGTGGCTACCAGATCGCGAATGTAAAGCTGGACCACTTCATCACCCGCTCGACGTCCGGTATTTTCAACGTCCACGGTCACAGTTATTTTTCCCGACGCATTAATGCGCGGCGCGCTAAGTTGCAGATTCGAGATCTTGAACGTCGTGTAGCTCAACCCGTAGCCAAAAGGATAGAGCGGCGTCCAGGGTGCGTCGTAGTATTTCGATGTGTACCGGTTCTCAGCTTCAGGTGGGCGACCGGTGTTCATGTGGTTGTAGTAAATCGGAACCTGGCCCACCGTCCGTGGGAAAGTCACCGGAAGCTTCGCTCCCGGATTCACATCGCCAAACAGAATGTCGGCAATAGCATTGCCCGATTCGCTGCCACCAAACCACGACTCGAGAATCGCTGGAGCGTTGTTCACGATCCAGCCGACCGATAGCGGGCGTCCGTTCACAAGTACCACGATCGTCGGCTTTCCCGTTGCATGAATCGCCTGCACGAGTTCCATCTGGCGGCCGGGAAGATCGAGCGAGGAACGCGAAGCAGCTTCGCCAGTCATGTCATGCGTCTCGCCGACAAACACCACCGCAACATCAGCCTGCTTGGCGATATTGACTGCCTGCTCAAAGCCGGCCGTCGAATCGTCTTTGACTTCGCAACCCTTCGCGTAAAGTACCATCGTTTGCGGCGACACCTTCGCCTTGATTCCAGCGAGAGGGGTGACGGTGTTTTCTTCCTTACCGTCACCGGACCACCAGCCGAGCGGTACACGACGATCGTCGGCGAGCGGTCCAATCACTGCGATTGATCCGATGTTCTTATTCAGCGGCAACGTCTCGCGCTCATTCTTCAGGAGGACCATCGAACGTCCCGCGATTTCGCGAGCGAGACGAATACTCTCCGGCCTCAACAACGCATTCGGCTCACGTGCTTCGTCGGTGTAGGGATGATCGAAGAGGCCGAGACGAAACTTGATCCGTAGAATTCGCCGGACTGCCTCGTCGATCGTTGCTTGTGTAATCTTGTTCTCCTTCAGAAGCTGTGGGCCAAACTGATTATAGCTGCGGCTAACCATCTCCATCTCAACACCGGCATTGAGCGCTAACGCCGCGGCCTGTTCTTCATTACCGGCGATGCCGTGATTGATCAGCTCTTTGACGGCGGTGTAGTCACTGACAACAAAACCATCAAACTTCCATTCCTGTCGCAGCACCTTCGTCAACGTAAACGCATTCGCCGTTGCAGGCACACCGTTGATTGCATTGAACGAGCTCATCAGAGTTCCGACGCCTGCATCGACTGCGGCTTTGAAGGGTGGAAAATAAATCTCGCGCAGAGTGTTTTCGGAGAGGTCAGTGGTGTTGTAGTCGCGACCGCCTTCTGCATTGCCGTACGCAACCCAGTGTTTCGCACAGGCGAGTATCTTATCCGCCGCACCGTAGTCGTCGCCCTGGAATCCGCGCACGCGCGCACGCGCGAATGCTGCGCCGAGAAACGGATCCTCACCGGCACCTTCCGTGATTCGTCCCCAACGCGGGTCGCGTGCTATATCGACCATCGGAGCGAAGGTCCAACGCAGTCCGACGTTGTTTGCTTCCTGCGCCGCAACGGCCGCAGAACGCTGGGCCAGTGCCGGATCAAAACTGCTCGCTTCACCGAGTGGGATTGGAAAAATCGTGCGATAACCATGAATCACATCGAAGCCAAAGAGAACCGGAATCTTCAGGCGCGACTCATTCATCGCGACACGCTGCACCTGGTTTGTGCGTGCGGCGCCACGAACGCCGAGCGTCGAACCCAGCAGACCCTTGCGAATCATGTCGAGATGTTCCGGACGAAAGTTGCCATTGCCTTCGCCGTCGAGCTGTTGAAGTTGTCCCAGCTTTTCTTCAAGCGTCATCCGCGCGAGCAGTTCGTTGACTCGTTGCTCGACGTTGGGAGCGCGCTGTGAATGTGTCGGAGAAGTCGAAAAGAGAAGAGAAGTGAGAACAAACAGCAGTAACGCTGCAAGCCGAATGGGTTGCTTCATATTGTCCACAGATTCCACAGATTACACAGAAGGATTTATCTGTGTAATCTGTGGATAGTCCTACTTTAGAAATTGAATCGCGCCTGGAATTCTACTACACGTCCGGCCAGCGCATTTTTCGCGCGCCCGAAGTTTATGTCGTCGACGTTCGGCGAGAAAAAGCCAAATGGCGCGAGATTCAAGTTGTTAAAGATGTTGAAGAAGTTTGCCTTAACTTCCAGATTCGACCCTTCACCAAAAAATGCGGGCATTCCGGTCCGCTTACCGAGGCTCAGGTCTACGGAAAAGTATTTTGGACCACGGAATGAGTTCCGACCGATGCCGGGCAATAACGATCCGTTTGGATTATTCGGATCGAAGTACTTCAGCCCGCCGCCCGGGAAATTTCCACCCGGTCTTGTAAACGCTTCGTTGCTGGTATCGTCAAGCGCACCGCCAAAGTATCGCGGCGGCCGCGATGGACAGACAAAGTTGTTGGAGTTCGCGGAGCGCACGCACTGGCCGGTGTGCGGAGTCCACGGAAAACCAGTATGAGCGGTCAGGATGCCGTCGATCTGCCAACCGCCAAACGCTTTACCGACGAAGTCGTGGCGGCCGCGGAGAAATGGCAGATCCCACAAGCCCGAAATGTTCAGATTGTGTCTGACGTCAAAATCGGATGGACCCCGCTCCTGACGCAGGTCCTGGGGAAACGTCTGGTTAGTCTCCGCACCAGGACCTTCGTTTGAAAGCGTATCAATGCTCTTGGACCAACGATAGAGAACGTCAAACTGAAACCCCTGCGCGAAGCGACGTGTCATACGGGCATTCATCCCGTTGTAGTTTGAATTCACGTCCGGTGTCGGAATGAATACTGCAAAGGCGAAGAAGTTCGCCGGAATCACAGGCTGGACAAGGTTCTGATTAACGAGACGAATCAACTTGTGAGTCGAACTTCCCTGATACCCAAGTGTGCCGACAAGACCCCACGGAAGCGTGTACTGAAAATCCAATGAATATGCATAAGCATAGGCCGTGGGAACATCGGGCAGCGTGCCGTAGATTTCAACAGTGCGATTCGGAGGCGTACCTGTTACGGGATCAATGCCGACTGCAAGCGCCGGGTTTGCAGGAAAACTAAACGGCGAATTACTGCTACCCAACGCATAAAGAATCTGGCCGCCGGCAAAAGGAGAACCAAAATCAGTGGCTGCTGTGCCGCAACAAATCGAGTAACGAGCAAAGAACGGTGGATTGCCACGCGTGTTTGAAAAGACTACTTCCGGAATGCGGTTGTAATAGATTCCCGCGCCGCCGCGAATGACGAGTTTGTCTTCAAGATTGTGATATTTCGGACTGTAGGCAAAGCCTAAGCGTGGCGCGAAGTTGTTCTTGTCCGCGTTGTAGAGTTGGCTCGTCGGTTCAACTCGCGAACCCGCCAGACCACCGTTTGGCCCAAAGATGAAGTTTGCGACCTTGTCGTCCTGCTCTTTCAGGACTCCGAAATACTCGTAGCGAACACCGAGTTGCAATGACAGGTTCGGCTTCGCTTTCCAGTCGTCACCGAAGAAGAAACCGTAACTGTTCGAGCGGAAGTGTCGCTGTGCGTCTGCTGGTCCACCCGTCTGCGGATCTGCGTTGATCTGATAAAACAGCGGCGTATCGTTGGCGAAATTAAAGAGACTCGCGAAAGTGTAAAGCGGACGCGAAGCGCCGTTCAGGTTATTGTCATTGAACTCGCGTCGAAACTCGCCACCAAATTTGAACCCATGAGTACCGTGAACCTTGCTGACCACGTCACGAAACTCCATCGTCTTCTCCGAGAAGTCGCCCGGTGTCGTTTCAGACTGGTTAGCGCCGAAGCGAATACGGCTGCCGTCGCGCAACAGACTCTCGATCTCGACGCGCGGAATGCCGAAGTTGGTATTAGTGGAAGACTCGAGTTCGTTGAAAGCAAACTTCGTTAAGTTGAAGCGGGCCTCGTTTAGCAGACTCGGAGAAAACGTTCGGTTATAGAGCACTGTGAAAGCCGTATTGTGTGGCTCAGTGGTGATGTCGGCCTGCGGACGCGCATCGCCGCCGGTATCGCTGCCGATAAAAAAGCCGCGCGTGAGATACGTGCTGAAAGTTATTTGATTGAGGGAGTTTGGTGAAACGTCGAAACGTGCGTTGTATTGCTTCGGCCTGTTGGTTGTCGGAGCTGCGATTATTACTTTTTGAATGTCAGGGATTCCGTCCAGACCGCCGCCGCCAAGATTTGAAAAGGGCACGTATTGGCCCAAAGCGCCGCTAGGTGAGCCGACGTCGAGTCCGCCGCCAACAACCTGACAGGGAATGCCGCCGTTAATGTCCGCGCAGGATGGTGTCAGCACAGCGCTAAAGCGCGGGTTAATGCCGTCGCTGGCTAATATTCTCGCGCTAATTCCACCCGGTCGCGCATTGATGACTGTTTGCCGGAATTGTGGCGTCTCGACATAAGCAGTCGTCGGCGTGGTTGAGTTTTCACGAAGCGCTTCGTAAGACAAGAAGAAGAACGCGCGATCGCGAAGGTTGTAAGTCGCTGGACCATTACCTTCGCCAAACCGCGGCAAAACGACTGGGCCGCCAAGGCTGCCGCCAAACTGGCGGAAGAACCGCTCGACTCGTTCCGTGCGGCCCCGACCAAAATCGTTTGGATACTTATTGAACGCGTTGAGCTTCGGACTGTCGTACTTTAGAAACGCGCTGCCATGGAAATCATTGGTTCCATTCTGTGAGACGACTTTGATCTGCGCGCCGGAGTTGCGACCGTCTTCCGCTGAATAAGTCGTTGACGAAACCTGAATCTCCTTTACGGATTCCTGGTTTGGTGTGACGACAGCGGCGCCACCGTGACTGAGGCTGTTGACGCTCACGCCATCGATCTGAAAATTGTTCGCGGAGACGCGTTGGCCGTTGGCGCTAATCTGCGGCTGGTTCTCCGCCTGAAAGATCGAGTTACTCGAGCCGCCGGGACCAGGGGAATTCGGAAGTGCGGAAGCGTTTCCGTTGGCTGAGCGAGATGCATCGCCAAAGACGCCGGGCGTCAGCCGGATCAGTTCGTACGGATCACGACCGGCCTGCGGCAGTCTTTTCACCTCGGTGGTGGTGATTCCTTTTGCGACGTTTGCGTTTTCAGTCTGCAGTTCCGCGGCAGCCTCGTCGCTGATGACTACCGTGGCAGTGACCTCACCAATCTCGAGGATCACATCGACGCCCTGAATCACCTCGGCGCTCACAGCAAGGTTTTCCGCGATGCTCTTCTTGTAACCGGCCTTCTCGACCGTTAACTCGTATTTGCCGGGAGCGAGGCCCGTGATGCGATAGAAGCCCTCGGCATTGGATGTGACTTCCTGAGTCTTTCCAGTTTCCGTATCTTTAAGCACAACCTTCGCGTCGGGCACGAGGGCGCCGGCAGAGTCGGAGATCGTGCCCTGGACACCGGCCCGAAACTGGGCGTGAGCCGTAATCACTACGCATAAAATGAAAATACCGCACAGCAACGTACGGGCTAGACTGTAGGTAGTTCGCGACATTGCAAGGCCCCCTCCCGGGCCAAAGTTTCGTGCCAAGCTTTCGCAAAGAATTGGGGAATGTACGTCGGGGGAGACTGGTAATGCCGAACCTGGACCATCCGAAAATACAACGGCGGAGGTATTTTAGCTATGCAAACCTTTTCACGAAAGTGTTCTTTTTGTCGCGGTGATTTGACGGCGTGTTGACACTTCAGAAGAATCGACGTGTTTATGGAACAAAGTTCAAAGTGGCTTGAGCCGCCGGACTCGCTCTCGCTCGAAGCGGGACAGGTACACGTCTGGCGAATTAGCCTCGATCAGGAAGAGCAGTTATTGGATGGGTTTCGACGAACACTGGCGCTGGAAGAACTCGATCGGGCCAGGCGCTTTCGCTTTGAACGACTTCAGAAGCATTTCGTTGCGGGCCGCGGGTTTCTGCGGAATGTGCTCGCGCGATATCTATCGGCAAAACCGGAAGAGCTGAGGTTCACTTACAACGCCTACGGCAAACCGGCGTTGGCAGGTGAGGAGAGTTTGCAGTTCAACATGTCGCATTCGCATGAGATCGCGCTCGTGGCAGTGACTCGTGACGCGGCGGTGGGCGTCGATGTCGAGCACATTCGCGCAGACTTCGCGAGTGACGAGATTGCAAGGCGCTTCTTTTCGCGCGTGGAAGTGGAGACGTTTAATTCGTTGGCAAAGGAAGAGCAGGTGGCAGCCTTCTTTCGATGCTGGACGCGGAAGGAAGCCTATATCAAAGCGATTGGAAAAGGATTGTCGCAACCGCTCGACGGTTTTGATGTGACGCTCGCGCCTGCGGATCCAGCGGCGTTGTTGCGTCCAGGTGATGAAGACACGGCGACGTGGTCCTTCAGTGATATAGACGTCGGCCCAGCCTACGCCTCTGCGCTGCTGGTCGAAGGCTCAGTTTCCGACATCGCATTATGGGATACGTCGCTATAACGCCGAAGGCGTTCGCTAACCTTAGCCCAGAGTTGGAGCGAAGCGACAACCCTGGGTATAAATTTCAAATAGCGAGTTAACCCTGAAAAGGGTTCCTCTCAAGGCAAACCCTTCCAGGGTTCAATGCATTTTATATCGCTCACCCAGGGTTCTCGCTGCGCTCGAATCCTGGGCTCAAATTAGCGAACGCCTTCGGCGTTAAGTTCAGACTTGACTCTGTACCCGGCTACAGGGTTTAGAATAGCGTCTATGAAGTTATTGAAGATTGGCGAAGTCGCGAAGGCGAGCGGGGTCGGGATTGAGACGCTGAGGTTTTATGAGCGCAGTGGCTTGTTAGGCCGCCCGGCACGCACCCAAAGCGGATACAGGCTTTACGACGCCGACATACTCACACGCCTCGATTTCATCAAGCGCGCACAGGTGCTCGGTTTCTCACTTCAGGAAATCAAACAAATCATTGCCGACAAGCAGGCCGGTCGCAGTCCGTGTCGCGAAGTGCGCGAGATTGTGCGCCAGCGTCTCGACGAGCTCGACGAAAAAATGAGAGAGATGCGTCGCTATCGCAGAGAGTTGGGAGCGGCCCTCGCTCGTTGGGAAGAAACAGGCGAACTCGACGGACATGTTTGCGGGCTGATCGAAGGAGCTGAAGTCGAGCACACGAATCCGATGCAACATCAGCTACGCAGTTCGGCAAAACGAAAGAACGCAAGGAAATGAATCACGCGCCAACTCACGGAATGCATCCGGCGTCGTCAGCTTCGGCTGCCGTCGATCCGGTCTGCGGAATGAAGGTAGATCCCGATAACGCGGCGGGCTCGTTCGAGTATCAAGGTAAAACTTACTACTTTTGCAGCACGCATTGCCTGCATCGTTTCCGCGAGCATCCCGAAAGCTTCCTCAACCCGGTTCCGCAGGCACCGATCGGAATCACCCGACAACCGAAGCCAGTCGCACGAGATCAGAAATATACCTGCCCGATGCACCCGGAAATCGTGCGTGATGGTCCGGGTAGTTGTCCGATCTGTGGCATGGCTCTCGAACCCCTCACGATTTCTCTCGATCAGGAAGAAAACCCTGAACTCGTGGACATGACGAGGCGATTTTTAATTGCGGCGGTCCTGACGATCCCGGTGTTCGCGTTGGGTATGAGTGACTTGATCCCAGGTCAGCCGCTGCAGCAATGGGTATCGATGCGCACGCTGCAATGGGTGCAATTAATACTCGCGACGCCAGTGGTGTTGTGGTGTGGCTGGCCGTTCTTTGTGCGTGCGTGGGAATCCATCGTGCATCGCAGTTTGAATATGTTCACGCTGATTGGGCTCGGGGTTGCGGTCGGCTACCTGTTCAGTGTGATTGCCGTTGTTCTGCCTGGTGTGTTTCCGCACTCGTTTCGGCATGCTGACGGTAATGTACCCGTTTACTTTGAAGCGGCTGCAGTGATCGTAACGCTCGTGTTGTTGGGCCAGGTTCTCGAGCTGCGTGCACGCAGTCAGACTGGTACGGCGATCCGGGAACTGCTCGGACTAGCTCCCAAGACTGCGCGTCGCATCAGCCAAAACGGAGAGGAAGACGTTCCACTGGACCACGTCAGCGTTGGTGATCGCTTGCGTGTTCGTCCGGGTGAAAGAGTTCCGGTTGACGGCGTCGTGCTCGACGGCTCGAGTGCGGTGGATGAATCGATGATCACGGGAGAACCGATTCCAGTGGAGAAACACTCCGGGGATCGAGTGGTAGGCGCCACGATCAACGGCACGGGGTCATTTGTGATGCGTGCCGAGCGTGTGGGTTCCGAAACGCTGCTGGCGCAGATCGTTCAGATGGTGGCTGACGCGCAAAGGAGTCGTGCGCCGATACAGCGATTGGCCGATGTGGTTTCGGGGTATTTCGTGCCCGCGGTAGTGATCGTTGCGGTACTCACGTTCGTCGTGTGGAGTGTCTGGGGTCCAGAGCCGCGGATGGCGTATGGGTTGGTTAACGCTGTTGCAGTTTTGATCATTGCGTGTCCGTGCGCGCTGGGGCTCGCGACACCGATGTCGATCATGGTCGCGACAGGGAAGGCGGCGCAGAACGGTGTGCTTTTCAGAAACGCTGAAGCAATCGAAGTCATGCGCAAGGTCGATACTCTTGTCGTAGACAAAACCGGAACGTTGACTGAAGGCAAACCGAGACTGGAGAGCGTAATTGTAAACGGATCGATCGATGAGCAGATGCTCTTACGGCTGGTCGCCAGTCTGGAAAAGAGCAGCGAGCATCCACTCGCGTCGGCGATCGTAGCGGGCGCACGTGATCGTGGTGTCGATGTGATTGAAGCAAAGCGTTTCCAGTCCATCACCGGCAAAGGAGTCAAGGGCGACGTTGATGGTCACCTCGTCGCCGTTGGCAATCGATCGTTACTCGAGAACTTTGACGCAGGTGAGCTGACGGCGAAGGCAGAAACTTTA
>Ga0097621_100001924_pt1 | contig 14167 bp, 10 predicted proteins | sample KBSMisM72_FD_73165 | JGI IMG/M metagenome (GOLD analysis project Ga0097621, IMG submission 73165) | Miscanthus rhizosphere microbial communities from Kellogg Biological Station, Michigan, USA - KBS Miscanthus M7-2 (version 2) (version 2) | ecosystem: Host-associated > Plants > Roots >... | reverse complement strand
AGGGGTGACCAAGGTTAAATCGTACCAGTGGCGGCCGCGCTGCAAATCAAGCTGGACGGGAGCTTCGCCGATCTGATCCGCCATTTTCAAGTGCCGCAATATCTGGTCCGCGGGATAGACCCGCAGATAACGGGTAGGCACGCCTTCGAGAAATGCCTTAAGCTTCTTGCCCGCTGTTGGCGCCAGGCTTCGAAGCTGCGCCATGTTTTCCTGATCGGTTTCAACGTGCAGGCGCTGGTCGACACTGTGGGTAAGGTAGTTGCTGGCGGCGATATACAGTTGCCATACCGACTCCGCTTTCCACGGTGTCAGCGCCTCAGGATTCACCGCTTTTATGTCCGCGTAAGTCAGCAGGCATAGCATCTTCAAGCGTTCCGGAGTTCCCATCTTCTCGCTGAAGGCCTTGATAGTTTCCGGATCGAAAATATCGCGGCGCAACGCTGCTGACATGTCCAAATGGCTGCCAATCAGAAAACGCACCACGTCCGCATCCGCGGAACTCAATTCAAAACGCTTTAAACAATCTTCCGCCAGTTCGAGGCTAGCGGTGACGTGGTTGGTGGAAGGCGTGCCTTTGCCAATGTCGTGCAGCAAGAAGGTCAGGTAAAGCAACTCCGGCTGTTCCAACTCGGCCAGGATCTGCCCGTAGCGCTGGTCCCATTCAGATTGCGATTGCTTGGCGCGGTGCAGGCTCTCAATCGCTAGAAAGGAATGTTCATCGACTGTGAATCGATGATAGAAGTCGCGCACTACGAGCGAGTCAATCAGCTTCAGTTCCGGCAACAATAACGTGAGCACGCCAAGTGAGTGCATGGCACGAAGCGCATCCGCCGCATGAGGCTCGGTCAAAATGTCGCGCAATCCGCGCCAAACGTCCGCCCCGGAAGGCAGGGAGCCTTCAAGTGACGCTAGAATTTGTTCCACCCGGTGTTCCGTAGTGGTGCTGAGCTTGAGTCCGTGGTGCGCCATGAACTGGAACATGGACAAAAGTTTTTCCGGGTCCTGCAGGGAGGAAGGCTGTTGCAGATAGATGAGCCCATCAATGACGGAAAAATCTGCATTCGAAAGCCGCGTACGCCAGTTTTGGAATTGACGATAGAGAGAGGAGCGTGCCCCCGGCACTTCTTCAAGAATCTGCGTAGTCACGCGATGGATGGAGCGCGCATACCCAAAGTAAAGCCGCATCCAATCCGCAGCTTTAAGCGATGGCTCACGATCCGTTCCAATATTCGATTCGGCGGCTTCATCCTGTGCTTCCCAGGTCAAGGTGTTGTCGTCTCGCCCGTGACGAAAATGCAGGAAGCATCGGACCGCGAAAAGAAAATCCAGCGCCGGATCGAACTGCCGCCGAATCTGAGGATTGAGCAGGCTTTCGGGATCAGGCCAGTGCCGCTGTTGGTCCATGGCGGAGATGAGCGCCAGCCACGAAGTCACGTTATGGTCGCGGAGTCCACCGGGAGCTTCCTTGATATTCGGTTCAAGATGAAAGACAGTGCCGCCATATTTTGCATGGCGCGACCCGGTCACCTCGGCAAGATTCTGGACCAGGGTCTGCGATTCGCGCATCACCAGCTTCGGAATCAGGTTGTCATGCAAACGATTGAAAAGATCGCGGTCTCCCGCTAGGTAACGGCAATCGAGAAGCGAAATGGTGAATTCCAGGTTACTAGGATCGAAGCGATCACACTCGGCGAGAGTCCGTGTCATGGGACTGACCTTTAACCGGAGGTCCCATAGCTCCTGAGAAAAGAGCCGGATATTGTCCTTCTGGGCGTTTTCAGTATCACGGTCCGCGGGCAGAAACAGCAGATCGATGTCGGAGTGGGGGAAGAGCCATCCGCGGCCGAAGCCGCCGGTGGCGACCAAGGCAAAATTCCGCGGCCCAGCGCCCCCTTGGGCGATGATGTCGTTCCAGAGCTGGAGCGCGAGGGTTTCGACCAGTCCGGAGCGCTGTCTTACCGCTGCTCGGCCATCGCTTGACGCGTCGAAATCCTGCTGTATGCGCGACGATTCTCTGGCATAGAGTTCGCGAAGTTCACCACGGTGTGAAATTGCCAGAGTCATGCGAAGTTTCGGTGACAGCGCCCTCAAACTACAGCCGCTGGCACCCGTTACCAGTGTAGTGCCAGCGGCAGAATCGTGGCGCGTCTTAGGTGATCACTGTACCTGCGTAAAACTAATGGGCGAAATCAAAACTATTTATTGGCCTCATTCGAGTTGGTTATCGGGCTCCGTCCCATTTACACGAGCTTGACCATTCTTTACCTGTTTTTGCTCGGGGCGCTCCGGGAAATTCTATCGAACACGCATCCCACAACTGATGCTGATTACCCCCTGGAGGACTAAGGAATGCGAAAACGGTGGTTCGGGCCTAGCGCTGGAATAGTTACATTGGCAACGGTTTTCCTTGCCAGCGGTTGCGGAGGTGGAACCCAGGTGAAGCTTAGAGTCGTAAATGCATCACCCAACGAGACCGGCATCGATGTCATCATCGACGGCAAGTCCGTCGCCACTGGAATTGCATATGGCAGTAATTCTGACTATCTGTCGGTAGATTCCGGCTCGCGCCATTTGCAGATCGAGGCCACGGGTACGACGACCATGCTGCTGGACCAGAATTTGAGTCTTAGCAGCGGCTCCGAAACAACTTACCTCGTCACCAATGTCGCGGCCAGCATCTCATCGGTGGTGCTCAGCGACAACAATACCGCTCCAGTTTCCGGCAGCGTTAACGTCCGGGTCGTGAACGCAGGGGCTGCGCTCGGACCGGTCGACGTCTATATTGTCCCTCCTGGAACCGATCTTGTTGCTTCCACGCCCGTCATCCGTAGCATGGCGTTTGACGCAGCCACTGACTATCAGACTCTGACCGCCGGTAGCTATGAGGTCTTGCTGACTGTGCCGAATTCCACGTTTCCATTGGTAGATACCGGAGCGTTGAATCTCTCCTCAGGCCAGAACCGAACCGTGCTGGCGCTTGATGGAGTCAGCGGAGGATTCACGGCGACGCTGCTTTCCGATCTGAACTAATCTGCTATGCTCCTGCGGAGCATGGTCCATCTTGCCCCAGCCGCAATGTCAGACGCAGGCATTGTGGCCGCCTATGTCATCTTTCTTGCCAGCTATCTGGTTTTTGCCCTGGGAAAGTTTCCGGGCCTGAAGATCGATCGTCCTGGAGCCGCAATTATCGGGGCGGTTGCCATGGTTGCCACACGGGTCCTGCGCCCCCACGACGCGCTTCGCTACATCGATTTCTCCACGCTGGTGCTGCTGTTTTCCATGATGCTGATTGTGGGCACCCTGCACCTTTCAGGCTTCTTCGAATGGAATGCCGAACTGGTTTTGCGGAGGCTGAAACCTTTCTACCTCTTGCCGGCGGTCATCTTCACCAGCGGTATTCTGTCGGCATTTTTCGTGAACGACATCGTGTGTCTGATCATGGTGCCGTTTGTCCTAACCATTGCGCAGCGTATGGGACTGGCGCCGCTTTTGTACCTCCTGGCTGTGGCAACGGCTTCGAATATCGGAAGCGTGGCGACGATCACCGGTAATCCGCAGAACATTTTGATCGGGTCATTTTCCGGGATCAGCTATCGCGAGTTTTTGGTTCACCTTGGTCCGGTAGCCCTGATCGGCTTGCTCCTGGATTGGGGGATTCTGCACTTGTTCTTTTGTCGTAATGCTAACTCGGCTATTCCGGCAAACGGAAGGATCCCGCTACCTGTTCTGGATCTTTCGCAACTTGGCAAGCCCGTTATCGTAGCGACCGCGGTAGTCACCGGGTTTTTCTTCGGGGTTCCTCCAGCGATGATGGCGGCCTTGGGCGCAGCAGTGTTACTAATCAGCCGCACGCGTGACCCGCAGGAACTTTACAAAGAGGTTGACTGGGGCCTGCTGGTCTTTTTTGTTGGGCTATTTCTTATTGTCGGCGGAGCCGAAAATGCGGGAATCGTTAACAATTTGCTGAGATTTGCCCAGCATTGGAACCTGCAGCGGATGAGTGTATTCACCGGTGTTGTGGCTGTTCTGAGCAATCTGGTGAGTAATGTTCCGGCAGTGATGCTCTTGAAATCCCTGGTGCCCGGATTCGCGCAGCCCCATACAGCTTGGCTGGTGCTGGCGATGGCCTCCACCTTGGCGGGAAACCTGACCATCACCGGCAGCGTGGCGAACATTATTGTGGTGGAAACGGCCAAGCCCGAAGTGCAAGTGGGCTTCTGGGACTATTTCCGGGTAGGCCTTCCCATCACCTTGGCGACCATTTTGGTCGGTTGGGGGTGGCTAGTGTTGGTCAACTAACCTTACTGCGGCGCCGTGCCCTTGATGATGAGGGCGAATGGCAGGGAGTCGCCAGAGGCAAGCTTCAGCGCGGCGGAAAACACCCAGCGCTCTGCGTCGTCCTTTGAAACCGCTGCCGCGGAGCCGGAAGCCTGGACCAGGCTCATGGGACCCGGGTGTTGGCTTCCCGTCGCCTTACGGCTCATGGTCACCATTTCGTCAAATTTCAGCACAGTATTGGGATCGGAATCAGCCGCGACGGGAATCAGGAGAGCAAAATCACGATTTTCAGAGACTCCCAGGTGATCGCCATCCTGCGGGATCAACTCATAGCGCAGGGTGTAGGTCCCAGCCTTTATGGGTTGGCCACGAAAGTCGGTGCTGGCCTGGGGGAAGGAGATAACTCCCAGCAAGGTAGACTCCGCGAATTGCGGATATAGGGCGCCCGGGACATCCTTTTTGGGCTGCGCCGGAACCTTGTCCCTCAGCCACACATCGCATGCGGTACTGCCGTCGTCAAGGGTGACATGATAGCCCTTCGGTTCTAACGCCTTTTTCACAGCGTCAGAAACGCTGGCATCAGAAAGCGCCGTTCCAGCTTCAACCTTGCCATTTTGAGCGACGCTATATAAAGAAGCCAATAAGGTTAGCGAACAGAACAGTCTTGCGGCTAGCGAGTTGGCCATTTTTGATTGCGTCCCTGTCTTAGTTGCTGAAGGTGCCGACAAATGCACTGCGCTTGCCATGGGATTCCCAATCGACGCCAAGCCCCGGTCCCCGGTATTTGTCGGTAAGGGCGACCGCCGGCATTGAATGCGCCAACTGCGTCAACGGAGGATAGAAAGTCTCTTCGTTGCCGCAAAGGTGATCGGTGTCATTCAACGAACGCGTCTGCACGGTGGCGAAACGCCCGGCGCGCAGCATGGCGACTCCGTGGCGCTCGTGATTTACCACTAACTCCATCTGCACCGGCAACACTTGATCGGCATTGTCAAGCAGCTTTCCTCCCATATGCCTGGCAAACGCTGCCAGTGCTGCCTGTTGCTGAGGATTGGCCTGGTCATCCACCAGCAGCACAGACCGGGCAGGATAAGGGTCGGCATACGGATCGCCTAGAGTCGCTTTGGCGTGGACTGCTGCTGCCACGGTGAATCCTTTCAGGTCGACACCATTCCAGCTTCCATCCTGTATGCGCCATGCCAGGATAGCCTCGTTGCCGACCAGATTTACCTCCCCATTCGCGAAGCACTGGCCGGTGTAAACATCGGCGCTGCGGGTTTCCACATAGTCGCCGCTAATTTGCTGGGCAAAAAACGGTACTGAAAACGCAAGCACGGCAATGGTAGTGCCAATCAGTCGAAAACGCATAATGCCACCCTCCAAAAAACAATACAGCTATTTTCCTCCCAAACCCTAGCCATGGGAAGGGGGTACCAAATGATCGGAGTTTTCCCGAAAACGCACCGGTTCCGGAAATGGTAGGGCCCGGTCCTATGATGCCAAAGCGACCGGCATTGAACGTGGACCGTTCTCTTGTCCGACGTAGCACTTAGCATGGAACTGGCACACTCGAAGGGCGGCAGCAATTTCTAAAATGCGGATGCTGTTAATTCGGAGTGGGAAGTCGGAGTTTGTCCAGTTGCGCGACTGATTGCTGCGCGCCGGAAATGGCGATCTTGAATTGGATCATGTGGACTCGTCACCCGCCGCCATGCAACGCATGAAATGAGTCGAGCTACGATCTCTTGCTTTGCGAATATAAGCCCGCGGATGGTGCGGCGCTTCGCTTGCTGGATGATTTGAGAAAGGCATGCCGGTCGACGCCGATGATTTTTCTGAGTGATCACATCGACCAGGTAACGGTTGCTGCCGCCATCGACCCTGGAACCTACGATCTTGTCCAAACCTCTACTTCTAGATGAATCCTCCCTTACAGCCGAGGCGCCGGCAACTGGAAGTGAAACTCTTTTGCTGGCAGAAGACGAATTGGCGGTGCTCCAGCCCACCCAGGAATTTTTCACCATGAACGGATACAACGTACCGGAGGCAAAAAATGCAGAGGACGCGCTTACCATAACCCGCAACAATCCGCATCCCATGCACCTGATGATCACAGACGTTGTGATGCCGCAAATTGGCGGCGCGCGCCTGGCGGAGCAGATGGCGGTCGAGCGTCCGGAAACAAAGGTGTTATTCGTTTTCGGCTATGCCGAGAATACATTGCAGCGGGCAAGGCGTGTTTGACATTTAATAGACGCTTCCTGCAAAAGCCCTTCACCCTTAAAGCCCTGGCAAACAAAGGTCAAAGGAATACTGGCTCCCGAGGTTGAGGCGCGGGCCGGGACTTCCGCCTCGTAAATCCTAAGTCTGCGCCCCTCCCTTATAATGATGGCCGGACACTGCATGGTAATTTCCCAGGCGCAAACTCTCAGTCTTTCCGAATCTACTTCCGATAAAAAACTTCGCAGCGTCTCAGTTTTGGTTTTGGTGTTTCTTTGGGCAGTGATTTACGCCAGCAGCATGTTTACGCCGGCCCTGCTCGACGACGCAGACACCGTACACGCCGAGGCAGCGCGCGAAATGGTGCTCAATCATGATTGGGTCACGTTGCATGCCAACGGCATTCGTTATCTGGAAAAGGCCCCGCTCATCTATTGGAGCGTTGCGGCAAGCTATCGCGCTTTCGGAGTCAAGGATTGGAGCACGCGGTTCCCGCTCATGCTCGGTGTTTTAGGGCTGTTGCTTGCGACCTATCTCTTAGGAACGGAAGCCTACGGGGAACGTGCGGGCTTTTGCGCGGGTGTGGTCATGTCCACCTCGCTGGGGCCGTACCTGTTTACGCGATTCTTAATTCCCGACGTATTGGTCGGCTTGTGGCTGGCGCTGAGCTTCTATTTCTTTCTAAAGTCGCTCAACGAGGGCCCGCCGACAAGATGGACATGTTGGGGTCTGGCGGCAGCTTGCGGCTTAAACGTCCTGACCAAGGGATTGATCGGGCTGGTTTTTCCGGTCGCGGTCATCGGGCTGTATTTGCTGTTCACGCGAAACCTGCGCCATTTGCTGACCCTAAGGCTGTTCTCCAGCACCATGGTTTTGTTGGCAGTGGCCGCGCCGTGGCATATTATCGCCGGGCTGAGAAACCCTGACCAGGGCACGATGCGCGGATTCTTCTGGTTTTATTTCGTCAACGAACACTTTCTCCGCTATCTGAACAAACGCGTTCCTCGCGACTACGATACCGTGCCCCTGCTTTTATTTTGGGCCTTATTGCTGCTGTGGTTGATCCCATGGGTTGCATTTCTGCCGCAGGCGGTTCGAGCTATTCGCTGGCGTTCCCGGCTGGATTCGCGTCAAAGAACGAGTTTGCTCTTCCTGCTTTGGGCAGTTGTAATCCTTGTGTTTTTTAGCTTCTCGACACGGCAGGAGTATTACACGATTCCTGCTTTGCCTGGATTGGCTCTAATAGTCGGCGGTTGGCTAGCCCGGGAAGACGCATCGCGCAATGATAGCAACGAAAGGCGTGCGGGAATTCGTTCATCGATAAGTCTTTTTGTGGTTGGCGCAGTTTCGCTGGTGGCGGGTCTTTGGCTGCTTTCGCTTTCCAAGGCGCCGGCTCCAGGTACAGATTTGTCCGCTTTGTTGAAGAAGAATCCGCAAGATTATGCGCTTTCCTTCGGACATTTTCTTGATCTTACCCCACAGGCATTGGGCGCCTTTCGCGTACCGCTCCTCGGGTTTGTTCTGGCCTTATTCTTAGGTTCCGGGCTTAGTTGGCTCTTTCGCAGGCGCGGGCACTCCGGCTTGGGAAACGCGGCCCTCGTCGCCATGATGATTGTTGTGCTGACCTGCGTTCACTCTGCATTTGTGACTTTCTCTCCCATCCTGTCGTCCAAGCAACTGGCACTGTCTATCAGCAAGACCTATCGTCCCGGTGATCTGATAGTGATTGATGGCGAATACGAAAACGCTTCCACCTTAAACTTTTACACCGGGATTCCTCTCCGGGTTTTGCACGAGCGGGGAGGAAATCTCTGGTACGGATCGCAATTTCCCGATGCTCCTCACGTTTTCGAGACCCAGTCGTCTTTCGACGCGCTTTGGTCGTCCCCGACGCGGATCTTTTTCTGGACCGACCAGGAAGACCCAAAGGAACTGAAAGGGACGCCGCGATACATGCTCGCGCAAGGTGGCGGAAAGTCCATCCTGATGAACCACCCTCTCAACAATTGATTCCAATTGCCACGGTTATAATCCGCTTGGAATTCATGGGCAGCGCGATTTCATTGACGGGCTGGCTGTGGCGGTCGTTGCTGCTTCTGGCGGCCGTCGGCACCCTTAGTTCCACTGTTTTTCTGGGGATGGTCTTTGCCGCGGTAATGCGATACCTTCGTCTGGCTCGAACTGCCCTGAAGGCGACAACATCAGCTCCGGACTCAGCGCTTCCTGCGGTGACTTTGCTTAAACCGGTCCACGGTATGGAGCCCCGGCTTGCGGAAAATATCGAGAGTTTTTTCCGGCAAGATTACCCGAATTTTGAAATCGTCTTCGGAGCCCGAGATCCAGAAAATACTGCACTTCGCGTTGCCGAAGAGGTCTGCCGTCGGCATCCTGAGGTAAAAAGCAAGATCGTGCTCTCCGGCTATCCCACATGGCCGAACGCCAAAGTGTTTTCGCTCGACCAGATGATCGCCGATTCCTCCACCGATTATCTGGTCATCAGCGATAGCGACATTCAGGTGGCCCCCGATTTCTTGCGTAACGTAATCCCTCCTTTACTGGATCCGAAGAATGGACTGGTGACCTGCTTCTATCAGGGCGTTCCAGCCCAGGGACTCTGGTCAACGCTGGAAGCGCTGGGCATGTCCGTTGAAATGCCTTCCGGGGTCATGGTTGCCGACATGATGGAAGGTATGCGTTTTGCCATGGGAGCAGTAATGGCGACGCGCCGTGATGCTTTGGAGAAGATTGGCGGCATCGGCTCGACCCGCGATTATTATTCTGACGATTTTGTTCTGGGCAACGAAATCTGGGGCGCCGGTTACCACGTGGTGCTATCCCACCATGTGGTTAAACATGTGCTGATGCCACGCTCTTTCCAGGAAACCTGGGGCGATCAGTTGCGGTGGATGAAAAGTACTCGCTACTCGCGACCTAAGGGTCACGTGGGGACCGGACTCACGTTCGCCATGCCCTTCGGCCTCTTAGGCTTGGCCTCGGCTTCCGCGCTGGGACATCCAATCGTGGGCGCTGCCTTCTTGGGTTGGGCTTTCCTCAGCGGTACGATCCAATCTGTAACCGTGGGCTGGGGCGTGATCCGCGACCGCCGTGCCCTGTACTACTGCTGGCTCTATCCCGTCCGCGATCTGCTGGGGTTCTGTACTTGGGCGGGCAGCTTTCTGAGCCGGACGTTCTTCTGGCGCGGTGAGACTTATCTATTTGGCAAGGGGGGCAAGATTATTCCGCAACGCCGGCCCGCAGGGGATGTGCCCGCAGACCCATCGTAACCGGAAGCTCGACCGGTTCGAGCTCAGCCTGTTTGCTGGCGACTACTCTCGATATGATCTCTCTCAGCTTGATCTTCGGTGTGTAACCCAGGCGCGAAACCTTGGCAATATTCGGTACCCTTCGCTCCATATCTTCGAAGCCGGGCTGGTACGCATCATCGTAGGGGATTAACTTGATCTCTGATTCGCTGCGGGTCTGTTTCTTTACTAATTTGGCTAATTCGCCGATCGAGATCTCTTCCGGATTTCCCACATTAAAGACTTGCCCGACGGCGGCGGGATGGTCGGCCAGCAATAACAGCGCACGAACCACATCAGAAACATCTGCAAAACAACGGGTCTGGCGTCCGCTGCCGAACACCGTAATCGGCTCTCCCCGCAAGGCCTGTTCGACAAAGCGTGGCAATACCATGCCATAGCGCCCGATCTGCCGCGGACCAGTGGTGTTAAACAGCCGCGCAATCACGACCGCGAGGTTCTGAGTATTGTGGTACGCCAAGCCGAGAAATTCATCGATAGCCTTTGAGCAGGCATAGCTCCAGCGGCTCTTGGTTGTCGGACCGTAGACCACGTCATCGTCTTCAGTGAAAGGCTGCTTTGTGCTCTTGCCATAGACTTCTGAGGTAGAAGTAATCAGGCAAGGTTTGTTGTAGTGGGACGCCAGTGTCAGCACGTTGTGGCTGCCAAGAACGTTGATCTCAATCGCTTCAACCGGAACCTTGATGATCCTTTCGACACCGACAACCGCGGCAAGGTGAAACACGGAGTCCACCTTCTTGATCGCTGATTCGAGTAGGGGGAAATCCAGAATCGATCCTTCAATAAAATGGAACCCCTTCCTCTCCTGCAGATGGAGGACGTTTTCCATCCGTCCGGTAGAGAGATCATCGACTACGAACACCTCGTCATCTTGCCGCAATAAGGCTTCGCAGAGATGGCTGCCTATGAAACCGGCGCCTCCAGTCACTAACACTTTGCTCATTCGGTTGTCCTCGAATACACCTGTACCACGTCTAGGGGCACAATCTATTATTGTAAATTAATGTAAACAAACCATGTACCTCATGGGTTAATACGATGCAACTTCCCCTTTTTTAGAGAAAATTGCTCTTCCCGCCAGCTAACCGTGTGACCCAAAAACCCGGTCAGCCAGACGGCCACCGCAAGCAAATCCCTTACCGGGATGAAAGCCAGGTACTTGATGGTACGGCGGTCATTCAAGACGCCATAGCCAACGGCAAGGGCGGAGGTCATGCGGATCATGAAAGCAGCCCCAAGCAGGAACCATGCCCAGACAGCGCCCCCGGTGCAGAGAAGCGTCAACAGCGCCCAAGGCAGATAATAGGTGAAGGCCATGCCGGCATATCCCCAGCGTCGGGAATCCCGGATTGTGCGCGCCCATCGCAGTTGGTGCGATAAATACTCGCCTAAGGAATAGGCGGGAAGCACCGTCTCGACCACGTTGTGGGCGAGTTCTCCGTTAGCTCCTTGGCGGGTCAGCCGGTGTCCGAGTTGATAATCGTCGGCCAGGAAGTCGGCGATGGCCTCAAAGCCCCCAATCGCTTCAAGGTCCTGCCGTCGGAATGCAAGAGTGGAACCCAATCCAAATTGGATGCCACCATCTACCTGCCGGGCAGCCAGCACGCCGCTGGCAAAGTCCACAATTCCGGCAGCTTCCAGCCATGAGCCGAGTGTTGCCGCAGGGGCCCCACGATACAGGCAGGTGACGAGCCCCGTCCTGGGGGTCGCAAGCGGTAACATCACCTGCTGCAGATAATTTGGATCGATCCGGATGTCGCTGTCATTCACAACCACATACTCGTAGCTCGCAACGGGCACCATTTGCGCCAGATTGCTGACCTTGGCATTCGCGCCCAGACTTCGTTGACTTACCACCAGCCTGATTGGGCGGGAAGGGAATTCGAGTCGAAGTTGTTCAACCGCGGCGATGGCAGGATCCTTGGCATCAGTCACGCCGAAAACAATTTCATAGTCCGAATAGTTTTGGCGGCAGTGGCTGCGAAAGTTCTCCAGCATCTCAGGGTCGCGCCCTTTTAAAGGCTTGAGAATTGACACCGGAGGAAGCATTGTTGCCGCCACGTCTTCTCTCTTCCACAAGAAGCGCGCCGCACCCCACATGGACAGCACCGTATAGCCGAATCCGCAAAGTGTGGCGATGGCAGCGAATGCCGCGCAGATGTTAAGAACAGAGTGGAGCATGTGGGTGAAGCTTATCAAAGGCAACAGGCCGAGTAGTGCTATTCGTAGCGGAGGGACTCGATAGGATCGAGGTTGGCAGCCTTCCACGCCGGGTAGATGCCGAAAACCAGACCAATAAAGGCCGAAGCGCTGAAGGCAAACACCGTCCAGAACATGGACATACTGGCCGGCAGGGAGGGAAACATGAGAGGAATAACCCCGGTTACGGCGGCGCCAATAAGGATCCCCATAACCCCGCCTGCGGCGGTCAGCATGACCGCCTCAAAGGTAAATTGCAGTAGGATGTCGGTCTTTCGTGCCCCAATCGCCTTTCGGACACCGATCTCGCGGGTGCGCTCCGTCACTGAAACCAGCATGATGTTCATCACGCCAACCCCCCCAACGATTAGCGCAACACTTGAAACCGCGAACATGAAAATGAAAACCGCGCCGGTAATCTGGTTCCACACGTCCGAAATGGAATCCTGGGTGAAAACCGCAAAATTATCCGGCTTGCTGTTAGGAACCTTTCTTCGTCTACGAAGCAACTCCCGGATCTCGTCGATCGCCTGTGGAATGGCCGCATGAGAGGTCGCCTTTACGCTGATCCAGTGCTGCTTCAGCTCGGGATGCAATTTCTTGAAGGTGCTTAAGGGGAAGTAAACGATGTTGTCGTCGGGGTTCTTGCCTCCGCCAAACACCGACTTCACTTGCTGGTTAACTCCGATGACCGTAAACAGCTGGCCTTCAATGTTGATTTCTTTGCCTAGCGGTTCCTCGCCGGGGAAAAGCGCCTCCGCCGTGTCATGGCCGATGATGATCACCGAAGCATGCCGTTCATCATCGACATCGGCGAACCAGCGTCCTTCCGCCAGCCGCAAGTCGAAGACATCTTTCACCGCCGAGGTATCGCCTTCAAGAATCGTGTTCTTGATTTTGCGGCCCTGGTACTTGATTGCGTAGGTGCCTACACCGAGTTCGGGTCGGAAATAACGGATGCCGGCGCTCACTGCCTTCACATGCGGCAGATCCTTCATGGCCTGGGCATCGTCGAAGGTCAATTCCCGACGCAGTCGCATCTCTTCTGTCGGGCGGCCAAAAGTGAAAGGCTCAATGTGGAAAGCGAAAATAATGTTCGAGCCCATGCTGGTAATCAGCTGGCTCACATTGTCGTTCAGGCCGCGCACGATGGACGAAATGCCGATTACAACGGCAACCCCGATTACGATTCCGAGCACAGTCAGTCCGGAGCGCATCTTATTGGCGCGCAGGGTATCAGTGGCCATCTGGAACACTTCCCCGTATTCGCTTCTGCCTATCATGTTCTATAACTCAAAACGCAACGCTACGATGGGATCAAGCCGGGCTGCGCGTTTCGCGGGATACACGCCGAAGAATACACCGATACTTCCGGAGACAAATAACGCTATAGGCACCACCCAAACCGGGAGCGACGAAGGCATGCCGATAAGGAGGGTAACCGTCTTAGAGATCAGCGCGCCCATCCCAACTCCCCCCGCACCGCCGATCAGAGTGAGCACCACAGCTTCAATCAAAAACTGCAGCAGGACGTCCTGACGTCGCGCCCCCAACGCTTTACGTACACCAATCTCTCGCGTGCGCTCGGTAACTGCGACCAGCATCATGTTCATGATGACAATTCCACCCACAACCAAAGAAATGGACGCGATGCCGATCATGGCGATAAAAAAAGTGCCTGTGAGGTTTGACCAGATACCAAGCAGGCTGGCGTTGGTTTCGATATCGAAGCTGTCAGCAGCCCCAGGTAAATCGTGGCGTCGCGACCGCAATACTACCCGTGCTTCATCCATGGCAGCGGTAAGCGCCGGGCCAATGCCTGTGGCTTTGCCGGAAACCCGAATGTCCTGATGCTCGCCGTACTGCTTCATGTACGAGGTGATCGGAATCATCACGTAATTGTCTAGGCTCTGTCCCAGTGTCTTGCCCTTCTTCACTCCAACTCCGACGATCTGGTATGTCCAGCCGTCCACGCGGATCTCCTTACCCAAAGGATCGGCGCCGGATAATAGGTTATCCACGATGTCGGGTCCAACCACGGCGACCGGGGAACGATTATTGAGGTCGGTTTCGTTCAACATGCGGCCGGCGGCCAAGTCGACATCGAAGATCGGGCCCATCGAAGGCGTGAGTCCCTGAATGATTAC
>Ga0097621_100001921_pt1 | contig 14192 bp, 13 predicted proteins | sample KBSMisM72_FD_73165 | JGI IMG/M metagenome (GOLD analysis project Ga0097621, IMG submission 73165) | Miscanthus rhizosphere microbial communities from Kellogg Biological Station, Michigan, USA - KBS Miscanthus M7-2 (version 2) (version 2) | ecosystem: Host-associated > Plants > Roots >... | reverse complement strand
AAATCCGAAAAATCTTAGCTAAATCCAATTCAGGGTTGGCTATAGGCGAGTTATTAAAACGATACAATTCTTCTCTTCGTGCTATGGTAAACTATTTTGGCATTACTGCGAGCACACGGATTCAATTAAGATACTTAGATAATTTAGCTTATAGACGGTTTCGGAGGTTGCTTTTACAAAAATATAGTTCTGCGCCCAAGATTCACAGCTTAATACGTAAGCTTCATTACACTCGAGATTGGCGTGTTTACGAAGGTCAGAAAATACAGCTTAAAACTGGGGAAATCAAGTTTTTTGGTACTTCTTCTTTAGATTCGATTCGCCCAACTGAAGCATCCTTAATAGCCAATATTTATTTGGATCATTTAAGATTTGGTAATATACATTTCAAATTCAACGAACAAGATATATTTTACCCCAGCGTTGAAAATTATTAGTTAAATTTCTAAGAATAGAGGTGATTTATTGATATCTAATTTGTTTATGCTAACGGGTATAGTAGTACTTAGAAGTTTGATTTTACTTCTAGGAAAAATAGAATTGAATTTTAAATTTTAAACTATTGCAATTTTTATATGGTCCGAAAATAAAGGTTTATAATTGGTGGGTAGAAGTTACTAATATTTACGTAATTTAGTTAATTCTATTAAGAAATCAGCTTAGGAGGTTTGCATATGAAAACCTATAATTTATAGGGAGTGCAGGGGTTATCAATTTAAAAGGCGTTTTTATTAGGTTGATAGTTAGGAAAATTATTTTATCTTGTTGTTCTTGGGAGCCGTATTCTTAGAGATAAGTACGTACGGTTCTGGGTACGGATATTGTAAAATCAATGTCTAGTACACTACTATCCAGATGCTTATAGTAATTGAAATTGAATTGCTTCTCTAGGATCCTGAATTTCAGTAATTTCACTGATAGTTTTTTTTGTACTTGTTTATTACACATTAACATCTGAAAAAAAATTTGAAGAAAGAAAAAATCTAGGTTTTTTATATAAGTAAAAAAAATGTTTCCATTTATAATTATATATATTTTATTTAATTGTAGTTCTAGTGTTTATGCGGATTCTCCAGAAGCTTGGCAAACAGGATTTCAAGATCCTGCTTCGCCAGCTATGCAAGGAATTGTAGATTTGCATCATGATTTATGATTTTTTCTTCTTATCGTTACTGGATTTGTTTTTTGGTTATTATTTCAAATTACTGTACTTTTTGATTCGAAAAATAAACTAATCGTTCATACTATTAATTACGGTACTACTATAGAAGTAGTTTGGACAATTATTCCTGGAATAATTTTATTATTTGTTGCTATTCCTTCATTTACGCTTTTATACTCAATGGATGAACTGGTTGATCCAATGTTAACTTTAAAGGTTATCGGAAGTCAATGATTTTGAAGTTACGAGTATTCAGATTATGCAATAACTGATTCAGATGCAGATATGTCATTTATTTTTGATAGTTACATGCTAAATGAAGAAGATTTACAATTGGGTCAACTTCGATTACTTGAAGTTGACAAGCGAATTATTTTGCCAACACACACACACATACGAATAGTTGTTACTGCTACTGATGTTTTACATAGTTGAGCACTACCTTCGTTAGGTCTAAAAATTGATGCTTGTCCAGGACGTTTAAATCAAGTTTCAACATTTATTACACGCAGTGGTGTTTATTATGGACAATGTTCAGAAATTTGCTGGCGACACGGTAGGTTTGTTAATGATCTTCATATTTCTAATAATGTTCAGTTGAAGAAGATCCAATTCCTTTAATATGGTATGTGACGTCATGCTATATAAGCTAAAGGTAGTTTGAGAGTTATTTGAGTTTTCAGAGTTAATTACTGTTTGATCCTTCGTTAGCTGAAATCTACTGTTAAAACGTAGAAAAAATCTAATCTTAGATTTCCAGTCAATATTAGTTGTATCGCAAATTACATCTAAGGACAGCTGAACTACTGTACAAATAGAACGTGACTGGCGGAGTACAGGTATTAAGACTGACTCAAATATTACTAGAAATAGTATCTCTGTTAACAGAATTAAACGTGGAAACCTCGTAAAAGTTCCTTTCAAAATAAAAAGGGATGACTCTTTTCTTGTAGCCTTGACATTACTTAAAGTTAAACAAAGGTTACATAGCCGGATACGGTTATGTAAAGAAGCCGGGGGTATGATAGTGACCAAAAGGTGAACTGGAAACTTAATTCTAGATCAATCTTCAAATTCACTTGCCTATAAGCATGGTAAATTTATGAATTTTATGTCTGCTAGTAAACATGCAGCCTTAGGATTTACTGTTACTGAACTTAGAGAGCACTTTCATTTAACGAGAGAGATACAGCTGATATTGAAAAAAAATCAATGGATTTCTTATACACAAATGAATCAAATTTCTAAAATTATAACAGGCGTACAGGCTAAACTTGCCATATTAACCAGATACGAGGGGTACAACTCTCAATTACTTAAAACAATTGACAAATGATCTTATAAATTGCTAATGCACATTTATATAGTAAATCAACTAATTAAGAAAAAGCAGTCTAAAATTGCAGGAGTCGACAGTGCATCATTAGGTTTAGTAGTTTCTTCAGAAGAAAAAATTACACTTGTCCGGCGTTTAAAAAATTGAAAAACAACGAAACCTAATTTTGTAAGAAAAATTGAAATTACGAAATCAGAGTTGACTAAAAAACAATTTTTAAGAGTATCGATTTTGTATGACAGGGCTGTTCAGTTATTGTGATTTACACTGTATGATCCTATTATCGAAGAACATTCCGATGCTTACTCATTTGGATTTAGGAAAGGACGTAATTACGTTCAGGCTATAGGTCATTTACAAAAAAATCTTCAACTTATGGGTAATTCACAAATTTTTATTTGAAATATTAGTATTAAAGAATGTTTTAGTAGAAGTTCTCATGATTGATTATTAAGACACTTTCCTTGTATCGAGGAGCACAAGGCTGTTTTAAGTAATTGATTAAAATCAGGAATTGTCGAGTTACCTCAGTTTAAGTTCGAAAGTTATCCTCTGTTTTTTGAAAGAAGGTCACAAAAAAATAATGTATCTTTTTTATTACTGAATTTAATTTTGAATGGTATTCAAAGGATTTTAGATGAGAGTTTGGCTATATTATTTAGACGAATTCCCTATACAAAGTCATCTATACTACTGCGGGGAGAAAAAATACGAAAGGAGTTCGAAGTTTGCACAACAATGGTACGTTACGCTAATAGTGTAGTAATTGTTAGTAAATCTAGACGATTACTTTCCATGATAAAATCCAAAATCTTAATTTTCTTAAATAATCGAGGGCTTCAGATACAGACACTAAATCCAAAAATTATATGTTTCGTCGCTTCGCAATCTTTTCATTTTTTAGGATATACATTTAGACGTTTGATTCAAACACGTTATGTGCGGCATAAAACTTTATGTAAAGTACGTAAGAAGTTGCAGTTACTTACTAATGTACCGAAATTACACGTCTATCCTTCGATCAAAAGTTTACGTGTGATTCGAAGAAAACTAACGTTGATGTTTCGAGCAAATCTCAATTCTACCGCATTTGAGCTTATTTATAAGTTAAATGTATTACTATGTGAATGGTATAATTATTTCCGATTTTCGGATTGTTTAGGAACGTGAAATTCCATAAGATTTACATTATGATTTTTAGCTAAAAGGTGGAGTATACGAAAACATCCTAAAGTTAGTCATCGTTGATTAATGAGGCATTATTTTTTGGCGAGAGAATTAACGTTACGGCATAAATTAACAGAAACTCAGAAAACGGTTCTTGGGAGGTTTTTACAAGGTATAGTTTTGGATCGTTGGCATTTTTACGGATTATCACTTTATTCAAATATGGGCGAATCTTGTAAAATTCCTAAGATAAATTTATTGATACGTGGAAGGGATTGTTCAAAAATTTTTTGTGCTACGATTTTTGTTCCTTCTAAAAATTTTCTAAAATTAGGATATTACGCGCAAAAAGAGCGATGATTAGTAGAAATTCAAAAATTGAACAGAGGAAAAATAAATAAAAATCTTTTTTTTAATTTTGTGAAAAAATGTTAGATGTTACAAATAATTTTAGTCGTGTTATAATTGTTAAAATTCTATTATATTTAGTTCTTTATGCGTGTGTGTAACGTATTATAAAGAATTTTATTAAGATTTTTTTTTGTCAAAGAGTACGAAGCTCTTAAAAGAAGTTTTTAAAGTAAAGTAAAATTGTATTTTGGTTAAACAAAACAAATAAAATGAAGGTTCTATATAGAATTTTTTTATTTATTTGTGATTGAATTTAGGGTAGAGCGTAGTGCACTGAGAGGTGCTTGCTATGATCATATGGGGGCGATTGATGTGAATCAATTATCTATCCACGAGGTATTAATCATGGCTTTATGCCAATTGTATTAGAGGCTGTAAATTTTAAAGATTATGCAGCTTGAATATATGTTAAATATTCAGAGGAAGGTCTTATTCAGTAAATAATGAGTGTATTACAGTTATTACTAAATTACGGACAATTTCTTTTAAATTGTTGTTTAAAAGGTGTTTTAAGCGTTTCTGTTAATAGAAATATGTTATTTTTAAATACTCGTTCGGTTTGCGTATCTATAATATGTAAGTTTTTAAAAAATCATACAAATACGCAGTATAAAACTTTAATTGATATTGTTGTTATTGATTATCCTTTAAAAAAAAAGAGATTTGAAATAATTTATGTTTTATTAAGTACCAATAAAAATTCTAGGATTTTTATTAAAACGCGAGTAGCATCTTTAGAGCCGATAATGTCTATAACAGGTATTTATTCGGGTGCTTCTTGGTTTGAACGAGAAGCATGAGATATGTTTGGTATTTTTTTTATAAATAATTTTGATTTAAGACGTATTCTTACAGACTACGGTTTCTTACGACGCTACACACAAATCGATTGACATCTAATAACTGACTATGTAGAGTTTATATTTAGTTCCATTAGATGGTCATGACTTAGTCTAAACCACATGACAAATATATTAGTGAGGTGCAGATTAACAAGTCTGTATTTTGAGGACTAATGAACTACGGAAAGAGTTTTATACTTCTTATTTCGTTTTTTGCAATATGAATAACCGGATCAACGCAAGTGAATCTTTGTTTTAAAAATCCGATAAAGTCAAATATTAAGTATGACAAAAACTTAATATGGAATATAATAGCTGAAAGCAAAATTAGGAACCGTTTTGCACGGACTAAGCAGAAATTTCCGGGTTACAGAGGAGATCCACAGTTATTTGATGGTTTTCTTGTTATTTTTATATTCTCAAGAAAGCTACATCGAATTGTCCAAGGCGGGAACTCCGTAAAAATTATGGAAAATAATGTTTTAAACATTTTTACTATAAAAGATTTTCGAGGAGCTAAGCTGGCGTTTATTACTCGAAAGTTGCACGACAAATTAAATGCAACCTTCTGTGACAAATCAATTAATGTATGAGAAGCAGTAAGAATCTACGGGGGCAAGATAGTTGAAAAAGCAAATGCTTTAAGTAATGTTAAAGATATTAGAATTAGAATAACGTCTAAGAGTGTTAGTAATAATTTATCGGTAAAGATAATAAATCCTAAGGTAATGCAGACTATTCTTTGTTGATTATACGTTGTGAGTCAATGATTCTATAACAATTTAGCTAAATTGTTGCTGAATTCAATAGTGTTTAAATGGTCAGCTAATAAGACGATTTGTAATTCATTTTAGAAGTTACATGAAGCAGTGAGCTCAGTTTAGAATCTTACTAATACGTGTAATTAAGCGTAATATTGTATCTTGGCCAAGAGATTGGGAAAATATTTATGAAAAATTAGATGAAAAACAACGGAATTTAGCTGAACTAGCTTCTATTTACGGATTGAAAAGTCCTGTAGTTCAACGTTTACAAAATCAGCTGATAAAGTCTTTAACTTTTCGTTTAGTAGCTGTTCATAACATAACTTTGAAGATTGATAAAAATCCATGTCGTAAAAAGGATAATTTTAATTTTTGTTTTAATTCGAAATTAGAAATAGTAGAAAAGTTAAAGAACTTAGAAACGTATAAAATTTCACCCTTAAAAAAACGAGATTATAACAAAAAATTATTACATAGTTCTATTTTATGGGATCAAGCTGTTCAAAATTTATTTAAATTAGTTATTGAGCCTATAGTAGAAGTTGCAGTTAATGCTAATAATTCTGGTTTTCGATATAATCGATCAGCTCATCAAACTTTAATAATTTTAAGAACTATACTTAGGAACAGAAAAAATATTGAAAATTTAATCATTTTTGAGGCAAGTATAACATCTTTTTTTGAAAAACTTTCACGGCGTTGATTACTGACTTATTTTCCTGTATCCAATAAGTATAAACATGTTTTATCTTCTTGACTAGAAAGTAGAATTATTTTTAATCCGTATTCTAATAGGGATTACGTAAATAAATTTAAAGAAGATTCAATTTCTTCTTTACTAATTAGTTTCATGTTAAGTGGGTTGGAAGATGCTACCAAAAAATATTTAAGTTTATCGATTTTGCTAAATCAAGATCGGTCATCTATCGATAATATGTTGGATAAATCCATACGAAAAACTTTGTATTTTAGTCGTTATGCGGGAGACTTTATAATTATGGGTTATAATAAACAAATTTTAACGAGTTATACTAAATCTGCCGTGGAACATTTTCTGCGTATTCGGGGGTTAAGGTTATCAACCAATAAAATTAGAGTATATAGTTTGGTTGAAGAATCTTTACAGTTCCTGGGATATGATTTTATTTTTAATAAAAATTGGCAAAATTTACGAAAAAACTATCAATCAAAGATTGTATTGATACCTAACAAAAAGAAGTTTTACACATTCACTTGTAAAATAAAAAAATTTATTAAAACATCAATACATTTAACTGCGGCTGCAATTATTAGGAAAATTAATCCTATTATGATAGCTTGACGTCGTTATTTTTATCTTGGTCAATCTTATAAATACCGAGAAATTTTGAAAAAATACTTATTTCAACTTTGTTGGAATTGAGCTCGGCGTAAACATTCAAAATGGGGGAAATGTGCAATTGCACGTACCTATTTTATAGGACAAAATTATAAGTTTAAAGGCAAAAAATGAATTTTTTTTAGTAAGATAGATAGTCAATTTCGTTATGCAAAAAATATTGCAAAAAACGAAATTTATTTGCACTTATCTACATAGGTACAGAAAACGATGGCGATTTATTTGTACTGATAATATTCATAAAATTAATAAAGCATATACATACATTTTATTAAATTTATTTGAGAATTTATAAAAGACAATAGATTATGGGTTATTATTGTATTGTTATGAAAGATATTACTTTAGGGACGCTTAAAACGTATTTCACAATTGTTTTTGAATTACGTTTTTTAACTACATAAAGAGATAAGCTCAATGCTTTAAGTAAGATTTATTGCGTACTAATTAATGTTATGTATTTGAGGATTATTTATTTTTTTTTGCTTGATTAAACTTAAGGAAGCTGGCTTGCTTAGTAGGTACTAAATTTTTTAAAGTAGTTTGTACTGAAAAGTTTGTTATTTTAAATTGAGCCGTATGCGATGAAAGTCGCACGTACGGTTCTTTTGGGGGATTTTAATAAGAGTTAGATTCCATCCATAGTGAAGGACATCCTTTTCGAAAAGATTTTCCATTAAGTGGTTATGTTGAATTACGTTATGATGAAAATCAAAAACGTATTATTTCAGAATCGTTAGAAATTACTCAAGAGTATAGAAATTTTGATTTTTTATAAATAATAATATTTGCCTAACTCAATTAATATTTTAGAGTATTTTTAAAACGTATAGCAGAATTTAATTTATTTAAAATATTTCAATTATGGCCTCTGTATCAGAAAAAAAATTATTAAAATTTAGGCACTCATATCATTTGGTTAATCCGAGCCCGTGACCGGTGTTTACTTCGTTTGCGTTATTGGTTTTCATGTTTGGGAATGTACTATATATGCATTCCTACTTGAATGGAGGGTTAGTGCTTTTACTGGGAGTATTTTTAACTATTTTTTCGATGTCTTGTTGGTTTCGGGACGTTATTCGAGAAGCAACGTTTGAAGGTCATCATACACAAGCTGTACAATTAGGTCTTCGGTACGGAATGGTGCTTTTTATTATTTCAGAAATTTTTTTTTTTATAGCTTTTTTTTGAGGTTTTTTTCATTCTAGTTTAGTACCCACAATTGATTTAGGTGCAAGTTGGCCACCATACGGAATTGATATATTAAGTCCTTGACAAATTCCTCTATTAAATACTTTATTTTTGTTACTTTCTGGATGTAGCGTAACATGAAGTCATCATGCTATTTTACATGGATTTAGAAAGGAAGGGCTAGTAAGTCTTGGTGTAACCATTTTTTTGGCTTTAATTTTTACCTCTTTACAAGTTTTTGAATATATAAATGCTAATTTTAACATTTCGGATTCAGTTTATGGATCTGTATTTTATTTATCAACGGGATTTCACGGATTACACGTTATTGTAGGAACAATATTTTTAGTAGTTTGTTTATTTCGGCTTTACAGTCATCATTTTACACAAACTCATCATTTTGGATTTGAAGCTGCAGCTTGGTATTGACATTTTGTTGGGGCGACCGTTCGATTTTATTATCTTATTTTTAACTGTTTTGGCAGGTTTAACGCTAGGCTTGGTGGCGTAACGCAGGGGGTTCTAGGAAAGCAAAATCCTCCTCTGACGTCTTTTTATTTATAAAGATTAAAGTGTATTTCTTGAACTGGAGCATAGTGAAGTTATGTCAACTTCGTATAAATAATTTTTATACGTTATCTTTCTTAGCTAGGTCAGCAATAGTTGAAGACAAATTCAAGCAGAGATGACACAAATATAATGTCTTATATTCAACATGCGAAACAGAATCTTGGTAAATATACATGTATTCAAACATGGGGAGGATAATAAGATACCGGTGAAGACATCAGATGTTTACTCATCTTTTGTTGGCAGAGGCTTTGTAGTATTGTATATCGCAAGAAGGAAGCTACGAATAAAAACGGTTAGGCAGTTTAGTGCAAAATCGGGTTTAGAAAATAAATCGCATAACACAGGTGTTTACTCTCGAGGTGATCTCTGTAAAGGAGAAAAACTATTGTGTAATATATGGCAAAAAAATTATTATAATCGTAAATTACTAAATACTCAAGTGTTTAGGCTTTTGCGTCATAATGATATTTGAATTGCGAGTTATATTAAATTATTGAATAGTAGCTGAAATAGGGTTTCAGATTTCGATAAGCAACGTATAGTAAGCAAATCTTTTAATTCTATTATGTCAATTAAATTATCTGTTTTAAATCAATCTTTTAAGTGAGGTACTAGCCAAAAAACATCTTTTTTTAAAATACATGATAAATTAGGAATTTTTGATGTATTTAATTTTGAAGATCAACTAGTTCAGGAAGTATTAAAAAGGATTTTAAGTTCAATTTATGAGCCTATAATGTCGCCGCTATCTCACGGATTTAGACCAGGTAGAAATTGCCATACTGCACTTCGAAATGTACAAAAAGACTTCAAGGATACTGATTGGCTGATTGAGGGTAATATTTCAAAGTTCTTTGAGACTATAAATTATAAAATCTTGGATAATTTTCTTCGGAAAAAGATACAAGACGAACGATTTTTAAATTTAATACATTCTGGATGTAAGGCCAAAATCATCTTGCCTCAACGTGGTAGGGTTAACTCTAGATTAGGTACGTATCAAGGAAGTATTTTATCACCTCTTTTGGCAAATATTTATTTACATGAATTTGATATTAGAATGCATCAAATAATCAAAGAAACCGCGAGCGGTTTGCAGAAAAGACAAATCGATGATTATAGTAATCGGGTTAGCGAATTTAATAAGAAATCTGAAAGATATTTGAAGTATTGTATCTTAAAAAAAACAAATTTTAATTTCAGATGTTGTAGTTACGTTCGATATGCTGATGATTTTATAATAGGTTTAACTGGTCCGCGTAGTGTGGCTATCCAGGTAGAATCAGTCATCGTTAGTTTTTTAAAAACTTATTTAAATTTATTATTTAACAGTGATAAAATTAAAATTATTTTTTTTAGTAAAACTTATTCTTCTTTTCTTGGTTATAAAATTAAAAATCATCCAAAGATGATTATAAGAATATCTTCTACAAGAGTTAAAATAATAAGAAGAAGACATGTTATATTAAAATCTGATACTTCTAAAGTTATACGAAATTTAAATGAAAATGGGTTTTGTAGAAAAGACGGATATCCAATTCCTAAGTTCGCATATTTAAATGTTACCCAGTCTATTACGAATAAAAAAATTAATAGAATTTTAAATAAGTTTTATAATTATTACTTATTAGCAGATAATAGGTGTCAATTTATAAGATATATATTTTATATATTATCTCTTTCTGTAGCAAAGATGTATGCCGCAAAATTTAGATGACATCGAATTTCTACTATTTTTAAAATTGGTGGACAAGATTTAAGTAATTCTATTAAAATAAAAAGAAATTTTTTACCAAAAATTCAACATAAAAATAAAATTGAAGGTCTTAAATTTAATAAAATCTTTTTTAAGTTTAAACGTTTTTTTTTATTCAAGTAGTTTACAAAATTGTAAATTAGTCGTAATAAATTGAAGATCTGCTAAAACAGTGTAACGTGCACATAGTTTATATTAGGTGTAGAAAAAAATAGATTATGTTATAGGAACTTTTGAAAATACGTTAGTTCTTTCATGTTGTAGCTTTAGAATCATAATAGTAAATAAGTTTTTTATATCTTATGATACATGATTAGAATAAGTTGGTAATTTTTTTTCGTTTTCGTAAATACCCGCTTTCGTATATAATGGATTATTTAAGTTTGTCGAGATTTAGTGGAGAGCCTTGTGATCAGTGATGATCTTGCTAGGTTCGGGGACTACTTGGTTTCTGAGAAATTCAGAAATTTATTTAAGTCTATATGTAGTATGATTATTTTTGTTTATTTCTATTTATTGATGGGGCGGGAAATAAGTTATTATATATTTAATTAATAAAGAAGCTTAGGCTTAAGTATCAGCAACAATTTTATTTTTTATTTTATCTGAAGATTTAGTAAAATTCGTATTTATTTAAAAAAATTTATGTATAGTAGAATAAAAAATGTACCTTTACAATCTTTAAATATATTGTAAAAATAATAAATTTGCTAATGAAAAAATTAAATATAAGTGAACTGTCTAAACTGTTAGAATCTCAAATTAAAAATACTATCACAAAAAAAAATTCTTTTACGGAAACAGGAAAAGTTTTAACAATTGGTGATGGAATTGCACGAATTTACGGATTAAAAAATGTAAAAGCGGGAGAGATGGTAGAATTTGCTTCAGGTATTAAAGGTATGGCCTTAAATTTAGAAAGTGATAATGTAGGAGTCGTTGTATTTGGAAATGATCGTGTAATTGCGGAAGGTGAACTTGTAAAGCGGACTAAAACTATTGTTAGTGTACCTGTAGGTATGGATTTACTTGGTAGAACAGTAAACGCTTTGGGTTTACCCATAGATGGTAAGGGTCCCGTTAAGAGTGGAGAATCTCGAAGAATTGAATTAAAAGCTCCGGGAATTATACCTCGAAAATCAGTTTCTGAACCTGTTCAAACAGGTCTAAAGGCTGTAGATAGTTTAGTTCCAATTGGACGAGGTCAGCGAGAACTAATTATCGGAGATAGGCAAACTGGTAAAACTGCTATTGCAATTGACGCTATTATTAATCAAAAAATATTAAACGAAACTGCTGATATCAGTAAAAAATTATATTGTATCTATGTAGCTATAGGTCAAAAACGATCAACTGTAGCTCAACTTGTTTCTATTTTAGAGCGGGAAGAAGCTTTCAACTATACTGCAATTGTAGCTGCAACTGCATCAGAATCAGCGCCATTACAATTTTTAGCCGCATATACTGGATGTACAATCGGAGAGTATTTTCGTGAAAATGGGAAACATGCATTAATCATTTACGATGATTTAAGTAAACAGGCAGTTGCTTACCGACAAATGGTGCGACGTACGAATTTATATGTATAATAGGGCTGGAATTACGTCTTTTATATTGCTGATAAATATTACCAATATTCGACTTAGGAGATGCAGAAAGTGTTTATCCGACCAGAGCATGTCGAAAAATCCCAATAACAGTGTTAGTTTCAAACGTTGCTTTATAGGGAGAATTGAGTTTCCAATGATTAAGCCTGAATTGGTTGAATTCCAGTTATTAGAGCCCTCAGCGGTAGGGGGCTATCTACGAAATATAAAGATAGCGGAACAATTATTACGTTTGATATTTGGACGAAATAAATCAGCTTGCTTCCCTCAAGTGGTAGTAAACCACAGATACGTAACGAACGGAAAATCTAATGGAAACAAAAATATACATATAGATACTACGTGATGACCGAGATTACGGTCACGGAGAACTAATAGTACTTCTACTGAAGGAAGTAGTTCAGTTATTTTGAGTAAGAAAGGTTTGTATTGTGCTGGATTGCACGCAGAAATACTAAAAGAACTTTCTACTTTACGTAAACGAGTTGAGTTACATCCTTTTCAGATTATAGATAGAAATTTATATAAACATATGTTTAATCCAAAATTATACCTGTTAGCGTATCAGAAGTTAACAGCCGAAGATAAATCTTTGTCTTTTAAATTAGATTCTGAGTTACGAAGCGAGTTTAATTGTCAAGAGATAAGCAAAATTATTGAAACATTGAAAAACGAATCTTTTCAGTTTAAATCAGTTAGGCAGGTACTTATAACTAAAAATAGAAAAACTGAATTACGCTTACTATCTGTTGCGTCATTACGCGATGAAATAGTGCAGGAGGTGATTAGTATGATCTTAAATATTATCTATGAACCAGTATTTAGTTCCAACAATCATGGATTTAGATATAATCGTAATTGTCATACAGCAGTACGGGCCTTATATCGAAATTATCAGAATGTGACTTGAGCAGTTGAGGGTAGTTTTAAAGCTTGTTTTACTAGTGTAAATTACGTTATTTTACGTAAATTACTTAAAAAAAAAATTCAAAATTCAAAATTTTTAAATCTTATTAATAAAGCTTTAAAAGCAGGTTATGATAAAAAAAGTAATTTTATGAAGGTTGACGTACACGCAATTTCTAAGGAATTCATTCTTACTCCTGTCCTATATAATATATATTTTCATGAATTCGATTTATTTCTAGAACAGGAGTGCTTTTATTTTAGTAAAGGAAAAAAATTAGGTAATTTTAGTACTTATAGCAGTCTATCACATCAAAGAGATCGTATAAAAAATAAGCGAAACACATTTTATCTTTCAAAATTGAAAAGGATTTCGGACATGTTATCGATTGTGGGTAACAATAATCTAAATTATCAGTATCTTTATTTCACAAGGTACGCTAACGACTGAGTAATAGGAGTGGAAGGTTCATATACAGAAGCTTGTTTTATACTTAAAGCATGTAAGAAATTTCTTAGTTCAATACTAAAGTTTGACTTAGAGTTGCTTAAAACTAAAATAATCAGTTTACATATTAACCGAATATTGTTTTTGGGTTTTGAATTGTTTAGAGGGAACAATTATTATGCAATAATGCGAAAAAGAAAAAAAGCTGCGACATTACGATTACATGCTCCCATTTCTACTATTATTCAAAAACTTAGAGCGGAAGGATTTGTTAAGGGTTATAAAGGTATACCTAATTTTAGATTAATATCAAAATCTAAAGATCAAATAATTATTATTTATAATTCAATTTTTAATAAAATACATAATTATTATTGTATCTCTGATAATTATGTACATTTACGCAGTATACTTAAATTTCTATTAAGAGAATCTTGTATAAAATTATTAGCAACAAAATTTAAACTTAAGACTCAAAGACAGGTTATTCGTAAATTTGGATCTTCTTTAGGAAATAAATATAAAAATTCCGTAATTAGGCTTTTTAATGTATAAAACTTAATTCTAGAAATCAAAAATAAAATAATTTAAGGCTTGGAAAAAAATAAATCGAATTCATCTGAAATACAATGTTTTTCAAAAAAAAATAAT
>Ga0097621_100001919_pt1 | contig 14204 bp, 10 predicted proteins | sample KBSMisM72_FD_73165 | JGI IMG/M metagenome (GOLD analysis project Ga0097621, IMG submission 73165) | Miscanthus rhizosphere microbial communities from Kellogg Biological Station, Michigan, USA - KBS Miscanthus M7-2 (version 2) (version 2) | ecosystem: Host-associated > Plants > Roots >... | reverse complement strand
GGAATCTTTCATGCGCGCCATGCGCTATATGGGCGGCTTCCGCGGCGACAGTGCCCGTGCCTGGCTGCTGCAAATCGTCCGGCACACCTGCTATTCGTGGCTCAAGGAAAATCGACCTGTGCAAAAGGTAGCCCTCGACGACGTCGACGATGCCTGGCAGGAGATCGCCGCGCCCGCCACCGACGAACCGCATTCCATGGCGATGCGCAAGGCCGATCGCCTGCAGATCAACGAGGCGATCGCCGCGCTTCCTGTCCCTTTCCGCGAGGTGCTGGTGCTGCGTGAGCTCGAAGACCTCTCCTACATCGACATCGCACGAATCGCCGACATCCCCGTGGGCACCGTGATGTCGCGGCTGGCCCGCGCCCGCGGTCTGATGCGAGAGGCACTGATGCCGACCGCGCGCCCCACGCTGCGCACGGTCCCGCGTTCCACGCATGTCGGGGGAAAGCAATGAACACCCCAATCGAATCTCGGCAAATCAACGCCTTCGTCGACGGCGAGCTGGACCTGGCGAGCCAGCTCGAGATGGAGGAGCGGCTGCGCCGGGACGGCCCGCTGCGCGAACAGGTCAACGGGTTGCGCCAATTGCGGGAGACCATTCGTGAGGGCGCCGACTACCATGTATCGCCCGCTGCATTGCGCAAGCGCATGGCGAGCTCGGTCGCGCCGCAGCGCCCGCCCGCCCGCCCGCCGGCTACGGCGGCCGTGGCTGCGGCCGTGCAGCGCTGGTTCGGGTGGCGTCCGATGACCACTTCGTTCGGGCTCGTGGCCGTGCTGGCCGTGACACTGAATCTGGCGTGGTTGCCGTCGTCGCGGGACGGGCGCCTGCTCGACGATGTCGTCGCCAGCCATGTGCGCTCGACGCTCGGACAGCATCTGGTTGACGTGGCGTCCTCCGACCATCACACCGTCAAGCCGTGGCTTTCCTCGAAGCTCGATTTCTCGCCGCCGGTGACTGAGCTGCAGATTCCCGGCTCGGTGTTTCTCGGCGGGCGGGTCGACTATCTGGATGGACACCCAGTCGCTGCGCTGGTGTACCGGCAAGGCGAGCACGTCGTCAATTCGTTCGTCTGGCCAGGCACGGCGAAAGACAGCAAGGCGGAGTTTTCCGAGGAGCGTGGTTTCCAGACGGCCCACTGGTCGCACAGCGGCATGACGCATTGGGTGATTTCTGACGTGAACCGCAGCGAGTTCAAGACCGTCATCGGCGCCATCCAGTCGGCTGAGGGCGATCGCTAGGATCGGGAGGAGCTCGTTCTCCCTCTTTCCGGGCAACGCGTTCGAGGCGGCCTGTGCTCCGCAGAATGCCGGCCGGCGTGACACCTGACTTCACCACTGCGGCGCTTTCCGTCATCAGCTTGGCGGCCCGTGCAGTTCCTACGAAGCGCCGGGGTCGATCAAAGCGAGTACTCGTGGTGCAAGCCTATGCTCCGCAGAAATGCCTTCCGGCCTGCGTGGCTGTGCTCCGCAAATATTCCATCCGCTGGGCCTAGCGGTAACTACGGGCTCCGGCCGATCGCCGTGGCACCATGAGCGCATGGTCAGCCTCCTGAAGATCGCAAGGCTCCTCGTCGAGGACGCCTGCCGGTGGGTGTTACTGCTGTTTCGGTCTGCCGAGGCCCTGCGCTCCGAGAATCTCTTCCTGCGCCGGCAGCTGGCTCTCTACATCGAGCGCGGTGTGCGACCGCGCCGAGTCGACCCTGCAACTCGCACCAGCTTGGCGCTACTGGCAAGGCTCCTCGATTGGCGTGACGCGCTGGTGGTCGTGCAGCCGGCGACGATGATCCGCTGGCACCGCGCCGGCTGGAGATTGCTCTGGCGAATGAAGTCCCGGGCCGGTCGACCAGCGATCCCGATAGAACTGCGCGAGCTGATCCGCAGGATGGCCCGGGAGAACGTGCTGTGGGGCGAAGAGCGGATCGCCAACGAACTGCTGCGCAAGCTGGGGGTTCGGATCTCGCCACGAACCGTGCGCAAGTACTTGCCGAAGCGACCTCCGGGCGACCTGCGCTGGTCGACGTTCCTGAGGAATCAGGCCACGGCCATCTTCGCGTGCGACTTCTTCGTCGCCGTCACGGCGACGTTTCGGATGCTGTACGTGTTCGTCGTCATCGAGCACGGCACGCGCCGTCTGGCGCGCGCCTCGAGGCCCGAATCTCGACGTCCATGGACGCCGGGTGCGCTCGTGCGGGCGAAATCCGTGCTGGGCGGCTTGCACCACGAGTACTCGCTTTCGGGGACGCCGGCATTCCTGTAAAGGAGCTGGGGGGCCTCATCTCCGATGACGAGCGGCGGCCGGATGGAGTTTTTGCGGGGCACAGCGCTCGTGCGGGCGAAATCCGTGCTGGGCGGCTTGCACAACGAGTATTCCGTCTAGAGACTTCTTTCGACAGCGTCCGTGTGCCCATTCAGCTCTGGCGCTCCGAACGCGGCGGTGACGGCGTAACGGCCGATAGCGTTGCCGGGTCGCCGAGGAGTTGCCGCGCCGACCTGATTTCCGCACGGTGCCGAACGCTCAGCACTTTTCGTTCTTGCCTCTCTGCCCGGACGATATGGCTCGACGCGCGCGCGAGCTTTGCATCGATCCGCCGGAGTTCGACCGCGAGGCGTTCCACAAGGAATTCAACATCCAGGTGCTGGAGTTCTTTCGAAAGGCCCTCGATTGACGTGGACGCGGTCCTCACATCTCCGTCGCGTAGCGCAGCAACCGCGTGCCCTTTCCGGTACGAGTCGACCGATGCCCGTGAATTACTTCCTTTTCGCGTCGCTCTTGATGTCGAGCTTGAACCTGACGAGGTCGATGTCGTAGATCTGCCAATCGCCGCCACGCAGTTCGATGTTCTCCACCTGGCTGTCGGGAACCGGGAAGCCCTTGGGTTTCGTATGCCAGCCGATCGTCCAGCGTCTGGGCTTGCGGCTTCCCTTCTCGGCACCCGCCGCGCCTTCCGCTGCTTCGAGCTCGTAGACCGCCTTTTGCACCGATTCGACCTTGGCCCAGCTCGCGCAGACGACGGTCGTGCCGGGCGCGATCTCCGCGGGCGGGGTCGGTTCGAAGCGGCCGGGAGCGGCCGAGGATTGCACGAGGCGCAGCTTGTACCGCGTCGTGTTCTCGATCGAGATCCGCGTCTTCAGCTCCTGGTTCTCCTTCGTCCACTTGCCCGAGAGCGAAAAGATCGCACCACCTTTCTCCGACCTGCCAGCCGCCCCCAGCCCATCCGTGCCGCGATCGAGGTTGCAAACGGCAATCATTCCACTGCCTTGCGGAAGATCGAACTGCGGCATCCATTTGGGCGTGTCTTTGTCCCCCGTCTCGGCTTCGCTCGCAAGGATCGAATACATCAGGCCGAAGTGGATGTCGCTGTCGCGCTTGCCCCTCACCGTGAAGGCGAGGCTTTGCCCGGGCTTGATCACTTCGGGCGGCTTCCCTTCGAAAGCCAGGGCCATCTTGTCGGCGCCAAAGTAACGCAGCACCATGTTCGAATCGTTGGTGAAGGTGATCGGGATGCGCAGCTCCGCGCCCGCCCCTGGCTGCTGCGCCGATGCCACGGTCTTGCCGGAGAGCACGAAACTGACCGCGTCGGTGCCGGCGTTCTCGCTGCTCTTCAGGCCCACGATGTCGGGCACGACATCGCTGCCCGCAACCATCACCGTCGTTCCAGCAGGGACGGTGAAGTGCGGCGTCCACATCGGCGTGTTGGCGTCGGCCTTGGCGTCGGACTTCGCCACGATCGAATACATCAGGCCAAAGGCGATCTCGTCCGCGCCCTTGGCGACGATCGCGAAGCTCGCGCTGGCGCCGGGCTTCAGCGTGTCGGGAGGCTTCTGTTCGAAAGTCACCTTCATCTTGTCGGCACCCCAGTACTTCAGGTGCTGGTCGGACTGATTGATGAAGGTGATGTCGATGCGACGCTGCCCCGCGGCCGGGCTCGCCGACGACCCTGGCTGTGTCGCCGCCGCGCTCGTCCCGGCGAGCATGAAAGCGACGGAGCCCTTACCCCCTGCTGCAGATGGCGAGAAACCCTTCAACTCGGGATCGAGCGTCGAGTCCGGCTTTTGCGGCTGGCCCGCCTTTGCCGGCGGGCTCCAGCTCATCTTCCAGGACACGAGCTGGTCAGGGCTCACGACCGGTCCCTCTGCCACCTGGAGCTCGTAGACGAGGGTTCCGCCCTTGGCGCCGGTGTCGACCGCGGCGAAAGCACTCTTCTTCTTCGGCGCGATCTCCGCGGGCGGCGCCGGATCGAAGTGACCGCCGTCGTTGCCGGCCTCGACGAGACGCAGCGTCCGGTCGCTCTGGTTGTCGATGGTGAGGTCGAGATGCTTCGTCACCGCGGCCCCGGGCGTCTTTGCCGCAGTCGCGCCGACCAGCTTGTAGACGATGCTGTCGGCGCCTGCGGCGGCAAACGCGGAGAAGCCGTTTAATTCGGGAGCCAGCGTCGAGTCGGGTTGCGGCGCCTGGCCTGGCTGCGCCGGCGGCGCCCAGCTCATGGTCCAGCCGACGAGTTGCTCGGGGCTCACGATCGGCCCTGCGGTCACCTCGAGCTCGTAGAGAAGGGTCCCGCCCTTGGCACCGGAGCCGAGCGACGCGAAGTTCGCGCGCTTCTTCGGTGCGATCTTCGCGGGCGGCGGCGGGTCGAAGCGGCCGCCGTCGTTGTCGGCACTGACGAGGCGAAGAGGGCGGTCGCTCTGGTTGTCGATGGCTAGGCCGAGCCGCGTCGCCGCTGCCGGCGTGGCTTGGAGCTTGCCGGAGAGCTTGAAGAGGATCTTGCCCTTGCCGTCGCTGGTCTTCGCCCCTTTGAGACCGGAGGCTTCTCCGATGTCCGACGAACCGTCCAGCTTTCCGCCGGGCTCGATGCGGCACTGGATCTGCCATGTCGGCGCATCCTTCGGAACGTTCGCCAGGCCCGCCGGAACCGCGGCGTAGAGCAGCACGTCGCTAGTGACTTCAGGCATAAAGAACTCGAGCGTCACCTTCCGTCCGGGAGCGAGCGCACTCGGAATGACGCCGTCGAAGCTCAGTCTGGTGAGGTATTCCTCGACAAGCAGCCGGCTGGCATCGATCGCGTTCTCGATCGTGAGCTCGACCGCCGCTGTCTTGTCGTCGCCGGCATCGGCCTTCCCCTCGGAACGTGCCGGGAGCGCGTCGGCGGCCGCGGTGGACGCGCCCTGGCCGGCCGAGACCTCGAAGTCGTACTCCGGACTCGTCTCGCGAATGCCTGCAGCCTCGATGTAGAGGACATACATCCCGAGGACGTCGGGCGCCGTCAGCTTCACCTCGTTCGCGCCCTTGTTGCGAAACGGGGCGCTGGGCAACGCCGTGCCCTTCGGGCCGCTCCCCTTGGCCGCGACGACCACGCGAGTGTTTTGCCAGCGCTTGTTGTTGAGGCTCCAGCGGGCGGGGGTCCGCACCTTGAAGATCATCGACTGCCCCGGCGCGACCCTCGCCGGCACGCCTTCGAAGACGAACCTTGCGCTCCCCTTGTCGTCGCCGAACGGTATGTCCTTGGTGACGATGTGCTCGCCAGGTGCCTCGTCAGGCTTCGTTCCGGGCGGCGGAACACTCGTGTCCGGCCGCGTGACCTCGCCGGCCGTCTTGCCGATCGCCAGCTCGATCAGTTTGACGAAGCCCTTCTCCAGACCCTTGCTGGCCAATTCGTCGAGCGCGGCGTGCAGCCCTGTTTTGAAGTCCTGCTTGGAGACGAAGGGCTCGATCCTGGCCAGCCCGTCGCGCAGCACCGCGACGAGCGGATCGCGGCGCTGCTTCTCGCCGATCCGCGCAACGACCGCCGCGAGCTGCTCGGCACCCTTGAGCTGGGTCTTCTCGAAGGCGGCTTTCGCGTTGGCGATCTCGGCGTCGCTCGGCTCGTTGGACTTGCGGGTGCTGCCGCCGTCCGAATCCTTGGGCCGCAGGTTCGGGGGCAGGCCACCAGTGCCAACCGGGTCCGGCCGCATCCGCAGGTTGGTCGGCACGGAGCCTCCTGGCGGCTGCGACGTGCCGCTGTCCTGCGCCGGCTGGCGCCGAGCGGGCAGTTCGTCCCGCGGCTCGACGCTGGGAGCGCGGATCGGACCGGTGGGCTGCCTAGGCCCCGACGGCGCCTGTGCCGGGAGTCCACGGGCCGGCACTGGAAGGCCCAGGGCAGCTAGAAGGGAAGCAGTCATGTCGCACGTCCTGACTTAAGAACCCTGCTTACTAAAGCGGATTCGCCCCGCGAAAGCCGACTTCCAAGTCGCCGGTCGGTACAAAGAAGGTGTGGACGCCCGGCGAGGACAGGTCGTTCAAACGCACTTTCTTAAGATGCTGGGCGACACGGGGTGGCTGGCGTGTCGCCTCAAGAGGGAATGTTACTCAGGGAGCGGTTGTCGTCTCATCGCCCGTTTTGAGGTCCATTCATTGGTGGTCAGAAGATAGGGTCAAACTCATCCCGTTGACACAGTCACCTTGGGAGCGCCAACTCTCTCTTGCCAAGCTGGACGGAAGGGACTTGAGCAAAGGTATTGCGCAAGCGGCCAAGTGCTCAATGCAGGACTGACGCTGCGGTAGTTTGCGCAATGTTTCGCCCCTCCTTTCTTTCGCTTCCTTGTTTGCTGGGAGCAAGGAGTCGTGCCGGCATTTGAAACAATGCCACCTTCAAGGAGACTAGACCATGTGGACTCGATATCTGGCTCTCTGCTTCGCTCTCGTTATTTGTCCGTCTCTTGCCCGAGCCACATCGGATACCGTATTCAACGAGACCGGCAGTGGGTACGTCTTCGCATGCGGCTCGTTCGGGTGCGGCGACCTCGATGCCTTGCTGTTCAGGACAGGCCCGGATCCATTTGATCCAGCCAATGGGTTGTTGGCGCTGATCTATTCCTACCCCCCGATATATGCGGCCCCAGCGGCCGGCGACCTTCTGATCCACGACGGAAAGGGCATGCTCACCGACGTCGTGAGGTTCTCGGGCAAAGACATTGTCTTTTACTCGCGTCTGGGTGGTAGCGAACTGGCCGATGTGGGCCTCCCCACGACATTCATGTCAAATTTCGTGGATCTAACGGCCAGCGGACCGGGGCTTATTTATGGTCCGAATGAGGTGGAACCCGGCTATGGTGCAGGCTTCCAAGGCTCAGGCAATATAGCCAGTATATTTTTTATCACTATTTCCGCTGTCCCCGAGCCGGCCTCGGTCCTGCTAATGGCTGTAGGCGGACTGGGCCGTACTTGCGGCCTCCCGCCGGCGCCGGTTCAACCCCTTGGATGGGGACGTAGTGTTTGACGAAGACGGTGTTAGACGGGCAGGGGCCTGCCCGGGCTGAACGTTGGAGAGGGCCGACGTCTCGCCCGTGCGCGATGCGCAGTCTTTGCTGCGATGTGCGCGAAAGCACGTCCCGCATTCCCACTCAGGTCGGGAAGGAACGTGCGGAGCGACGGAGCGCTCGTCGGTGCCGTGCTTAAAGTCCTCTCAACAAACTACCGGCACGCAACGAGGTAAGGCGTGTTGGACGTGGTGCTAGGCACGTCAGGAAAGGTCCCGTTGACCCCGTAAATGAGGGGGACAAGAGGGGGCATAGCAGTGACAAAGTGAAGGCGAACTGGGATCGCGGAGGCCCGAAATGAAGATGCGAAATGTCTTGGTCGCAACTCGGGTTCCATTTCGGTCGTCAGCGCGCCTTTGTCTTCCCTGAGCAGCACCGACGACGGGCCACCATTGCCGATACGCGAGAAGCGGTACTAGAGGCTGCTCAGCGAGTCGCCGGCGGGATTGCCGGACCTGACACGCTCAGGCTCGTCGCTAGGCTGGAGAAGGTCACCGGGGCAGGCATCGAGGAATTGGGCCGCCTTGCAATGGGCTGGCTCGACGCCTAGAACGCCGAAGTGCGGCCCATTGGTAGGGGCGGGGCTTCTTCTACGGTGCGCCACCGCCCTTTGTCTCCTTGCCGAGTAGGTATCCGGCGATTGCGCCGAACAGACCGATGATGGGGGTCAGTTGCTCGCTCGAGTATCCCACCACCAGAAGCAGCGCCGAGAAAGCCAAAATAGCGAGAACTCCTGTCACTCGTAAAACCTGATCGGCTTGTGCTTTCGCGCGCCAAAGAAGCACGGCCGAGACAAAGAGCGATAAGGTAGAAAAGCCAAGCACCCCGAGCGTCAAATAACCAACGAGCTCTGGCGACCACGGCTGAATGCTGCCGCCGCCGGACGATGCGCTTTGGAGGGCTGCCTGTGCTGTTTCCAGCTTCGCCATCGCCGACGCGGGATTAGCGGCCATTCTGCTTTTGCGCCTTGGCTTCTAGAAGAGCGAGCCGGCTTTCCAGGGTTTCAATGCGCTCGTTGAGAGCGCGGATTGCGTCGGTCTGGGCGGATACAACGTCAATCAGCTTACTGAGGCGCGCATCGGTGTTTACCGGGGGGGGCACAGCCGGCGGGCGCGGAGGTACTTGCGCAGAGGCGACAAGGCAAATTGCGCCGAGCATTGCTACAAATAACTTCATAGGGCCTCCGCAAAGGGCAAATGTAGTGCTACAGGAAGACGTAGCACAGAGGCGAGCCCCTTACGGCAGCCGGCACCGCCCGCAGGTATACGCCCACGATAACGAAGCTCCTGCCAACGGGCAGAGCAGCTTGAGCTCGCGGCACAGTTCGACGAAGCGGCGGCACACGTTGCGAATGCCAATGCCGTTGTCATGCCGGAAGTCGGCGTTGGTCTTGAAGTCGGGCGCTAGACGGCCCGTCAGCCACATTAGCTCGACATTGCGCTGGGCTTCGCGCTCGAGCCGCCGGCTCGACTGGATGCGGTTCAGGTAGCCGTAGACGTAGAGCTTGAGCAGGACTGACGGGTGGTAGGACGGCCGGCCCGTCGCCGCAGCGATCGCGCCTTCGAAGCCCAGGGTCTCCAAGTCGAGCTCGTCGACGAACGCATCGACGCTCGCACCGGGTTGTCTTCACCGATGTAGTCGTCGAGACACTCGGGCAGCAGGGTGACCTGGCTTCGGTCCTGTCCCTCGATGAATCGCTTCATGCGGCAGCCTGCTCAGTCGCGCTGCCTCGATTTTGCCGAGCACAGCCCAGGCAATCAACGCGTTTTCACACGGCCTTGGTCGGAAGCCGAAGTAGCCACCGCTCAGTTCCGACGTGACGTCGAGGCGAGGGCGGCAGTCATAGCCGCAATTGTCACGCTGCGTTGGCTGACCCCATCGGCATCGCAGTGCTGTGGTTCTACAACCCGTGGACCGGCTCGCCGCCACAGGGGTGATGTGGTCTCCGATCCCAAGGGCAGGGCGATCCTGCCGCCGGGCGCAATCCTGCTCCACGCTTTGCGCCAGGTGTAGGTCGTGGCCACAGACAAGAAGCCCGTCGACTGGGATCTGGTCAAGCCGCTGTACCACGCCGGCATCTGTTCCCTGAAGGACATCGGCCGGGAGTTCGGAGTCCTTGGTGCCAAGCAAACACTGACGCCAAGCTTATTTAAGGCAGTTGATAGCGTGTGCGCGGGCCCTTGCCCGTCTGCACCAGCAAGCCGCGTTCGGCAAGCTGGCCCAGTTGCTTCGATGCCGTGGCCAGACCGACGCCGCACAGCCGTGCGTAGCCACTCTTATTCACCGAGCCTTCCTGCAGCACGTGTTGCAGCACCTCATGGCCCCGTTCCGGGCGCAGCAGGTCGGCCGCTGCGTTGTGCCACAACGCCGCCAGGCGCTGCTCGCGACTGAGCCCGCGGTGGAAGGTCTGGCGCAGTTGCTCCAGCGCCGGTGCGAAGCGCTCGCCGAAGCCGTGCTTGTCGATCAGCGCCACAGCAGCCTCGCGTTCCTTGACCGCGATCTGCAGGTACGCCTTCGCGATCGCCAGGTGCGACTCGACTTGTTGCGGCGCATCCAGCGGCAATGCAAGTGCCGCGAGCTGGCGCCGCACTTCGGACATCTCGCTGAAGTGCGCGGCAAATTCGCCCGGCAACAAGCGGTCATAGAACTCGCCCTCGCGCGGACCGAGGATCTCGCCTTTCAGCTTGCGCGTGGCCTCGGCCCGCGCCGGGTCGCCGCCATCGGGCCAGGCGGCCAGCGCGGCGGCGGTGTGTTGGTCGCCTAGCGCTTCGTCTTCCGCACGGTCCAGCGCCTGGGAGCGCTTGTAATAGGCCTCGGCCAGGTTGTAGTGCGCGCGCCCGACCAGCACGCTCAAGCTGGCACGCTGGCTGATCTCCAGCGCCTTTTGGTAGTGCTCGATCGCCGGACCGTACTTGCCTTGCCAGAAGTAGGTGGCGCCCAGGTGCAGGTGAGTGGCGGCCAGGGTTTCGGGTTCGACTGTGAAGCGCTGCGCCATGTCCAGCACACGCTGCGAGTAGTCGATGGCGCGGGCGAAGTCCTTGGCATCGCCATAGATCAGGCTCAGGTTGCCGTAGGTCTTCAGAATCGATTGTCGGTCGCCCAGTCGTTCGTACAGATGCAGCGCGTGGTGCTTGTGCTCCAGCGCGCGTTTCAGGTCGCCGCCGCGGCGCCAGTATTCGCCCCAGGTCTGCTCCAGGCTGGCGATGACCTCGGCCGCCTGCGCAATGTGCTCGCGCAAGGATTCAGCGCGGTCGAGCACGGTCTTCGATCGTGGGTCATTGCGAAGCACGTAGAGCCAGGCCAGCTTGACCAGCGTGTTGACATATTCGACCAGCACATCGGTGTCGGCCCGGTCCGGCTCGTCATGCAAGCCGGCCTGGCGCAGGAACTCGGCGCTTTCCTGGTAGCACGCAAAGGCGCGGTCGGCGTCGCGCGCCTCGTTGAACTTGCCCAAGGTGCCATAGACGATGCCCAGCGCGAGCTTGTCGTTGGCGGCGTTGGCCAGGTGCAGAGCGTCGTCGCAGGCCCGCAGTTCGCTGGCCTCGTTACCACGTACCCGCCACAAACCGGCCTGCGCCAGGCAAAGTTCGAAACGCAGCCGCCAGTCGATGTCCGAACGCATGAACTGGCGCAGCAATGCGTCGGTGTCGGCATGGCTGGCCAATTCGACTCTGAAGCGTCTCAGGCACTGGATGAAGCCGGCGCTGTCACCGGCGCGCATCATGTGCCACAGCGCGGCGCGCCCGTCGCGCGTGACGCTCAGCGCGTGCTGCGCCTGTCGCGCATGCCAAGCCGTTCGAATCGGCGCGTCGACCAATTGAAGCAGCGCATAGACCTCGTGCTGCAGCAGCGCGTCGCGCGCCAACGCACGCTCGCCTTGCAGCGGCGGCTCGAACAGCAGATCGACCAACTGCCGCTTGCCCTTGTCGAGATAGCGGTAGAACGTGCTGGTGCCCACTTGCCACAGGCCGCACAAGTGGTCGGCCGCCGATTCGTCGGGCCGCGATCGATAGACCTGCGGAAAATCGGCCACCGGTATCACGGCGTACTGGCAGGCCAGCGCCAGCAAGGGCCGCCACGCGGTGCGTTCCAGCCAGTCCTGGGGTTGCAGGGTGTCCAGGCCGCAAGCGCCATCGGGTCGCAGCCGCGCCAGCGTGGCACGCAACCACAGCTGCCACGCCGCGACCGAGGCCGGATAAGTGGCTATTGCATCACCGGTCACGGCCTTCAGCGCCGGCCACAAGCGCCGCGCCAGCGCCGCGGTGAGCCTGGGTCGCCTGCGCAGGAGTTCGTCCAACGCGCCAGACTTGCCGGCAGCCAGCACATTGCTCAGCAGCAGCTCGGCATGCGGTCGCAGCAGGCCCGTCACGCGACGAGCGCCTTGCAAATTAGGGGGGTGATCTGCCATGCTGCGCGCGCATCATCTGCCGATCGTCCAGCGAGGGTGGCGATGCTGCGCCAGAAGATGCATTGACATGCGACTTCGCGACAGCCCAGTGTAGCAACGCAGCGTGTGCCGGCTACCACAACTGCCACAACCCCCCAAGGAGATCCCCATGGCACTGCCCAACCTGATTTTCGCCCGTAAGTTGCCGACGCCTCCCGTCGGTGTGACCTTGGCGGTGTACGCCCCCTTTGGCACCGACGCGGTGCTGAGCAGCTACCCCGGCGTCAACCCGCTGACCATCAACCAGCACCCGCTGGTGATCAACCTGGTCGAAGTTTCCAAGCGCGGCGTCAACGTCTCGGCGCTGATCGACCTGTATCACGACGACACCTGGCTGGTCGAGATCAGTGCCAGCAAGCCCACCAGCCTGAAAATCACCAGCCGCTGGAAGCAGGAGATGGATGCCATCAACACGCTGTCGGGTTTCCTGCGCTACACGGCGCAACGGCGGCCGGGCACGGCGCTGGTGCTGGCGCTGGAGGGCCACGGCGCGGGCTACCTGCCCGAGATCGATCTGAGCCAGCTGAACACCGCGAACCTGACGCAGAACGGCAGCATCGAGTGGCACATCACCGAAGGTGAAGGTGCACCGTTGCTGCCGATGGGCTCGCCCTTGTTGCCGATGGGCTCGCCGTTGCTGCCCATGGGTTCGCCGCTGCTGCCGGTGAACCACATGCCGCTGTCCAGCTATGGTCTGGGCAAGGCCTTGAAGGACGCGCTGGCCGGCAGCGGCGTGCCGCTGGGGGTGATCCACTTCAACAACTGCTTCAACATGTCGGTGGAACTGCTGCACACCGTGGCGCCCCATGCCGAATTCGCCACCGGCTACATGAACTACAACTTCTTCACTTCGGGCGAGTCGTATCCGGCGGTGTTCGGCAAGCTGCAGGTGGCCGGGGCGGCCAGCACCGAACAATTGGCGCTGTGGTTTGCCCAGGCAAATGACGCGCTGCTGGCCAGCAAGAGCCACCACCCGACGACCGGCGGCGTGGTCAAGTTGTCGCGTCTGCCGCTGATTGCCAAGCGCATCGATGCGCTGGCCATTGCGCTTGTCACCGCGCTGACCTCGGCCACGGCGGCGGCGCGGCCGGGCGTGGTGGAGCGCATCCGCAGTGCTATCACGCGTGCGCAGCAGTACGACACCGTGCCCACCCCAAAGCTCGATTCACCCGATGAATTGACCGACATCCGCAGCCTGGCCACCGAACTGCTGAGCTTCACCGTCAACCCCGTGCAGGTGCAGAAGGCAGCCAAGGACTTGCTGGCTGCGACCACAGGCATCAAGGCTTACGGAGCCAAGGCCAGTCCGTGGACCGCGCCGGGAGTGCTGTGGGACTTTTCTCGCGCCGATCTGGCGATGAACATCCTCTGCCCCGACCCGGCACTGCGCGGCCTGTGGGACTGGCGTTCGCCGTTCTACCTGCAGGTCAACCAAGACCCGGCCGCACCGCTGGTGCAGCCTCAGGTCATTGACTTCCTGAAGACCACCGCCTGGGTGCAATTCATCATCGAGTACCACAAGGACGTGCCGTTCGTCGGCATCCTGCCGGCGGCAATTCCGGACTACCCGATCTTCAATCGCAAGCACACGCTGCCACCGAATACCTAGGCTTCGGCAGCCGCGGCAGCCCCGCCGCGCCCCACATCGGCCCCTGCGGACTTCTGTTCGCCGGGGTCGATGTCTTTGGGCAGCGCATTCATCGTCCACGAATCGTCTTGCTTGCGTCTTCTGGGCGGAGGTCCGGCGGCGTCGTACTGGGAACGTCGGACCGCTGCAATGGAGCCACCCACCGAAGCGAAAGACGATCCCATGAACTGGTTGCTGCTCAAGCCGATACGCCCCTTCATCACCCTGGCGGCGCTGGCGTCGTTGCTTCTGAACCTGGCGCTGGTGGTGCCTTCGCTGTACATGCTGCAGGTCTTCGACCGCGTGTTTTCCAGCCGCAGCATCGAAACGCTGGTGATGCTCGGCCTGTTCGCGCTGCTCGCCCTGGGCCTGGGCTTCTGCATGGACCGCGCGCGCCAACAGTTGCTGGCCCGCGCCGGGCGCGCGGTCGACGAGTGGCTGTCGGCGACGGCGCTGGCCACCGCGCTGAAGGATGCGGCGCGTCGCGATGCCAGCCGCCGCCCTTCGGCATTGCCGGACATCGCGCGGCTGCGCAACTTTCTCGCCGGCCCGGCGGTGCAGGCGCTATTCGACGCACCCTGGCTGCCGATCTACATGCTGGTGATCTTCGCGCTGCACCCGTTGCTCGGCTTGGCGGCGCTGGCCTCGGCCGTCATGCTGTTCACCCTCGGCCTGGTGTCCGAGCGTGTCGTTCGCCGTGACGCCGAACTGGTGTTGGCCGGTGGCCAGGCGGCCGGGAGACACATCGATGCGCTGACGCGCAACGCCGAAGTGCTGGTCGGCATGGGCATGCTCGGCAACGCGCTGGCCGAATGGGGCGCCAGGCACCACCGG
>Ga0097621_100001918_pt1 | contig 14209 bp, 11 predicted proteins | sample KBSMisM72_FD_73165 | JGI IMG/M metagenome (GOLD analysis project Ga0097621, IMG submission 73165) | Miscanthus rhizosphere microbial communities from Kellogg Biological Station, Michigan, USA - KBS Miscanthus M7-2 (version 2) (version 2) | ecosystem: Host-associated > Plants > Roots >... | reverse complement strand
CAGTTTCCTTGTGCGGAAACTATCATAGCCGATCTGCACGGAGAATATTGCTTTGTTCAGCGATTGCCTGCCTGCGTGGCGCTTTCCTTGGCGCGCGCCACGATATAGGCCTGGATGGCCTTGACTTCCGTGGCGTTGAGAATTTTCTGGAAGGATGGCATGCCGCGCGACGCACGCGCGCCACCCAGCACAATGGCCTGGATTCCTTCCAGCGTTTCCTTGCTGGCGTAACGAAGATCGGGCGTCGGGCCGGCGACCGCCTTGTCGCCATGGCAGCCGGCGCAATTGTTGCCGAACAGAATCTCGCCCCGATGTATCACCTCCGGCGATGTATTGACGGTGATGGTGGGCACCGGCGGCGGGCCCTTGTGGCCATAGGCTGGCGGGTTGAAGGCAACCTTGCTGCCCAAGGAGAAGGTGAGAAGGCGTCCATAACCGGGCTTCACTGGACCCCATTCGGGATCGTTGCCCAAGCCGTCAGGACCGCCCCATCCCGCCAATACCGACACATACTGAACCCCATCGACCTGATAGGTCACCGGCGGCGCCATGATCCCGGTGCCGGCATCGAAGCTCCAAAGCTGCTTGCCGTCGCTGGCGCGATAGGCGGCCAAAATGCCGTCGGCGCGCCCTTGAATCACCAGATTGCCGGCGGTGGCCAGAACGCCGCCGCCCACCACCGCGGGATATTTGGCATGCCAGGCGGCGCGCTGGGTCACCGGATTCCAGGCCAAGAGTTCGCCGGTCGGGCGCGGCATGGCTTTCATCTTGTCTTTGAGAGGCCCGGTATAGATGGGATCGCGGCCCAGGTTGTTGGTGTCGGCATTGTATTTCCAGTTCGCGTCGGGCACGTGCAGCGACTGGGTGCCGGTTTTCGCGGGCAGATACATCAATCCGGTGGCCGGGCTGTAGGCCATGGGATTCCAATTGTGCGCGCCGTCGGGCGCGGGCGAGGTGATCACGCCTTTGGCATTGTCCAGCGGAATTTCGATGGGCCGTCCGGTTTTTGGATTCAGCCCGCTGGCCCAGGTAATGCCGCTGACAAAGGGCTTGCCGGAGATGAATTCACCGGTGGCGCGGTCCAGCACATAGAAGAAGCCGTTCTTGTTGGCCTGCATGATGACCTTGCGGCTGCGTCCGCCGATATTCAGATCGGCCTGAACCAAAGGCTGGGTGGAATCGAAATCCCAATTGTCGCCGGGCGTGTTCTGGAAGTACCAAGCCAGTTCGCCGGTCGAGGCGCGCACCGCCAGGATTGAGGCAGCATACAGGCTGTCGCCATTGCCGCCGCGCAAGCTGCGATACCAGGCGGTGGGATTGCCGGTGCCGAAATAAACCAGATCGAGCGCGGGATCATAGACGATACCTTCCCAGGTGGTGGCGCCGCCGCCGGTTTTCCACCACTGGCCATTCCAGGTCTTGGCCGCCACCTCCATGGCCTTGGATTCGAACCCTTTCGAAGGATCTCCCGGCACGGTGTAGAAGCGCCAGGCCATCTTGCCGGTTTCGGCATCGAAGGCGGAGATATAGCCGCGGACGCCATATTCGGCGCCGGCATTGCCGATCAGCACCTTGCCTCCGGCGATGCGGGGCGCGCTGGTGACGGCATAGGGCTTGCTGCTGTCGGTGGTGGGCGTGGTCCATACCGGCGTGCCGCTCTTTTCATCCAGCGCGATCAACCGGCCATCCAAGGTGCCGACATAGACCTTGCCGTGATAAAGCGCGACGCCCCGGTTCACCACGTCGCAGCAGATGAAATAGGCCCGCGCGCGGGGCACTTTGGGATCGTAAGTCCAAAGATTTTTGCCGGTCTTGGCGTCGAAGGCATACACCACGCTCCAGTTACCGCTGGTGTAGATGACGCCATCCTTGACCAGCGGCGTGGCTTCCAGCCCGCGCGTGGTGCCAAACTCGTGGCTCCAGGCCAGGCCCAGCTTGCCGATGGTTTGCTCATTGATCTGGTTCAGCGGACTGAAACGGTGGTCGTCATAGGTGCGGCCGTACATCAGCCAGTTGCCGGCATCCTTGTCGCTGTTTCGAAGCTCGGCATCGCCCACCGGCGCCGCGCCGCCGCTGGACGCCAGGAGCAGGAAAGGCAAAACCGCACAGGCAATCAGGCCGCTCTTTGACATGGAATCCCCCAATGTTTTATCGGCGTTTTATCAGCCCGGTTTATCTGGCTATTGAGGCACATGCCGGGGAAGGGGGCAATGGGTGTTGCATTTCGCACCGCGACATGGTTCAGCGGCAAACCATTCCTTTTCATACGAAAAGCCAAGCTTCCCGAACTTGCATCCCCGCGGTCTTGGCCGGACAATAGCGGCTGTTAGCTTTTGGTAATGCGCGCCTTATGAAAATTCTCCTGATCGAAGACGATCCTGAAACCGCCGCCCATATCGTCTACGCTCTTAAGGGCGCAGGCCACGATATCACCGTCTGCCATGACGGGCTGGAAGGCTTGGAGGCGGCCAGGGCCGGCGGCCATGCCGCGCTGATTGTCGATCGCATGCTGCCCCGGCTCGACGGTTTGACTCTGGTGCGCCGGCTGCGTGACGAAGCCAACAACATACCGGCGCTTTTTCTCACCACCATGAGCGGCCTGGATGACCGGGTCGAAGGCCTGCAAGCCGGCGGCGACGATTATCTGGTCAAACCTTTTGCCTTTCCGGAATTGCTGGCGCGCGTGCATGCCATCACCCGGCGCGGCAATACGCCGAGCGCCGAGCCGGTACGCCTTTGCGCCGGCGATCTGGAGATGGATCTGATCCGCCGCACCGTGCATCGCGCCGGAAAGGCCATCGATTTGCAGGCCCAGGAATTCCGGCTGCTGGAATATTTGATGCGCAATATGGGGCGGGTGGTGACCCGCGCCATGCTGCTGGAAAATGTGTGGGATCTGCATTTCGATCCGCGCACCAATATCGTGGAAACCCATATGAGCCGGCTTCGCGGCAAGGTGGATCGCGGCCATGGCGACGAACTGATCCATACCGTGCGCGGCTCGGGATATATCCTGCGTGCGGAATAGGTTTTTCCGCACCGAGGGTTTCCGCCTGTCCGCGCTTTTCGCGGGCGTGTTTGCGCTGTCCTTTGTGATTCTGGGCGGTTTTGTCCTGGTGATCACCAATCAGGCCTTGCGCGATCAGATCGTGGCCTTTTCCGCCACCGACATCGCCGCCATTCGCGATGGCTATGCCCATGAGGGCGAATATGAAGCCCGGGAAGTGATCAACCAATTGATGGCGGCGCCGGCCAGTTCCGGTTTCTATCTGCTGCAGCGGAACGGCAAGGTATTGGACGGCAACCTGCCGGCGATGGCGTCGCGCGCTGGAACGCTGGACGTTACCGCGGCGGGCCACAAGATATTGGGTACAGGCGCCTTCCTGGCGTCGGATTTGTATGTTTTTTCGGGCAGCGACACCACCCGGCTCCAAGCCGTCCAAGCTCATCTCCTCAAGGTGATGCTGGGCCTGTTCGCCGCCGCGCTGCTGCTGGCGGTGGCTTGTGGCGCACTCGTGAGCCGCAGCTTCCTGCGCCGCACCGACGCCATGGCGACGGCCTGTCGCGACATCATGAACGGCAATCTGAAGCTGCGTATTCCCGTGCGCGGCACCGGCGACGAACTCGACCGGCTGGCGGAAGCGATCAACGACATGCTGTCGCGTATTGCCGCTCTGATGGAAAATCTGTCCCAGGTCAGCAACGACATCGCCCACGACTTGCGCACGCCGGTGACGCATTTGCGCCATCGCCTGGAACGGGCGCAAGCCGACAGCAAAAGCGTCGAGGAGCATCGCGCCGCCCTGGAGGCGGCTATCGCCAAGGCGGACGAAATACTTGGCCTGTTTGCCGCCCTGCTGCGCATCGCGCAAATCGAAGGCGGGGCGCGGCGGGCCGCTTTTGCGGCCTTGGATCTTGGTGCTCTTCTGACACAGATGCGCGACTTGTTCGAACCCGTGGCTGAGGAGGCGGGCCACACGCTGGAGCTGACAAATCCAGAAACCCTCACCGTCCGTGGCGACCGCCAGCTTTTGGTTCAGCTGCTTTCCAACCTGATCGAAAATGCCATTGTCCATACCCCACAAGGCACGCATATCCGGCTATCGCTGGCGCGGGACCATGACCGCGCGGTGGTTCGGGTCAGTGATGACGGTCCGGGTGTGCCTAGGGAAGAGCATGAACGCTTGTTCCGCAGGCTTTATCGCCGGGAAGCCAGCCGCTCGCAGCCGGGATATGGGCTTGGGCTTGCCCTGGCGGCCGCGGTCGCCGAACTGCATGGCGCCGATATCTCCATCGTTGGAGACGCCAAGCCCGGTCTTGTGGTGCAGATTTCCTTCCCTTTACCATCCAACCATCCCGAAAATGCCTGAAGTGTTGGGAAAATTTATGTGACCGGCTGGTGGCGCGAGCCCTGGGGAGTTGGGATACTCCAGGTCTTGGGGAAACGCATGGTTTGTCACTGTAAATTCGCATATCTGTCATGGGCTGCTCCAACCCTGCGGGGGCTGTGATGCGCAAGATTGGTCTGGCTTTGACGGTTCTGCTGTCGCTTGCGGCCTGCGGCAAGAGCGATAAGACCGGGGGCGAAAAACCAGAACCGGAGGAAAGCCAAGGCATTGCTCTCAAGGACGAAGAGATCAAAAGCTTGGGCATCACCGTCCAAACCGCCACGCCGGCCCAGTTTCGCGGTCGCATAGACGGTTATGGCGTGGTCACGCCGCTGGATGCCATCGCCCAGGCGGACTCTGAATTTCTGACCGCCCAGGCCGCCGCCGGGCAAAGCGCCGCCGCCGCCAATCGCGCCCGTTCCTTGTCCACTGGTGAGGAGGCCGCGATCTCACGCGAGCAGTTGGAAGTGGCGGAGAGCAAGGCCGCCGCCGACGCCGCCGCTCTGGGGCTCGCCCGGCGCAAGACCGAAGCGGCTTTTGGTCTGCGTTCGCCATGGCGGGACGCCGAGACCCGCCAAGCGGTGATGCGCCGGTTGGCGTCCGGGGACGCGGTGCTGGTGCGGGTGACTTTTCCCGCCATCGGCGGCGCCGCGCCCAAGACTCTGGACATCAGCCGCATGGGTGCGGACCGCAAAAGCTGGAGCAGCCACACCATTTGGGACGCGCCCGCCGATGCGGCGGTGCCGGGCCGCAGTTTTTATGCCTTGGTCGAAGGCAGCGATCTCGCCCAGAACGAACGGGTAACCGCCGCCATTCCCACCGGCAAGGCGGAAGCCGGCGCGAAAATTCCCGCCCATGCGCTGGTCTATGGTGAAAGCGAGGCCTGGGCCTATGTCCAGAAGGACGCGCATACCTTCCTGCGCACCAAGGTGGATATCACCCATCCCATGGACGACGGCTATTTCGTCACCACCATCAAGCCGGGGGAAAAAGTGGTGTCGGACGGCGCCGGCCTGCTCTTGTCGCGCGAGACCAATCCCAGCACCGAAGTCGAGGAATAGCGGATGCGTTGGCTTGTCGGCCTGTGCGTGCGCTATGCGGGCACGCTCGCCACTTTGACCCTGATCGCCTTGCTGGCGGGGCTGTGGGCGACACGCAGCGCGCCGTTGGACGTGTTTCCGGATTTTGTGCCGTCCACCGTCGACATCCAGACCGAGGCGCCGGGGCTGACCGCCCAGCAAGTCGAGCAATTGGTGACCAAGCCGATCGAGAATGCGGTCAATGGCGCGCCGGGCCTGGCCACCTTGCGCTCGGAATCCATTCCCGGCCTGTCGCTGATCACCATTCAGTTCAACGACAATATCGATGTCTACAATGCCCGCCAGGGCATCGCCGAGCGCTTGAGTGAGCTGGGCAGCGTGCTGCCTTCCAGTGTCGGCACGCCGCGTCTGTCACCTTTGACGTCCAGCACCATGGACCTGCTCAAGATCGGACTGGTGTCCGACAAGCTCAATCCGTTTGAGCTGCGCGACCGGGCGGAATGGGTGATGAAACCGGCGCTGCTGGCTGTGCCCGGCGTGGCACATGTGATCATTTTCGGTGGCGCGGTGCGTCAGATTCAAATCCAGCCCGATGTCACCAAAATGGCGTCTTATGGTTTCACCCTGACCGATCTGTCGGATGCGGCGCGGGCGGCGCTGGCTTTGCGCGGCGCCGGCTTTGTCGATCTGGCGCATCAGCGTGTTCTCATTCAATCGCCAGTCCCGGCGCCGGATCCCTCCGCGATAGCCGCGGCCGTGCTGGCAGTGCGGGGCAAGACCCCGGTCACCATCGGCGATGTCGCCACGGTCAGCGAAGCCCCGGCGCTGCGCTCCGGGGACGCCGTGGTGATGGGGCGGCCCGGCGTACTGCTGTCCCTGGCCAGCCAATACGGCGCCAACACTTTGGAAACCACGCATGTCCTGGAAGAAGCGCTGGCCCAGCTGACACCGGCCTTGAAGGCGGAAGGTGTCACTATTTATCCGGCGCTGCACCGGCCGGCGAATTTCATTGAACGGGCGCTGGGCTCGCTGGAAAAATCGCTGGTAATCGCCGCCATCCTGATCCTGGCGGTGCTGTTCTTGTTCCTGCGCGACTGGCGTTCGGCCTTGATCACCTTCCTGGCCATTCCCTTGTCACTTCTGGCGGCGGTGGCGGTGTTGGAGCGCATGGGCCAGAGTTTGAACACCATGACCTTGGGCGGCTTTGCGGTGGCGCTGGGTGTGCTGGTCGACGACGCCATCATCGGCATCGAGAATACTCTTCGCCGACTGGCGGAGAATACGAAGCTGGCCAATCCAAGGCCGCGGCTTCAGGTGATTGCCGAAGCCACCTTGGAAGTGCGCGGACCGGTGGTCTATGCCACTCTGGTCGTCATCGCGATCTTTCTGCCCCAGCTTTTTTCCACCACGGTGCAAGGCAAGTTTGTCGGCCCCCTGGCGCTGGCCTTCATCCTGGCAGTGATAGCTTCGTTGCTGGTGGCACTGACGGCAGCGCCCGCTTTATCGGCCTTGATGCTGAAGGCTCGTGAAGCGCACGGCGAGCAACGCTGGATTCTTTGGTTGAAAGAGCGTCAGCGCCGGGTGATCGGCTTTGTCTATGAGCGGTTCCGTATTGTCGGCGCGGCGCTGATCATCGCCACGGTGATGGCGGGCGCGGCGCTGCCTTTTCTGGGTGGCAGCTTCATGCCGGATTTCCGCGAAGGCCATTTTGTGATGCAGGTTTCCGCCTCCACCCCCGGCGCCTCGCTGGAGGAAATGATGGCGATGGGGGAGCGGGTCAGCAAAGAGGTGCTGGAACTCCCCTATATCGGTACCATCGAACAACAGATCGGCCGCGCCGCGCTGGGCGAAGACACCTGGGGTCCGCATCAGAGCGAATTCCATATCGAGTTGAAGCCGGATGCGAAGGTCGATCAAAGCGAAGCGGAAGACGCGTTGCGCGATATCATCTCGCACTATCCCGGTTTGCAAAGCGAAGTGGTGACCTTCCTGGGCGACCGCATCAGCGAAAGCCTCACCGGCGAAACCGCCGACATCGTCATCAAAGTGTTCGGCGATCAACTCGATAGCCTGGATGCCACCGGCCAACACATCGCCGCCGCCTTACGGGGCACGCCGGGCATCGCCGATCTTCAGTTCAAGCCGCAAAGCGGCACGCCCACTTTCGCTTTGCAGATCGAGCCCCAAGCCCTGGTCGCCAATGGCCTGAAGATGCAGGACGTGCTGGACGCGGTCCAAACCGAATATGCCGGCGCCACGGTGGGCCAGACCTATGCCGGGACGCGCATTGTCGATGTCACCGTGTTGTTGCCGGAAGCGGCCCGCAAGCGCCCCGAATTGCTGTCCTCGCTGACCATCGCTAGCCCCTTCGGTCCGGTGCCGCTGTCGCAAGTGGCCAGGGTCGTGCCCACCGAGACGCGCTTCAAGATCACCCATGATGGCGGTCAGCGTTTTGTTTCCCTCACCTTCAATGTGGTGGGCCGCGCTTTGCAGGCCACGGAACAAGAGGCGCAGTCACGGGTTGCGGCGCTGAAGCTGCCGCAAGGCGTGTATGTGGAGTTCAGCGGCGCTGCCGCCGAACAGCGCGCGGCCGAGACCCAGACCTTGCTCTATACCGCCTTTGCCGTGGCGCTGATCGGGCTCATCCTGTTCATCTGCTTTGATTGGCGGGTCAATACCTGGCTGGTGCTGGCCAATCTGCCGTTCAGCCTGATCGGCGCGGTGGCGGGGATCGCCCTAACCGGTGGCGGCCTGTCGGTGGGCGCCATGGTGGGCCTGGTCACGGTGTTTGGCGTCAGCGCCCGCAACGCCATTCTGCTGTTGGCCCATTACGAGCATCTGGTGGAAGTGGAAGGCGCGCCTTGGGGCGTCGAGACCATTTTGCGCGGCGCCCAGGAACGGCTGGTGCCCATCCTGATGACCGCGGCGGTGACGGCCTTGGGCCTCTTGCCGCTGGCTATCGGCATGCATCAGCCGGGTCAGGAGATCGAAGGCCCGATGGCGGTCACGGTGTTGGGCGGGCTTATCAGTTCCACCTTGCTCAATCTGGTGGTGCTGCCGGCTTTGGCCGAGCGCTTTGGTGGACCAGGACGCCGGGAGCGGGCGGCATGATGCGCAAGCTGCTTTTGTCCTGTGCCGCCGCGGCCTTGCTTGCGGGATGCGCCAGCACGCCGCCGCCTGCTTTAAAACCTGGCGATGTGCCGCCCGCCTTCGAACAGAAAGCAACCAGCAACGCGCCGATCTGGCCGGCCAAGGACTGGTGGACCAATTACCGCGATCCGCAATTGACCGCGTTGATGGGGCAGGCCGAAGCCAACAATCTGGATATGGCGCAAGCCGCCGCGCGGGTGCGTCAGGCAGATGCGCGCGCCAAACAGGCCGGCGCGGCGCTGCTGCCGAGCCTGGGCGGCGCGGGCAACGTCAACACCTTGTTCGGCCGGGCCAATGGCGTTTCCATGCATGAAACCGATTACAGCGCCGGTGTGGAAGCCAGTTATGAATTGGATTTCTGGGGCAAGAACCGCGACCTGGTGAATTCGGCGCAAGCGGCGGTGCGCGCCAGCAATGCCGACCGCGCCACCGTAGCGCTGACGGTCACGTCCGGCGTGGCCAACACCTATTTCCAGCTTCTGTCCTTGCGCGAACGGATCGCGGTGGCGCGCGCCAATCTCAAGTCCGCGCAAGACATATTGAATTTGGTGCAGCGCCGGGTGACGGCGGGATTTTCCGCCAATGCCGATCTGCTGCAGCAACGCGCGGCGCTGGCGGCGGAGCAGGCCGCCTTGCCGGCCCTGGAACAGCAAGAGCTGGAAGCCCGCAATGCCCTGGCGATCTTGTTGGGCCACCCGCCAGAAGGTTTCTCGGTCGCCGGTGAAAATCTGGGCGTGCTGATGCCGCCTGCCGTCGCGCCGGGGCTGCCTTCCGCGCTGTTGACCCGGCGTCCCGATATCGTCGCCGCCGAAGCCAATCTGCTGGCGGCCCATGCCGATCTGGAAGCGGCGCGCAAGGCCTTCCTCCCCAACATCACCCTGACTGCCAATGGCGGTGTCGCTTATCCGGCGCTGGCGGCTGCGATTAATACTTTGCCCGGCTTGGGTCTGGCAGCGGGTGCCGGCGCCACCTTGGCGCAAGTCATCTTCGATGGCGGCCGCACCGAAGGAAAAATCGAGGAGAGCAGGGCGCGGGAAGAAGAATTGCTGGCGGCCTATCGGGCCGCAGTGATTGCGTCTTTCTCTGATGTCGAAAATGCGCTGGGCAGTTTCGCCCATTTGACGGCCCAGGAAGCGGCGCTGCGCGAACAGGCAACCCAGGCGGAAAAAGTGCTGAACGCCGCGCGGCGGAAATATCTTGCCGGCTCCGCCGACTTTTTGGTGGTGACCGATGCCCAGCGCGCGCTCTATGCGGCGCGCGATCAACTTTCCGATATCCGCCGGGCCCGGCTGGCCGCCTCGGTGGCATTGTACAAGGCATTGGGCGGCGGCTTTGCTTCAGCCGCGCAATAACGAACAAATTTTATAGCTGAGACTGCTTCGCGCAATCACTCGCTTTCCTCGCAGCATGCTATCTCCGTAAGAAAAGCGGGGAGTCATCATGCGCAGCCAGGCAGCAATTCTCTCTTCGCTGCTTTTGCTGATTTCCGCGCCCGCATTCGCCGTCACCGACGAGATTCAGGTCTATACCGGCGAGATCATGCCGGTGGGCGAGGTGGGGCTGACCTGGCACAACAATTATGCCCTGGATGGATTGAAGACGCCGGACTTTCCCGGCGGACTGGTCGACCACCATACCTTCAGCAGCGTGACGGAATGGGCGCTGGGGGTGACGCCTTGGTTTGAGGCCGGGCTTTATCTGCCGCTGTTCACCCATTCCAGCAATCAAAGCTGGACTTATAACGGCTTCAAGCTGCGCGCCTTGTTCGTGCAGCCCGACAACCAGGACAAGGATTTCTACTACGGGGTGAATTTCGAATTCAGCTGGAATGAGAAGACTTGGGACACCCAAGTGAATACCGGCGAAATCCGTCCCATCATGGGCTGGCGCTTCGGCGAGGATAAGCGTTGGAGTTTCACCTTCAATCCCATCCTGGACAACAACTATGCCGGTTTCTCGCGCTTGGAATTCGTGCCCGCGACCCGTTTGGATTACAAAATCGATGAAACCTGGACGGTGGCGGCGGAGGAATATGACGATTTCGGCGAGCTGCGGGGTTTTCTGCCCTCCGATCAGCAAACCCACCAGCTCTGGGGCGTGGTGGATTTTTCCGGTGATCCGATTTCCATCGAGGCAGGCATGGGCTTTGGCCTGACACCGGCGACCGACAATCTGGCGGTCAAGCTGATGCTGATCACCGATCTCACCGGTCCGCATGGATTGTTTGCACATTAGGCTCTATCAATTCATCCGGTTCAGGAGTGTGACCTGCGATGAAGAAGCTGGCCTTGTTGTTCGTTCTATTGCCCGCCGCCGCGTTGGCCCAAGCCAGCAACCCGCTGCCCAAGCCCGAGCTGACGGAAATCTGGTCGCCGGTGCCGCCCAAAGTGGAGCCCGCAGCGCGGCTGGGCGATGCGCCCTCTGACGCCATCATCCTGTTCGGCGGCAAAGACCTTGCGGGCTGGGAAAGCGCCAAGGGCGGCCCGGCGCAATGGGCTGTGGAGAATGGCGAGATGATGGATGTGCCCAAGGCCGGCGACATCCAGACCGCCCAGAAATTCGGCGACTTCCAATTGCATGTGGAATGGATGGTTCCGGTCCTGCCGCCCGACCGCAAGGGCCAGGATCGCGGCAATAGCGGCATCTATCTTCAGGGCCTGTATGAATTGCAGGTGTTGGACAGTTATGACAACCCCACTTACGTCAACGGCGAAGCGGGCTCGATCTACAAACAATCCGTGCCGCTGGTGAATGCGCTGAAACGCGCCCCCAACTGGCAGAATTATGATATCGTCTATTATGCGCCCCGCTTTTATGCCGATGGCACCTTGGCCGAGCCGGCGCGCGTCACCGTCTTTCTGAACGGCATTCTGGTGCAGAGCAATTTCGCCATTCGCGGACCGACAGAGTATCGGGGAGAGCCGGTCTACAAGCCCCATGGCGACGGGCCGATCCTGCTTCAGGCGCACAACAATCCGGTGCGCTACAGGAATATTTGGCTGAGGAAGCTTTAGTTAGCCAGCGTAGTAGAGATTCACCGGCAAATCGCTGTGTTGCACGGCGTAGAAAGTCTGCAGCATCATCGCCACGATCTTGCCGGTGCCGGGCGACAGCCGGCCATGGATGGCTTCCCGCGCCACGCCGAACATGCCGGCGGTCTCGGGATCGTCCATGCAGGGGCGTTCAAAGCCCATGGTCCAATTGGGAAAGGCGCGGGCCGGCACTTCGCGGTCCAGCATCAGGCGTGTATTCCAATGACGCGGGTCGGTGGAGATACGGGTATAGAGTTCGCGCACCGCGCGTTCCTCGCCCTCCAGGATCTGCAAAAAGCCGCCATCGATAAACAACAGCAGGCCGGTGATGCCCATCAGGGCGTTGTTCCGGCGCGATGCGGTCAGGACATTGTCCAGTTCGCCCAGGGAGATTTCGGGTGCGGTATTGCTGACATACAAAAGCTGGCGCATCCCGGGAGTGTCCCACTCGGGGGTTGATAGAGGGTGAAGCGCTGCCCAATCAGGGGGCAGCGGCAAAGACCCCGGATTTTGCGGCAAAGCCTCGATTTGCTCGTTCATCAGCAGCCCGGCAGGTTAAAAATCGCAAGGAAGGTTTCCGGAAGATTAAGCAGTTCGGCCCCTGTGGATAATTGGCCCTCGGACCAATTGAATTTTTCCGCGCCCACCGCTATGGCGGAGCCATGCCCCTCCACATCATCAAACTTTGTGTCGGCTGCGACAGCCTTGCCGATCTGGCCGACTGGCAGAAAAAGCGCCTGAAGGAAAAACGCTCCAAGGGCCAGAAGCCGGAACTCGTGCATGTCACCCGCATGATGCCCAAGCGCGCCGAAGAGGTGCTGGACGGCGGCTCGCTATATTGGGTGATCAAGGGCCAGATCGCGGCGCGGCAGAAGCTCCTGGCCATCCGCGAAGTGAAGAAAAACGGCATTCCCCATTGCGGCTTGGTTTATCACAAGGACCTGGTGCCGGTTGTGGCCCGGCCCCGCCGCGCCTTTCAGGGCTGGCGCTATCTGGAAGACAAGGATGTGCCGCCCGACCTGGCCAAGACCAAGGGCGCCAAGGATCTGCCGGAAAAACTGCAGCGGGAGCTTTCCGCCCTGGGCCTGCTTTAAGCGGTTTTCTAGACCACCATATTGTCGATCAGCCTGGTCTTGCCGATCTTGGCGGCGGCCAGGATGCGGGCCGGGCGGTCCAGCTTCGCGAGTGGCTCCAGATTTTGCGCATCCCGGATTGTTACATAATCCGCGCGGCCGAGGCCCGCGTTCCAAAGCGCTATGGTGGTGCTGGCTTCCGCCCCCCGCAGATCCCCCGTGTTGCGCGCCTTAAGAGCGGCTTCCTTGAGGATCACATTGAACTTGCCCGCAATCCTGCGCTCACCGCTGCTCAGATAGGCATTGCGCGACGACATGGCCAAGCCGTCGGCTTCGCGCAGCGTGGGCACGCCGACGATCTCAACCGGCAGCGTCAGGTCCTGGACCAGTCGTTTTATCACCAGCAATTGCTGATAGTCTTTCTCGCCAAACACCGCCATATCCGGCCCTGCCGCGATCAAAAGCTTGGCCACGACCGTGGCGACGCCCGAAAAAAAGTGCGGGCGGACATCCGTTTCCAGGCCCACACTGGGACCGTCGACGGAAATGCTGGTGGCAAAGCCTTCCGGGTATATTTCCGCTGCGCTGGGCGCGAATACGATGTCCGCGCGCCCCGTCAGCTTTTGTACATCCGCCTCCAGGTTGCGTGGGTAGGCTTCGAAATCCTCATTTGGCGCGAATTGGGCGGGATTGACGAAAATGCTGACGACAACCGTATCGGCACGCTTTCGCGCTTCGCCCATCAGCGACAGGTGACCAGCATGCAAGGCCCCCATGGTGGGCACCAGCCCGACGCGATGGCCAGCGCCCAAGGCCCGGCGCTGAGCCAGCGCGGCACGCAGCTCGCTTACCGTGGCGATCAGTTGAGTCATGCTAGTGTCCCGCTTCCGAAATTCGTATGTTCGTCATATCGGGCTCTTAGCGAATTTCGGAAGCGTAAGGACACTAGCTGCTCTTTTAAAGGCTAGCGTCGCTTTGGCTTCGAAGTTCGCATCGAGCCCGATATCAAAGCCGGACGAACTTCGAAGCCGCGACGCTAGCGGGTCTGAACGGCCGCGAAACAGGTCTGGCCCCGTTGGGTCAGACGATTACAAACTTCGCGCGCTTCCTGTTCCGCGAACAGGCCGAAACGGGCGCGGTAGATCATATGGCCGCTATGGGATTGCATCGGCGAGATGATCTTGGAAGCCGAGGCCAGGATATCCTGCGCCTTGCCGGCATAGGTCTTGAGCTGGGCGAGCGCCAGGGCCTTGTCGGCATAGGCGCCGATCTGGATGGTCCAATTGCGGCCCGGCGCGGGCGCAACCGGTTCCAGATCGCCTTCGCCTGCGTCCTCCCGCAGAGTGGGACGCATCTGCGGCCTTGTGGCGGGGACGACGGCGGACTTCACCAACTGGGCCTGTGCTGCGGCCAAGCCGCTGTCGGGGCGGGCCTTGGCCATCAGCGGCGGCACGGCAGGTTGGCCTGTTTGCGGGGGCGCAGCCTTAGCGGGCGCGCCCTCGGCATGGATCAGCATCAAATTCTCA
>Ga0097621_100001917_pt1 | contig 14212 bp, 14 predicted proteins | sample KBSMisM72_FD_73165 | JGI IMG/M metagenome (GOLD analysis project Ga0097621, IMG submission 73165) | Miscanthus rhizosphere microbial communities from Kellogg Biological Station, Michigan, USA - KBS Miscanthus M7-2 (version 2) (version 2) | ecosystem: Host-associated > Plants > Roots >... | reverse complement strand
GGCGGCCAGCTCCCCTGCAAGCTCCGGATTATAAGAATCGGCCGGCTCTTGCTGGACCGCCGCGTTGATCATCTCGAAGAAGCCGAAGTCGCTTGGAGGGATTGTGTTGAAGGCTTTCCCGCTGCCCTCCACAAACTTGGTCTCAGGAACGGGCGGGTTGGCCGCGAGCCTGACCTTGCCTTGGAGCGCGGTCGCGATGCTGGTGCCATAACCTCCAGGCGTGTACGGGTAGATCTTCATCGTTTTTCTAATGAGATCGACGATGGGTTTCGGATCGTTGTTTTCGAGGTAGCCGCGACAGGCATACAGCACACGGGTCGTCTTCGATCGCGCCACGTGAAATCCGCTGTCCGGAAGCGGACCGTCGTAGCCCGGCGGGACGATCAGGTATTTCCCCCCTTCGCCGCGATCCGGGCCGGGGAACCCGATGTCGATGATCCATGCAAACCACATGTCATTGATGGTGCCAACCCCCTTCGGCGGTTGCTCGATGACCATGGGACCCTTCGTCAGATCGACGCAGGCCAGGTAGTAGACCGTATCGGTGTTGCCCGTGAGAAACAGTGAAGTCGAATCCAGCAGTTGAGGAAAAATGACGACCGCGTTGTCGTTTGCCCCTATGCCTGCGAACCCTTGACATATCGCATAGGCGGATGCGCCCCCATAGCTGTTGAGGAACGCGTCCAGGCCGCGGGTGAAGTCCAGCGTGTCGCGCACCTTCTGAACGGTTTCCGCGCTCGGCGCGCCGTCCATGAAGTCGAGCGCGCCAATCCGCGTCTCAACCCGATTCGGCGTCGACAGGCTATTCAATGTCTGCGGCGAAACCTGGGCATGCACTTGAGCGCCCAAAGCAATAGTTAGTGCAGCTACAGCAAACGAGTAGCGGGGTGTCGCCTTCATCGCCGCTCCTTCAACGAAAATGTCATCTCACTCCCCGCTCGTTACCAGTCCCTTTTGAGCGCTGCCGCTCTCACCTTCTCCCGATGACGGCACGACCGTTTCCAATTCGGCCGGACGCGCGCCACCTGAAGCGGGAACAGCGAGTCGACGACGCGAGCAATCGAATTCTATCCGTTTGCGGTTGTGCCGATGACAACATCAAAATTGGAAGGGCGGCGCCGATCTTGAGTTGCCAATAGAGGGGCATTGGATGCAATCCATCACCGAGTCCTCCCCTCTGAAAGCGGTCCGCCGGGCGGCTTCGGCCAACGGCAACCCATTGCCGAACTCGGCCGTACGGGCGTGGTTACGGAAGGGTCGGACGAGGCAAGCGGCGGCGACATTGCGTCGCTCGGGCGTCCGCAGGAATCCTCAGCCTGGACTGGAATCGCGGTCGGAAGCGCCCCACGTCACGCGGTGCACGTCTGCCCGACTGAGTCCGATGTCGCGGAGTTGCCGTTCGCTCATCGTCGCAAACTCTCTGAACGCAGGCGCGGCCCGCCGCCGCCTCTCGAGCCACGCATCCAGCCCCTTCGCCGCAGCTCGCACACGGCCGGCTGCGGCCCGCATTATGGTGGCAATCCGAAACAATGCCGCTGCCGAATGGTATCGTGTTCCGTACGTATACATGGACCGGGTCTCCTCGAAAACGAAGCCCAACGCGCCAGACGAGTCGACCGTCACCCTTGCCGCCTCACGACGCGCACCCTCCTGCTGACTAGGCTTCCAGCGCAGCCTGTCGGTCAGGTGCAACGGAACGACTTCATCGGACGGTCAGTCTTGTTTCGTCTCTTTTATGTGTTCTCACGGACCTGATGGCGATTCGTCCGCACCGCGCTTGCGATGTCGGCGTTGATCCGATCGCGCTATTGGCCGAGAAGAAGCTCGTCCTCCGGCGCGGATTGCGGCATCGCAGCCGCACCCGGATGCGCGGCCGTCAATGGGTGCCAAGGCGTCGTGATCCGGAGGCCGTGAGGCGCTACGAGCGCCGAAAACCCCCAGTCCTCGCGGAACACGGTGAGCTTCACGTCGCCGTCGAAGCGCGGTCCTGCCGCGCCGAAAGGCCGACAACCATCGGCGTGCCATTCGAGCTCGAAAGGCGCGTTGGGTACGAGGTCGCCAGGAACCAACGGCACGCCATTGACGCGCACGCTTGTCCCCTGTCTGCATTGGATCGCAGGGCGCGGGTCGACCCAGCGCAACGGCACCGCGTCGGGGTCGAGGGCGGGGACCAGCAGCCCGTTCAGAATGAAGCGCTGCGGGTCGAACCGTGCGACCGTCGTGAGCGAAACCGACGGCGTCAGTCCTGCACTGTCGCCTTCGCGAACGCTCACGATCCCTTTAGCCATCAATGCGATGAACGTGACCATCACCAGCACACCAATCAGGTACACGACGCCCGTGCGCCGAACCGTAATGAATGCTGCGCCCACCTTCGCGTCATTCATCGTCTTAACAGCTTTCTGCAAGCGCAAGGCTTGGCCGAAGCTGAAGCGCGCTCAAGAGGCAAGGCGCCGCAAGGGCCGCGAACGCACGAGACTTCCAGGCTTCCATGGCTGATTCTCCTTTCTAGATGATGACTTGGATCAACGCTGACACGTCGTCGACCTCGATCCCGGGGTGTCTGACGGCTCTTTGGGAATCTGGTGAAGTGAACGATCGGCGAGCCATTTCTATTTCGCCTGCTACGCGCGGTTTTTTGTTTCATTTGTTTCACGTAGGGCGATTCGATCAATCCGATCGCGGCCCGGGGTATGGGCTATATGCGCGCAGGCAGACTCCAACCCGCGCAGGAACACGCGCAACGTGACCCAAATGCTTGGCATCACGTTCCAGAAATAGGGCAGCCGTTTGGGTACCGCGAGTACCTATTGCCGCACCGACGAGTCCGGCAAGACCCGATCGGTGAGATTGTGCCGCCGCCTCCGCCATGCGCCGGCAGTTGCAAGAGCGGCAGCCGCCTCAGCTCTTGAGTGCCCCCAGCCTTTTTCTCAGCTCGGTCTTCAGCACCTTTCCCGTATTGTTCTTAGGCAGCTCGGCGAGAAAGACGTACGCTTTCGGCCGCTTGAACCGCGCGATGCGATCGAGGCACCACGCGTCCAGCGCACGCTCAAGCTTGAGTATCGGTTCGCCCGCGGTCGCGCCGTCGCGGGTGACGATGCACCCGACGACCTCCTCGCCCCAATCGCCGTGCGCGCGGCCGACGACTGCGACCTCGGCCACGTCCGGATGGAGCAGAAGCGCTTCCTCCACCTCGCGCGGGTAGATGTTGGAGCCGCCGCTGATGATGAGATCCTTCGACCGGTCCTTGAGCGTCAGGTAGCCGTCGGCGTCTACGCTGCCGACGTCGCCCGTATGGAGCCAGCCGTTCGCGAGCGCGCTCCTCGTCGCCTCCGGGTTGCGCCAGTAGCCGCGCATTACCGTCGGCCCGCGAACGAGGATCTCGCCGATGTCGCCCGCAGGAAGCTCTCGATCCTCGCTGTCGGCGATGCGGACCTCGGTGTCGAGCTGCGCAGTGCCCACCGATCCCAGTCGCGAGTCGTCGTTGCGCGCAATCGCGTCGGCAATCGCGGCGCGGTTCATCGCCGTAATCGTCATCGGTGATTCGCCTTGCCCGTAAATCTGCGCGAGGCGCGGGCCGAGCGCGGCGAACGCCGCCTTGGCGTCGGCGACGTACATGGGCCCGCCGCCGTAGACAATGCATTTCAGCCTGTCGAGCCGCGCGTTCCCCATTGCGGGCGCGGCGACCAGTCGCTTCACGATCGTCGGCGCCGCGAAGAAGCTGGCGCGATCCCAGGCCGGGAGCAGCGCGCAGATTTCGTCCGGATCGAAGCCTCCCGACTCCGGCACGACGCTCACCGCACCGTTTGCCACGAATGGCACGAGATAGAGGCCCGAGCCGTGCGAAAGCGGCGCCGGGTGCAGCAGCGCATCGCCGGGCACGATCGATTCGACGCTCGCGACGAAGGCGTCGCTCATCGCATGGAGATTGCCGTGCTTGATCTCCACGCCCTTCGGTCGTCCGGTCGTGCCGCTCGTGTAGAAAAGCCACGCAGGGTCGTCGCTCGCGCACGCAGCGAGCGGCGACGGCGCGGATCCGGCGACGAGCCGCTCATAGGCTGCGCCGCCGAGCGGCACCACGTGCGTGAGGTCGCCGTGCCCTTCGCGCGCCGAGGCGAGCGCGGCCTCCCAATCGCCGTCCACGAATGCGCCGCGCGCCCCGGAGTCCGCGAGCACGAACGCGAGCTCGCGCCGATGCAGTTTCGCATTCACGGGGACGGCGACCGCTCCCGCCCACCAGCAGGCGAACATCGCCTCGACGTATTCCGGCGCGTTCCGCGAAACGAGGGCAACGCGTTCGCCTCGCCGCAATCCCAGCCGTGCGAGCGCGCCGGCGAGTTGCGCCACGCGCTGCGCGAGCGCTCGATAGTCGCGGAGCGTCGACTCTCCCAGCGCCAGCGCGGGAAGGAGCGGCCACGCGCGCGCGGCTCGCGCCAGCAACGAGGCGGCGTTGTGATCGGCAGATGGGGACAGGTCTCGCATGAGCGCATTCAAGTCGGCGCCATGGCGCCGATGAAAGTCTAGCAGCCCCACGGCGATCGACCTTGCAGCACGCTGCCGACGCGGAGACGGTTGGAGCGCTATCGATTTGGCCCGTGCCCTCCACTACAATCGTCGATGGATTCATCACCGGAGCCGCCATGCCGCCCGTCCGCCCGCTTCCCGTCACCATGCGCTACGTTGCGGCGCGCGAGCCTGGCCCGCCCGACGTGCTCGCGATCGCCGAGGGACCGCTGCCGCAGCCGAAGGCGGGCGAAGTGCTGATCGAAGTGAGCCATGCCGGCGTCAACAGACCCGACTGCGCGCAGCGTGCCGGCACCTATCCGCCGCCGCCTGGCGCGTCGCCGATCATCGGCCTGGAAGTAGCGGGCACCATCGTTGCCTGCGGTGCCGGCGTCACGTCGTGGCGCAACGGCGACGCCGTCTGCGCTTTGACGCCGGGCGGCGGATATGCAGAGTTCTGCACGACGCCCGCGGGCTTCTGCCTGCCGATTCCCACCGGCCTCACTGCCCTGGAAGCGGCGAGCCTGCCTGAAAACTATTTCACCGTCTGGAACAACGTCATCGATCGCGGCCGCTTGAAGCGCGGCGAGAAGCTGCTCGTCCACGGCGGCTCCAGCGGAATCGGCCTTGCGACGATCCAGCTCGGGAAGCAGCTCGGCGCAACGGTGCTGACGACGGCAGGAAGCGACGACAAGACGGCCTTTTGCCGTTCGCTCGGCGCCGATCATGCGATCAACTACCGGACCGAAGACTTCGTCGCCGAGGTCGCGCGCATCACCGGGAAGGCGGGCGTCGACGTGGTCCTCGACATGGTCGGCGGCGACTACATCGAGAAGAACCTGAAGTGCCTGGCGCTCGAGGGCCGCCTCGTGATGATCGCTTTTCTGCGCGGCGGCCGGGTGGAAGTCGACTGGCGGCACATCATGATGCGCCGCCTCACCGTGACGGGCTCCACGTTGCGAGCGAGCCCGGACGAACGCAAATTTGCCCTCGCGATCGCGCTACGCGAGAACGTGTGGCCGATGCTCGAGAGCGGCAAGCTCAAAACGGTCGTCCACCAGGTCTTCCCGCTCGCCGAGGCCGCCGCCGCGCACGCGCTGATGGAATCCTCGCAGCATGTCGGCAAGATCATGCTCGCGGTGCGATGATCGCCGCGAGCTAGTAGGTCGCGCGCCCGCCGGAGGCGTCGAATACGGCTCCCGTCGAGAACGAGCAATCCTCGCTCGCGAGCCAGCACACGAGCGCGGCAATTTCGTCGACGGTGCCGAAGCGCCCCATCGGAATCTTCGACAGCATGAAGTCGATGTGCTGCTGCGACATCTGGTCGAAGATCGCCGTGCGCACGGCCGCGGGCGTCACGCAATTGACGCGGATGCCCGTCTTCGCGAGCTCCTTGCCGAGCGATTTGGTGAGCCCGATGACCGCGGCTTTCGACGTGCTGTACGCGGACGCGTTCGGGTTGCCCTCCTTGCCGGCGACCGATGCGATGTTGACGATGCGCCCGTAGTCGTTCTTCAGCATCACCGGCACGACCGCGCGGTTGCAGTAGAAGAGGCCGTTGACGTTGACGTCCATCACCTGCTGCCACGCGTCGACCGGATACTCCCACGCCGTCACGTTGGGGCCGGTGATGCCGGCCGAGCACACGAGCACGTCGATGCGCCCGAGCGCATTCGCCGTGGCGTCCGCCGCGCGCGCCACCGCGGCGCTGTCGGCGACGTCGAGGGCTTGCGTGTGCGCGCCGCCCCCGAGCTCGGCGCTCGCCTTGGCGAGTGCGGAGGCATCCCGGTCCCAGAGCGCGACAGCGGCGCCGCTCGCCGCGAGCCGCCGCGCGACCGCGAGGCCGATGCCCGCGGCGCCGCCGGTGATCACCGCCGTCCGATTGCGGAAATCGAGCTCGTTCATTCGAGGCCTTCGCGCGCCATGTCGGCAGCTATTTTATGATCAAAACGAGGTTGATGAAGAGAAGGAGCACGCCGATCACGGCGACCACCGACACGACCGCGGTGAGGGCGTTCTTCGTCTCGCCCTGAAACACGGCGAACTCGTCGGCGAGCTCGGCCACCTGGTCGTTGCTCGAGAGCGATTCCGCCATCGCGCGGTCTTCCTCGAACGCCGGGCTCTCCGGCGCATCGGGAACGCTGATCGGCAGGATGACGGAGAAGTTCGTCACCTGCAGCGTGCGGTACTTCTTGTTGTCCCAGAACTTGGTGCGCACCCCGGCGCGGATCGCATAGCCCATGCCGCGCGGATCGCGACCCGAAACGCGGTCGCCGGCGTTGACGAAGAACTTGGACGGCAGCCGCCCGGAAATCGCGACTTTGAGAAGCGCCTCGAACTTCGCCGCGGACATGGAGATGTTGATCTGGAAATTGGCGGAGGTGCGCTCGTCGCCGTCGCCCACCGCCGGGACGAACACGATCGACCCCACCGCCTTGTTCTCGTTGCGGCCGCGCTCCTCCTTGCGCTCGCGGATGCGCAGGAAGCCGGTGATCGCTTCGAGCCTGCCACCCGCGGCGAGCGCCACGGTCTCGCCTTTCGCCACCACCACTCGCATCACCAGGACGCTCTCGCGCCCCTGCTCGATCACGAGCCGCGCCTTGGTGGGCTTGAAGGCGACGAGCGGCATGGCTAATCCGCGCGCCCGCCGTCACGGACGTGCGCATCCAATGCGCCGCGCGCCCGAAGCCGGCGACGGAGACCTCCTTGAGCGGACAGCGTCGTTCCCACTTTTTTTTGCCGAAATTCGCCGAACACCGGAAAACCGGTGCGCCCCCCGGCGCGTTAACGGGTGCCGGCAGTAGGAATCGAACCCACGACCAACGGTTTACAAAACCGCTGCTCTACCAACTGAGCTATGCCGGCGCAAGCCTTGATTTTACTCGCGCAAACGCCGCGCAAGCGAAAATCGGCAATGCCGCGCCGACTTCGGCAACGCAGGGAACTCCGAGGGAAGATCGCGACAATGCGTGGCCTACACAGCGTTGCGGTCCACTCGCATCGCGAAACGCTTCTCGATGGCATCGTAGCCCCGCAAGCCTGGCCGGCGCGTCCGCGAACACGCCGCTTCGGCCTGATCAAGTCGTACACCACAACTTCGTGGGGGAGAAACGTCGAACCCGGCCCGCCGCGTTACGCCCGCATCCCGGGCGGAGGACACGCGCGCGGGAGACAACCCGGCGCAGGTCCGGAAACAGAACGCGGACCTGCCGAAACCTGCGCGCCCAACGGCGCGCATTGCATCACTTGATGATTTGCAGGTGCGGAGGCCGCGCTTTCGCCTTGCCGCGAGGCTTCGCGGATTCGCTCTTGCGCAAGTCGCGCTCCAGCGCAGCGCCGACATCGGCATCGGCCGGCGCCGTGGCCGTCGCGAGCGAGGCGCCCGGATCCCGCGCGACGGTGAACGCGAAACCGTAGCCCGTTTCCTTCGCGAAAACGCCGACGACGGCGGACATCGGCACCGAGACCTCCTGCGAGGAGCCGGAAAAGCGCGCGGAGAAGCGCACGCCGTAATTGTCGATGGTGAGGTGCCGGGTCGCCGATGCGCTGACGTTGAGCACGATTTCGCCGTTCTTGACGTACGCCAGCGGCACGCGCGTTTCGGCGTTCACCCTGACGTTGAGATAGGGCGTGAGGCCGTTGTCCGCGCACCATTCGCAGATGGCGCGGACGAGATAGGGCTTGGCGGACTGCTCGGACATGGGGTACAGGATATTACTCGCCGCGCCGCGCCGGTCAAGCGCGCCACCGCTCGCGGCTAGCCGAGCGTCACTTGCGCATTCCGCGCTCGGCGGACGTCATCGCCTCGGAGAACGCGGGCCGCGCGAACAGCCGTTCGGCATACTTCAGGAGCGGCACCGCCTGCTTCGGCATCTGGATGCCGTAATAGTCGAGGCGCCAGAGCAGCGGCGTGATCGCGACGTCGAGCATCGAATATTCCTCGCCGAGCATGTGCTTGTGCTTGGCGAACACCGGGGCGATCTGCATCAGGCTGTCGCGGACGTGGCCGCGCGCCTTCTCGAGCTGCTTCTGGTTGTTGCCCTCGAGCGCGTCGATGTGGCAGAAGAGCTCCTTCTCGAAGCGGTGCAGGAACAGCCGGGCGCGGGCCCGCATCACGGGATCCGCCGGCATCAGCTGTGGATGCGGGAAGCGCTCGTCGATGTACTCGTTGATGATGTTCGACTCGTGCAGCACGAGGTCCCGCTCGACCAGCACGGGAACCTGGTTGTACGGGTTCATCACCGCGAGGTCCTCGGGCTTGTGGTCGAGATCGACATCGATGATCTGGAAGTCCATGCCCTTCTCGTGCAGCACGATCCGGCAGCGCTGGCTGAAGGGGTCGGTAGTCCCGGAATAGAGCGTCATCATGGGTAGGTTCTCCTCGCGCGGCTGGTGCGCGCCGCGCGGCTTGGGGGCATCGGTGCCGATATGCAACGGGGACATGCGGGACACGACCGGATCCGGCGCGGCGGGCTCGCCGCCGCTCGCGGCGCGGCGTTTCAGTGAACGTCCTTCCAGTACTCGCGTTTCATCCAGTAGGCAAAAAAGAACAGCACGCCGAGGTACAGAAGCGCGACGAGCCCGATTCGCAGCCGCTTGTTCTTCGCGGGCTCGCCCATGTAATCGAGAAAGTTGACGAGATCCGCGACCATCCGCTGGTACTCGACGGGTCCGAGCGTGCCGGGCGTATCCGTGGCGATCGTATGCACGACGTACGTGTGGTCCTTGCCGGGGCCGAGCACGACGATGCCCTTCGCCGCTATCGCGGCGGCCTGCGCCTGCTCATGGTCCTTGAACTCCTGCGTCACGAGCCGGTTGGTTCCGCCGAGCTCGGCGAGCACGTGGGGCATCGCCACGTTGGGAAAGATGAGATTGTTCCAACCGGACGGCTGCGCGTCGTCCTTGTAGAAGGCGAGAAAATAGTTGTACAGCCATTCGACGCCGCGCACGCGGGCTTCGACTGTCAAGTCGGGCGGCGGAACACCGAACCACGCCTTGGCGTCGGCGGGACGCATCGCCACGGTCATCGTCTCGCCGATCTTGTCGGTGGCGAACATCAGGTTGTCGCGGATCTGGGCGTCCGTGAGGCCGAGATCGGTCAGCCGGTTGTAGCGCATGTACTTCGCGGTGTGGCAGTTGAGGCAGTAGTTGACGAAGGTCCGCAAGCCGCGCTGCTGCGACGCGAGGTCGAGGCGATTGATCTGCGACGGCTCCATGCGGATGTCGGCGCCGCCGGAGGCGAGCGCGACACCCGACAACGCCGCGGCAACCGCAGCGACGAAGATGGCAAACAAGGCCGGAAACGTGCTCGCTTTCATCATCCGGTCACCCGTTCCGGCACCGGCTTCGTCTTGTCACGTGCGGTGTACCAAGGCATCAACGCGAAGAACAGGAAGTAGGCGATGGTGAGCACGCGCGCCACGACCGTCGCCCGATCGGCCCCGCCGAGCACCGGCCAGCTCTCGGGGAACTGGCCCCAGACCGTGATCGGCACGACCCCCAGGTAGCCGAGGATCAGGAAGCTCACGACGAAGACCGCGAGCCACGCCTTGTAGGTGCTGCCGCGATAGCGGATCGACTTCACGTTCCCGTGGTCGAGCCAGGGCATCGCGAAGAAGATGACGACCGCCGCGCCCATCACGAGCACCCCCCAGAACTGGCTGCCGAGGAAGGACGGCACGGCGCGGAGCATCGCGTAATACGGGGTGAAATACCACACCGGCGCGATGTGCTCGGGCGTCTTCAGCGGATCGGCGGGGATGAAGTTGTTCGCTTCGAGAAAGTAGCCGCCCATGTCCGGCACGAAGAACATGATCGCCGAGAAGACCGCCAGGAAGCCGATCACGCCGACGATGTCCTTCACCGTGTAGTACGGATGCGAATAGATGCCGTCGAGCGGCAAGCCGGTCGCCGGATCCTTCGGCTGCTTCTTGATCTCGACGCCGTCGGGATTGTTCGATCCCGTCTCGTGCAGCGCCATCAGGTGAGCGGCGACGAGCCCGATCAGCACCAGCGGCACGGCGACCACGTGGAACGCGAAGAAGCGGTTCAGCGTGATGTCGGAGATGGTGTAGTCGCCGCGGATCCAGATGCCGAGATCCTCGCCGATGATCGGGACCGCCGAAAAGAGGTTGACGATCACCTGCGCGCCCCAGTACGACATCTGCCCCCACGGCAGGAGGTAGCCGAAGAACGCCTCGGCCATGAGGCAGAGGTAGATGAGGCAGCCGAAGATCCACGTGAGCTCGCGCGGCTTCCTGTAGCTCCCGTACATGAGGCCGCGGAACATGTGAAGGTAGACGACGACGAAGAACATCGACGCCCCCGTCGAGTGCATGTAGCGGATGAGCCAGCCCCAGGAGACATCCCGCATGATGTACTCGACCGACTCGAACGCCCTCAAAGCGTCGGGCTTGTAGCTCATCGTGAGGAAGATGCCGGTGACGATCTGGATCACGAGCGCGAATGCGGCGAGCGAGCCGAAGTAGTACCAGAAGTTGAAGTTCTTCGGCGCGACGTACTTGCCCCACTGCGATTCCCACAGCGCGGTCAGCGGAAAGCGGTCGTCGATCCAGGTCAGGAGCTTTTGCATGGCCTAAAGGTCCCTCAGGACGACTTCGTCGGCTCGCCGACGATGATCCTGGTGTCGGTCACGTACTTGTGCGGCGGCACCGGGAGATTGGTCGGCGCCGGCACGCCGGAATACACGCGCCCCGCGAGGTCGAACTTGCTCTGATGGCACGGACAGAAAAAGCCGCCGAGCCAATCGGGCCCCAGGTCCGCGGGCGCGATCTCAGGGCGATACGTGGGCGAGCAGCCGAGATGCGTGCAGATGCCGACCATCACGAGCACGTTGTCCTTGATCGAACGGTGCTCGTTCTTGCAGTCCGCGGGCTGTTGCGACTGGTTCGAGTTCGGGTCGGCAAGCCGGGGATCGAGTTTCGGCAGCGACGCCAGCATCGGATTCGTGCGATTGATGACCCAGACGACCTTGCCGCGCCATTCGATGTCGATTTTCTGTCCGGGCTCGAGCTTGCCGATGTCGACTTCGACCGGCGCGCCCGCCGCCTTTGCGCGCTCACTCGGAAAGAGCGACATCACGAACGGCGTTGCGACCATCGCGGCGCCGATGCCGCCGACGACGCCCGTCGCGGCTACGAGGAAGCGGCGCTTCCCTTCATTCACGATTGCTTCCGCCATGACCAACCCTGTCCCCCGTCGTTGCCGGCCCGTCCTTGCCAACCGCTGGCCGTGGGCGCCGGCTCGAGACCGGTACCGCATGGCAAACCGGTCGATTATAAAGGATTTGCCATGCGCGCCGAAAGCCCGGCGTTCGAAGGCAGGCTGATTCCGCGCCTAAATCAAGGAGTTGACGCTGCATGGTGCGCCCGCCGCCGATTTTGCCCGTGGCCCGGTGCCGGCGCGATTCCGGCCGAAACCGGCCCGGTTTTCGCATCGCAGCAACTGTCTATAATGGCCCGATCGCGGATTCAGGAGGCTTCGATTTGTTGCGTCGTATCTGGCTCGTTTTCGCGCAGGCATGCACGGTGTGCCTCGCCGTGCTCTTCGTCGTGACGACGCTGCGGCCCGACCTTCTCGCCCGTCCCGGCGACAAGGCCGGCCGGGTCGTGCTCATGCAGGAGACATCGACGCCGGTGAGCATGCCGAAGATCGCGACGGTTTCCGACGCGGCGAAAAAGGCCATCCCCGCGGTCGTCGGCATCTACACGAGCAAGGAAGTGCGCCCGCGCGGCCCGATCGTCGACGATCCGCTGGTGCGCCGGTATTTCCCCGACCTCGCGGAGCGGATGCCGAAGCAGCGAGCCACGAGCCTGGGCTCAGGCGTGATCGTGTCCGCCGAGGGCTACGTGCTCACCAACAATCACGTGATCGACGGTGCCGACGACATCCAGATCGTGCTCGCCGACGGGCGCCGGATGGGTGCTCGCGTCCGCGGGACCGATCCAGAATCGGACCTCGCCGTGCTGAAGGCCGAGGGAGACAACTTCCCCGCGATCACGCTCGGCGCACTCGAGCGCGTCCAGGTGGGGGACTTCGTGCTCGCAATCGGCAACCCGTTCGGTTTCGGCAACACCGTGACGCTCGGCATCGTCAGCGCACTCGGGCGCAACCATCTCGGCATCAACACTTTCGAGGACTTCATCCAGACCGACGCCGCGATCAACTTCGGCAATTCCGGCGGCGCGCTGGTGGACACTGCCGGCAACCTGATCGGGATCAACAGCACGATCTTCTCCCAATCCGGCGGCTCGCTCGGCATCGGGTTCGCGATTCCCGTGTCGATCGCGCGGAACGTGCTGGAACAGATCATCCGGGACGGCGTCGTGACGCGCGGCTGGCTGGGAGTGGAGCCGCAGGACCTCACCGTCGACATCGCGAAGGCGCTCGCGCTCGAGAATGTCATCGGCGTGCCGGTCCGCGCGATCGTAAGGGACAGCCCTGCTGAGCACGCCGGCATCCAGGTGCGCGACGTGGTGCTCGAGATCGACGGCAAGCCCACCCGCGACCGGACGGCGCTGCTCGCGCGAATCGCCGAGCTCGCTCCCGGCAGCGTCGTCTCCGTGAAGCTGTGGCGCGAGCGAAAGCTGCAGGCCGTCGACGTGACGGTCGGGCGCCGGCCCGCGCCGCCATAGCAAGGCGCCTGGTCCGCTCTTCCGCGCGCGCCGCGGCGCGTATTTCAGGTGGGTGCGCCGCGTTCGGTGGCCGCCTCGTCCGCGACCGGCGGGACGAAGAAGCGCGCCATCAGGATCCCGAACTCGTAGAGGAGCCAGAGCGGCACGGCGAGCAGGAGCTGCGAGACGACGTCCGGCGGCGTGAAGATCGCCCCGACGACGAAGGCACCGACGATCACGTAGGAGCGGATCGAACGCAATTTCTCGAGCGAGACGATGCGCATGCGCACGAGCACGATCACGACCACCGGCACCTCGAACGTGATCCCGAAGGCGATGAACATCGTCAGCACGAACGACAGGTACTTGTCGATGTCGGTCATCATCGTCACGCCTTCCGGCGTGTAGTTCGCGAAGAAGCCGAAGGCGATCGGGAAGACGAGGAAGTAGGCGAACGCCATCCCGATGAGGAAGAACACGAAGCTCGACACGATCACCGGCAGCGCGAGCCGTCGCTCGTGCTGATAGAGGCCCGGCGCGACGAACGCCCAGGCCTGCCAGAGCACGTAGGGAAGCGCGAGAAGGAACGCCGCCATCAGCGTGACCTTGAGCGGAACGAAGAACGTGCCCGTGACGTCGGTCGCGATCATCGTGGCGCCCTTGGGCAACGCATGCAAGAGCGGAGCGGCGAGCACCGCGTAGATCTCCTTTGCCCACGGGAAGAGGCAAAGCATCACCACGAGCACCGCGGCGATCGCGCGCACGAGCCGCGAGCGGAGCTCGATCAGGTGCGAGAGAAACGTTTCCTGCGGTCCGTCGGGTCCCGCCTGCGGATCGCTCATCGGAATTGCCCGTCAGCCACGATCGAAGCCGGGCAGCGACGCTTGTTGCGGCGTGTCGCGAGGCACGGGCTCCGCGCGCGCGGGCGGCAACGACTCGGGTGCGGGTTCCGGCGCCGCGCCTCTTTCGGTCGCGGGGGCGGCGCCCCTTTCGGCGGCCGGCGCGGCTCCACTCTCGGCGGGCGAGGCGGCACCGGTCGCCGCAGCATTGAGGCTCGCCTCGACGTCGCGGACGTT
>Ga0097621_100001897_pt1 | contig 14278 bp, 9 predicted proteins | sample KBSMisM72_FD_73165 | JGI IMG/M metagenome (GOLD analysis project Ga0097621, IMG submission 73165) | Miscanthus rhizosphere microbial communities from Kellogg Biological Station, Michigan, USA - KBS Miscanthus M7-2 (version 2) (version 2) | ecosystem: Host-associated > Plants > Roots >... | reverse complement strand
TACTTCTTCCGCAATCGGTACCGGCGCGCCTATTTCACGAACTTCACCAATCTGGTGCCGATGGAGCGCACGGGCTCCCTGCGACAGTCGCTGCGTCACGCGAAATCGTTTCTCGATCGTGGTTACAACGCGCTCATCTTTCCGGAAGGCACGCGCTCGATGACGGGCATCATGGCCGACTTCAAACCGGTCGTCGGCTATCTCGCGCTACACGCGCGTGTTGGAATTCTCCCGATGTATCTCGACGGCACTTACGCAGCGATGCCAAAAGGAACGACTTTCATTAAGAACCGCGAAGTCAGCGCGCGTATCGGACGCTTTCTCGAGATCGAGGAGTTGGAAGAGATGACGAAAGGCCTGCCGCGTACTGAGGCATACCGGCTAATCGCTGCGCGCGTGAGACACGAAGTTGTAAACCTGCGCGATCGCACGCGCCATGAATTTGACGCGAAGGGATTACGGAAGCTCTGGAAGAGTGAGCGGAAGAAAGAGCTCGCGATTGAGGAGGTTGCTGTATAGGTCGTATTAGGACCTATAGGACCTATTATGCCCTCCAAGACCTCCGGCAAACGAACGGCTCGCATGACTCCCGTTACCGCGGGCAGCAAACGACGCGCGGCAATCGAAAAGCGACAGCGCGCCGTGACCCTCATCACCGGCGGCACGGGTTTCCTTGGCTCACATCTCGTTCGCCAACTGACTGAAGACGGCGCCAAAGACATTCGCGTGATGGCGACTTCGATTCCCGACTGGCTTGTCGATCTCGGAGTCGAAACCTTTGCCGGTTCGATCACAAATGCCGACGACAACAAACGCGCAGTCGAAGGCATCAGCGAGATCTATCACCTCGCCGGAAAAGTCTCACGCGAACGCGAAGACGCTCGTGCGATGTACGATATTCACGTCGAAGGCACACGCCTTTTGTGCGATGCCGCAAAAGCCGCGGGAGTTAAAACGATCGTGCTCGCGTCAACGAGCGGCACGATTGCAGTTACTAAAGACGGCGACGTTGTTCCCGACGAAACCTATCCGGTTCCACTCGACATCACTTCGCGCTGGCCGTATTACGCGAGCAAGGCGTACCAGGAGATGGCGGCGCTCGAACGTTTCCAGGGCAAAGGACTGCGCCTGGTGATCATGAACCCGAGCCTGCTTCTTGGGCCCGGTGACGATCGTCTCAGTTCAACCAAGGTCATTCTAGACTTCATGGCGCGGAAGATCGGCGCGGTGCCGACAGGCGGAGTGAGTTTTGTCGACGCACGCGATGCTGCTCACACGTTTCGAGTGGCGATGAAGAAAGGACGCCACGGCGAGCGCTATTTGCTGGGAGCCGCAAACTGGACGTTCTCAAAATTCTTCGGACGGCTCGAGCGTCTTACGAAGATTTCTGCGCCGTGGTTGGCGCTACCCTCGCGATTCGCGATTACGGGCGCGAGTCTGCTTGATTCACTCTTCAAGCAGTGGGACATGGCCTCGCCGGTCGAGCCGGGCGCGATCGAGATGGCCCAGTATTTCTGGTATCTGAACTGCTCCAAAGCCGCCCGCGAACTATCCTTCAAGCCACGCGACCCCGGCGAAACTCTCCAGGATACCGTCGCCTACGTCCGCGAGAACTTCCTCGGCAGCAACGCGTTTGGGAAGTAATCACAGATTACGCAGATTTAGATAAATCTGTGTAATCTGTGGATTGCTTGGGGAACTATCTGCGCGTTTCCGGCGTCTTAGCACAAGCTCTATCTTTCCGACAATCAGGAGATACTCCCATGGGCAGACTTCGGGTGCTGTTTCTTCTTCCCCTCCTTGTTTGTACCTCGCCGACGATACACGCTCAGGGTCCACCGGCGCCGCTGCAAATGGGCACGCCGCTCGAGCGGACGCTCGCTGCGGGTCAGACACACGAGTTCACTGTCACTCTTGAAGAAAATTCCTATATTCAGGTGGTGGTCGAGCAGAAGGGTATCGACGTGGTCGTCAAAGTCTTCTCCCCTGAGGGCAGGGCTATGGGAGAGTTTGACTCACCAAATGGCAATGATGGGCCGGAGCATGTTTCCTTTACCGGCACGGCTGCGGGTGTTTACCGCATCACGGTTGGTCCGCTCGATCCTGCTAATTCACCGCCGGGTAATTACCAGATAAAGATCCTCGAACTGCGACCGGCAACCGAGCAGGAAATCAAAGCAAGCCGGAATCTGGAGGACGTTAAAGCAAAAGGAGTCGCTTTACTGCTGGATCTGGAAGAAACAATTTCACAGATTCAGTCGCCGCTGACGCGCATCAATGCCCAACTGCTCGCCGCCCAACTCCTTTGGGAACCAGAGCAAAAGCGTGCGTCGAAGTATTTCACTGATGCCGCTAACGGGGTGAAAGAACTCATCGCCTCGATCGACGGGAGCAATCCGAATTACTCGCAGCAGTTTGGACTGATCTCGCAGTTGCGTTTCGAGATAACGCGCCTGCTCGCACAACGGGATCCCGAGGCGGCTCTCAGTTTCCTTTACTCGACCGTTCCGCCCCCCAATCCATACAGCAATCGACGCGAACAGGCATCGCAGGAAAGCATGATGGAACTCGCGCTCGCGAATCAGATCATGCAAAAGGATCCGAACCGGGGGCTGGAGATTGCGCGCAAGAACCTCAAGACCAGACTCTCGGTTAATCTGCTGAACACCGTTTCCGTTCTGAGACAACAGAATCCCGAGATGGCCGCCGAGCTCGCAAATGAAATCGCGGGCAAAGTTCTCCAGGAGAAACTTCTTAAGAACGTGGATGCGGCCAACCTGGCGATTGGCTTGCTCCGTTCAGGCATGAGGCCAGAACGACGGTCCGTCGGGTCCGATCAATACAACTGGACGCAAACGAGGGTACCGGCGTTAATACCTGAAGCACAGTATCGCGAGCTACTCCAGAAAGCGCTGAGCGAAGCGTTGTCTTTCTCGCCGGCGTCGCCTCAAGCCTACACTCCGGAACGCGAGGCTGCCTCGAACTTGTTAATGGGATTGCGGCAGCTCGGTTCTGAACTCAATGCGGCGACACCCGGCGGCCTTGCAGCGGTGGAAAAGAAGTTTAATGAACTTACGGGTCGAAACACGGATCCTTACGAGTATCAAAACGCAATCGGCAACAACCCTGTAGACACGTCGCTCGAGACAATTGCAAAGGCGCCACAGGAACAACGCGAACAACTTTATATCCAGCTTGCGAACCGTGAAGCTACCAATGGCGACATCTCGCGAGCCAGACAGATCGTCAACGAACGCATCTCCAATCCATCGCAACGCGTTAATTCGATCATGTACATCGATCAGATGGAGATCAATCGCGCGCTGGCAAAAGGCAAGGCTGACGAGGCACTGAGAGTCATCGGCGGATTTCGCACAACGAAAGAGCGAGCCTCTTACCTTGCACTTATTGCGGGCCAGATCGGACCAGGTCAGAAACGCAGCGTAGCGATAAACCTTCTCGAACAAGCTAAAGCACTGCTGGGACCTGCGGTCCCGGCGCCGGATCAAGAGCACATGAATGCATTGCTGGAGATTGGCCGCGCGTTTGCTCGTTACGATGCAAAGCGATCTTTTGAAATCGTGGATCCGTTGATCGATCAGGTAAATGACATCTGCGCGGCCGCGCGGACCATGGAAGGTTTTGGCGTTAACAACTTCAATGATGACGAACTGGATCTGCAGAACGGCAGCGGAATCGCAACAGCTATAAATAAAATGTCTAACACGCTCGGCACATTGGCGGTGACAAACTTCGAGCGTGCAAAAGCAGACGCAGATCGGCTTCGCTTACCGGAGGTCAGACTCAAGGCCTACCTCGATATTGCACAGCAGTCGATCTCAGGCGCCGTAAGATAGGTCTATAGCACTCATAGGACCGGCCTTGCACTAAAATGTTGTTTTAGCCTGCGAAGCAGGCGCTAGCATAAAGCCTGGGGCGCAAGCCCCAGGATCAGAATTAAATCGAATTACGAGCCCATAAAATGGGCGACAGTTCGCCGCCATCAAAATCATTAGGCTTTTGTCTAGATTCGGGCTATCGCCCGCATTCGCGGGCTTGAGAAATCTGTCGTGCTTTGATCCTGGGGCTTGCGCCCCAGGCTTTATGCTCGCGCCTGCTTCGCAGGCTAAAACAGCACTTTTAGTGCAAAGCCCATAGGACCATAGGACCTATTCCGCTAGCGCAGCATATTTAAAGACCCTGAACCTATACCGCTGCTGCGCTCGGATGTTCGCGGCGATCACGCCGTGCAGGTTCTCGTCCCACTTGGTGTACTGATCGATATAGCGATCCGATGCTGCCTTGTCGCCTTCGAACTGCACCCCGAGTGTCTTCTCCAGCATCTTGCCGACCACCTCGTGATACTTGTCATAATGGACCTGCAGCGTCTTCGTAGCCGGATCGAAAGTCAATAATCCATTCTCGAGATAGAAGTTCCACTGCATCAACTGCATCGTGTTGTAGGGCTGATCGCGTCGTGGGCGATTGTTCTGCAGCACACGCAGGATCCCGCCCGCATAAACGCTCCGCAGTTGCGCATCGGTGTAGTACCCCTGCTTGTGAAGAGCTTCGGCAACGAACAGAGACACGAGATCGGCCTTCATCTCTTCCATCGCGTTCGCATTGTCCTGCAACGCCTCGTCCAACTCACGTCCGTCCTTGGTGCGATCGACGCCGAGGTAATGGCCCACTTCGTGCCACAACGTTCGGTAGAAATTTCCGTCGGGCGTGAGTTCCCGTGCCTGTTGTTCGCCAAGCGCGGCGGCAAGGGTTTTCGAGGTCCCCTCAAAAATGTTTGGATCGCGCATGATGTTGGCGCGCAACAGAATCGTCCTGCCGTAACGTCGCGCAACATAACTCTCGTTGGGCAGAATCGTAGCGGTATTACCGCCCCGCGATTGTCCGAAATCGGCAACGACGTCGTAAACACCTACAGGGATGTCTTCGCGTATCTTCTTGTGGTTCTTATAAGGTAGCGAGTCTTCCAGAACCTGCAACCCTTTCATTGCTTCACGGAGTGCAGATGTTTCCTGCTGCCGGGTCTGAAATAGACAGAACGAGAAGAACGTCTTCACGCCGTAAAGCTCATCGTCGTAAGTTTCGTAGGAACCAATTTGGGCGTTGAGATTCTTGAAGCGTCCGGTGACCCAACTCGCGTCGCCGGACTCGTAGTCGTTTGACAGCAGATCGCGCGCACGATTGCGCAGATATCTCCCAAACTCTTCGTCGTCCTTGCTCACCGCACCGGCTGCTTCGTTCAAAAGCCCGTAGGCTTTCATCAGCTCATCCGCATATGCAATCGCGTAAGGCACGGCGTAGACATCAGTGCGTCGTGGACCACTGGAGGAGAGCCGTTGCAATTCGGCAAGTAGCCCCGGATGCAAAGTCTGCAACGCTGGATACTTATTTAGTGTCGCAATGTCGCTTTGTAGATTCTTCGCATTCACGAGACGAACTACGCTACGCAAGTCCAAAACTTTCTCGCGTTTGTTCGGCTGTCCACCGGGCGACGCGAGTGCCTGCTCGATTTCTTCCTTCGTGATGCCCCACGGATAAACATTCTTGCCTGGCTTGGTCGGATCGACAGGCAGGAATGCTTCACGTTTGTTTTCGAGGGTCGTTGCGATTGGACCCTGATTCAGACGGTATATCGTCAAGAGGTTTTGCGTCGCGGCCGTCGACCCGGATCGCTTGTCGAGTTGTTCGAGCGCGCGATACGACGAAAGTGCTTCGGGGTGTCGCTGTTCCTCGTAAAGCTTCTGAAAGATCTGTCCGACTTCGATAAGCTTCGCCACAGCCTTTCGTTCGCCCTCCGATAATTTTGAGAGGTCACCCGATAAGTGAATCGTTTGCGTTTTGTCGATTATTGGCTGGCTCTTTTCGAGCGGCCAATATCCTGCAGGAAGAGTTTGCGTCAGTAACAGAGCAGTCATAAGAAGTTTCGTCATACGAATGATTTTGCCACAGGTTTACACGGATAAGCACTCGCTTCAGTTGTCAGAAATTCTCGGCGACGCATATTTGCTGCACTCAGAGATTTACTAGGATTTTTTGAATTTTTTGACGGCATCGAGGTTGCACTCAGCATGCGCGGTGACGAGTTTAACCGCAACGATCAAACGGCGCTTCAAGCGTGCACGACGACGACGCAAGGTTGGTCGAGCATATGACATGGCGCTTGAAGTCGCGAGTGTGCTGCCGCCACGGGCTGACGTCCTCGACGTCGGTTGTGGCAATGGATTTATCGCGCATCATCTTCAGAGCATGCTGGGGAAGACTGTCGTGGGGCTCGACGTTGGCACAAACACTGCTGCCGCGCGGATCAAGTATCTTCCCTACGATGGCCGTCATTTTCCTGTCAGGGACCATAGCTTCGACGCCGTGTTGCTTTGTTATGTGTTACACCACGCGCATGATCCGCGACTGGTGCTGAATGAGGTCAGTCGCGTTTTGAGAGACGGTGGTCTGGCCATTATTTACGAAGACATACCTTCGATCTGGTGGGACCGCGCGGTTTGCTGGACTCACGATCGACAGTGGCGCGGACGCACTGGTCCATGCACGTTTCAGCGAGAACACGATTGGCGCCGGACGTTTAGTCTCGCAGGTTTCGACGTAGTCAGGGAGCGCGCGCTTTCACGCTGGCGTAATCTCGCACATCCGGTGTCGCGCAGATTTTTTGTGATCCAGGCAAACGCTCACGCGAACGCGCTTAATCAGGCTCAGGAAATACTTCAGGCAGATCTCCGTACTGAGCTTTTGCTCGCCCACGACAGGTGAGAGTTGTTTCCTTGCCGTTGGGCGACTTGATGCGGATTCCCTGATCGTGTTGGGCGGGTTTCTGCTCTCCGTTGTAATCGTCGAAGATCGCGTATTCGTAAGTGTCGGAAGTGAAACTAATCTCAGTTTGATCAAACTGTGCGCGGAAGTAGTGTGAGTATTTGAATGCCGACTGTGTTTGTTCGCGCTGCTTTGGAAACTCGAGCTCGATCTTTCCCGGCAATCCAAAGCGATACTGCAGATATCCGCGGTCTTTCGTCAGCTCCTTTGAAGAACATAGCGAGACGATCTTGGCGGCTTTTCCCACCGTGCAACTGAAGACAATCTTCTCGCTGCTCTCGCACAACGACCCGCCTTGCGCCTCCGACGCGTTTGGTCCAAACGCTCTACCGAACGCGCCAATGCAAATCAACGTGGCGACAACCAGAATTAAACGCGGGCTATTTAATCTCAACGATTCCGCGCTCCATCAGCTTCTTAATCATTCGCAGGCAATCGGCTTCGCGAAACGGACAGATCGAGAGAATCGACTGTATATCCCACGAACCATTAATCCGAGAAAGCACAAACCCTTCCTGCGGATCGATCTGCGCGGTTGTTAGATCCGACGGCGAGACTTTTAACTGCGGCACTGACTTCGGCGAGATGCCACCCGATTCATAAACACGTTTGATGAACTTCTCCTCCGCGACCGGCAACAACGCCTGCGCTTCCGGATTGTTGGGCTGCTGTTGCAACGCCTTCTGAATGATCTGCAAAGCCGCGTCGGGATCTTCGTCAAGCTTGCGTTCGGCTGACCAAACCATCTCGGTCACACTCTCCGGCAAGTCCTCTACTTCTTTAACCAGCGCGGGACTATCCTCCGGCAACTCTCCAACCACACGAGCTATACCTTCACTGATCAACGTGTAGAGTTGACCGTAAACATGAAACGCGGAGGCGTGCATGTGATAACAGATCTCGGCCACCGACATCCGTTTCTCTACAAAGAAAAGAATCTGCCGAAACTCCTTGCCTAGTTTCAGCGAAGAGGTCCAGCCGGCATTGAGCTCGAGTATGCTTCTGTCAGACGGCACCAACGTGTGATAGCGAGCAAGTTCGTCGATGCGATAAATCCCTTCCATTATGACGTTCGTGGGTTCGACCTCAATCTGCAGCAAGTCCTCGGGTAAAGGATCGTCGTCGTAAAATTCAAAGTCGCCATCGGTCCAAACAAATAGGTCGTAAATCGCATCGAGCGTTCTCGTCTTCAGGACACTCAGAACATCCTCTTCAGCTAAGAATCCCTGCTGGACAAGAACTTCGCCCAGCTTTGCTCCGGAAGTTCGCTGCAGTTCGCGTGCGATCTTCAACTGCACCTCGTCGACCTTACCGTAGTGCAGCAGAACCTGGCCGAGATACTCTCGCGGATCGTTCGACTTCGAGCCGACGATCACTCCGTTTTTGAAGTAAACCTGTTTGGTGATTTTGCCGTGATCGAATTTGAGGGTGCCTGATTTCCTGCCTGTCGCCAGAAACTGGAGCAGGTCAACCAGACTCATCGTTTTCAACGTGCCTTGGATCGCCATTGGTCGTCGGTTTTGTCGGGCACCTCGCTGGCGGGCCTACATCGTGAGGACCTCTGGGGGGAGCTCCTGTCCGTTGGACCACACAAGGTCTCAGACTTCAGAAGCGTCTCAATCCTCAACCAGGTCTGCACAAATCGCCGGAGCTTCGGGACCGGCTTCTCTCGCGATTTGCAACAGGCGCATAAGATTCTCCGTTTGTTCTTCGTTTAACTCGACAAATTGAACGCCAAAACCCAGGCCGTGGCGATGATGCCGAACTTCACCTTCGAGGTAAAGCCAATCGCCGTCAGGAAGCAGAACCCGGAACGCCACGATCTCGCCGGCCATTACCTCGCCCACGGTATCAAGGTAACAACCACCTTCCGAGAGGTCGGTGATGCGAGCTGTGTGTCGCTCCTCGCCGCCATCCCAAACTGCATCCAGATGAACGCTTAGTCGGGGTTTAGATCGTCTGTCATCCATGAGCCAAACGTCATCATAGAAGTTTTAGCGAGACACGAAAAGAGAAATTTTGTGGAAGTCCCGGTGAAGTGTTCCAGTAAGACAAGTTGGAGGGTGCAGGGCTTGTTGTTTCAGCCAACTAAGGTGCAGTGCGTGCCGTTATCGCACGCACTGCATACTGGGGAGCGCCGCGCAAACCTTGTGACTACGGACGGTTGGAATTACTGTTCCGATTGCTATTGCTGTTGCTGTTCTTGTTACTGTTCATATTCTTTGAGCCGCCAGTGCCACCTGCCTGATTATCTGGCAGTGAATTGGCCATCTGGAGATGCTCCTGAAGCATCGGAAGCGTTTTCGATGCGAAGGCTTTCAGATCCGGCTCGGCGCCTTTAGTACTCTGCTTTTCGAACTCCGAAACGTGTAGATCGGTGCGCTAACGTACCGTGGCGAGAGAAGTCAACAAGCTCGTGACGATTCTGACTCAGCTCACGCACATGTCCGCACTCGTAACGCTTCGGGAATGATTTGGAAGGTTGCAGGTAACCGGCCGGGAAGTTCTCCATCGACCTCGAGTGCGACTTGTGCATCGCGATCGGACGCACGCACAGTTATCTTGCGAGCCAAAGCGTGACTCACTTCGGGCATCGAGAGGTGTGAACCTGTGTAGACGCGTGGAGCGCTCGTGAAGATCTTCATGGCGCTCAGATCACCGATGCTGACGACGTCGAGCTTTCCATCCGTGAGTTTTGCGTCTGGCGCGATCTTCATGCCGCCGCCGAAGTAACGAGCATTCGCGATACATAGATTGGAGACGACGAGATAGCGCTCGTGAGAGTCGTCAAGCTGAACTGCGAGACGCACCGTTGCATTTCGCATCGCGGTCTTCAGCAGCGCGCTCACAAACGAAACGTCGTCCGTTTTGACGCGTTCGATCACTTTCGTGCTCATGCCGCAGGAGGCCACACCCACAAAATACCGGGTTGCGTCAGTTCCGTTCTGATCGGTATATGAAACCCGCCCGACGTCGATCCGGACAGAACGTCCAATGCGAAGAATTCTCGCCGCATCACGACTGCGCGAAGGAATCTCGAGCGTTCTTCTGAAGTCGCCGCCCGTTCCACTCGGCATGATCCCGAGTTCAGCGTCTTTACCGGAAGAAAGAATCCCGTTTGCGACCTCAGAGATCGTGCCATCACCGCCGCAGGCAATAATCAGCTTGGCGCCCTTACGAGCAGCCTCGCCGGCGAGCACCGCGGCGTCGCCGCGATGTTTCGTGAACAATGCGCGAAACGAGCCGAACTGCGAACGTAAATCACTCGCGATCTGCGGCCAGCTTTCACCCGTGCTACCACCGGCTGAAGATGGATTAACGATTACGACAGACATAGTTTTATCCGCAGATTACACAGATTGCACAGATTCTTCTTTGAAGTTGGGTAATCTGTGGATGGCTTTATCGTTTTCGCCGAGTTCTGCGATCTTACCCATCACCGCATCAGCGATTTCTTTATGACTTCTTAATCGATCAGGTTTTGCGAGATGTTCAGTCAGATCAAGCACCGGCCCGAAGTGTATTCGAATCACATCCTCTCGATTCCAGTTGCGTGCCACTTGCTTCGGCAAACTATTACACAACCCTGCGATGAACACCGGAATGACCTGCGGCTTCGCTTCCATGATCAGCTTCCCGACGCCCGGCTGCGCGCGCAGGAATGAATACGGATCCTCGTTCTTATTGCGTGTGCCCTCGGGATGGAATCCTATGATGTTTCCTGGTCCGGAACGCGCCAGGTCTACGAGCAGTTCAAACGAAAACTTGTCAAAAGCGCGCTTCTCCGGGATCGGATTATCGCCCGTGGCAAAAAATGGCGGATACATGGACCACCAGCCCATGATCAAGTTCACCAACATCCCGATTGGTGACTGGTAAAAGAATCGGGCGCGCACGGGAAAGAAGAGTCGTTTGGGCCAACGAGTCCTATAAAAGAGCACCGTCGACACCGCGTACATGTCGAAGAACGAACGATGATTCGCCACCAGCAGTATCGGCCGGTCGTGCGCAGCGGCCTCGACGTGCTCGAGACCGTAAACATTCATGATGTTGTAAGTGGAAAGATGGATCCAGCCGGCGCCAAGTGTGCTTTGACACCACGTCCAGAATCGCTTCCAGGCGCCTTGATTCATGCGCCTCACGAAGCGGAAAGCGAAACGTTCGAAAGGTGTTAGGACTTCGAAATCAGCCACGATCTCTTTTTGCACAAAAAGGCACATAAGGCACAAAAAATTCTCTTTTTCTGTTTTGTGCTTTATGTGCCTTTTTGTGGCTATTCGATTGAAAAATATTTGGCCTCCGGATGGTGGACAATAATAGCCGAAGTCGATTGCTCTGGCTCTAGTTGAAACTCCTCGGTGAGATTGACGTCGATGCGTGAAGGATCCAGGAGCGCAAAAAGTTTCTCCTGATCTTCGAGACGCGGGCAGGCAGGATAGCCAAAACTGTAACGCGAGCCCTGGTATTCCTGCTTGAAGAGTCTGGTGAGATCGCGTGAATCCACGCCTGCAATGCCCAACTCTTCACGAATACGCTTGTGCCACAACTCCGCGAGAGCTTCGGCGCTTTCGACACTCAAACCGTGAAAGTAGAGATAGTCTGAATAGTTGTCGGCCTTGAACAACTCATGAGAATACTCACTCGCGCGCCGCCCCACAGTGACGAGATGAAACGCAACCACGTCCTTCTTTCCTGAGCCGCGCGAAGCGAAGAAATCGGCGAGGCAGAGATGTTTTCCGGCCGGCTGACGCGGAAAAGTGAAGCGCACTTCCCTGTCCTGGTCGTAAACGATCAAATCGTTTCCATCTGACTGGCACTGGAAATACCCATAAACCACTTTGGGCACAAGCAGCTTTTCACGTTTTGAACGCTCTTTGATCTCTTCATAGATCGGACGCACCTTATCACGCACCAGCGCCTTATAATCTTCAAGCGGCATGCGACCTTGCTTGAACTGCCACTGACCCTTGAACAGCGCGGTCTCATTTATGAACGCGAACACATCGTCGAGCGAAATCTCGTCAACGACACGCGAGCCGAAGAAGGGCGCCGTGGGAATCGGCACGTCGCCGCTTACTTTAGACCGCTCAGTGTGCGTCGTATCTCCAGTTCCCCTCGCGCGTGGATTCACTGGTTTGCGAATACCGAGTTTCTGTTCTTCGCCGATCAGATCTTCCACGTCATCCCCCGCATCGACGCTCAATGCTGCACCCGTTTGCTGCGCCTTCTCTTCCCCGTTAGTGTCACCAACCAATTGGTCCATCGTGTGCAGGCCGGCAAAGGCGTCACGCGCGTAGTACAGTTGACCGTGATAGAGCGACTTCAGATCATCTTCGACGTACCGGCGCGTTAACGCGGCGCCGCCGAGCACGACTGGAACCTTGATGCCACGCTCGTTCATCAGCTCGAGGTTCTCTCGCATGATCAGTGTCGACTTCACGAGCAGCCCGCTCATTCCAATCGCGTCAGCGCCGTGTTCGTTATACGCCTGAAGGATGGCTTCGATTGGCTGCTTGATGCCGAGATTCAGGACCTTGTAGCCGTTGTTCGTCAGGATGATGTCGACGAGGTTCTTTCCGATGTCATGAACGTCGCCTTTGACGGTGGCGAGCACCATCGTTCCCTTTGCCGTTGCGCCGCCCTTCTTTTCCATGAACGGCTCGAGGAAACGAACGGCAGACTTCATTGCTTCCGCAGATTGCAACACGAAAGGCAGTTGCATCTGGCCGCTGCCGAAGAGATCGCCGACGACTTTCATACCGTCGAGCAGGATGTTGTTGATGATGTCGAGTGCTGAGTATTTCTCGAGACCTGTTTTCAGTTCATCTTCGAGACCGATCTTCTCGCCGTCGATGATGTGATTCTTCAAACGCTCTTCGACGGTTTCGCCTTTCGAAGCCTTCTTCGTCGCCTTCGATTTCACACCTTCAAACAGCTTCGTAAATTCAGTGAGCGGATCGTAGACACAAACGTCGCCTTCGAATTTGCGCTCGTCGTAGATCAGCTCGCGCGCGACTTTCAGTTCCTTTTCACCGATGCGGTTGAGTGGCTCAATCTTGCTCGCGTTCACGATCGCGGAATCGAGCCCAGCTTCGACTGCGTCGTGCAGAAAAACGGAATTCAGAACTACTCGTGATGCGGGATTGAGGCCGAAAGAGACGTTTGATACGCCCAGGATAGTATACGCACCCGGAAGCTCCGACTTGATTCGCTTGATGGCATTGATGGTTTCGAGCGCGTTGCGACGATCTTCTTCGATACCTGTCGAGATTGGCAGCGCTAACGGGTCGAAGAAAATGTCCGAAGCGGGCAGACCGAGTTCTTTCGTCGCTTGATCGTAAGCACGCGTCGCGATTTTCAACTTACCGTCGGCTGTGCGCGCCATTCCGTCTTCGTCGATCGTTCCGACTACGACACTGGCGCCGTATGTCTTCGCCAGGTCGATCACCTTCATGAAGCGCGGTACACCGTCTTCGTAGTTGGTTGAATTAAGAATCGACTTACCGCCGGCATGCTGAAGTCCGGCTTCCATCTTCTGCCACTCGGTGGAGTCGAACATCAGCGGCAGCTTCACGGTTGTAACGAGTCGCGAAGCGAGCTCGTGCATGTCGCGTTCGCCGTCACGGCCGACAAAATCGACGTTGACGTCGAGAATGTGGGCGCCTTCGCGCTCCTGCTCCTTGCCGAGCGCGACCAGGCCATCCCAGTCTTCCGCGTTCAGCAGATCGCGCATCTTCTTCGAGCCGCTCGCGTTGACGCGCTCGCCGACGATCAAGAACGATGCGTCCTGAACGTATGGCTGTTGAATGTAGATCGACGATGCGGCGGGGAGTGTCGTGGCGTGGCGCTGTTTCGGAGTGATGCGCTGCATCGCTTCAACCACGAGACGTAAGTGATCGGGAGTCGTGCCGCAACAACCGCCGACGATGTTGGCACCGAAGTCATTTGCGAAGTGAACTAGTTGGGCCGTGAAACTCTCCGGTGTCTCGTCGTAGTGCATCTTGCCGTCAACGACTGAAGGCAAGCCGGCATTTGGAAGAACTGAAACCGGGAGCGGCGAGTTTTCGCAGATGTACCGAATACTCTCCGTCATGTGCTTTGGACCGGTGCCGCAATTCATGCCCACCACGTCAATCGGAAACGGCGCCAGGGCTGTGAGCGCCGCGGAGATCTCGGTGCCGTTCAGCATGGTGCCAAAAACTTCGATCGTGACTTGAGCGATCACAGGTACTCGACGGCGCGATTCTTTGAAGTGCGCAAAGATCGCGGCGAGTGCTGCCTTGGTTTGCAGTAGATCCTGGCACGTCTCGACGATCAGCAAGTCAACGCCGCCATCGAGAAGTCCACGCACCTGGACGGAATAAGCGTCGCGAAGATCGCTGAAAGAAATATGACCCAGAGTTGGAAGTTTGCGACCCGGCCCCATCGAGCCTGCAAC
>Ga0097621_100001896_pt1 | contig 14279 bp, 10 predicted proteins | sample KBSMisM72_FD_73165 | JGI IMG/M metagenome (GOLD analysis project Ga0097621, IMG submission 73165) | Miscanthus rhizosphere microbial communities from Kellogg Biological Station, Michigan, USA - KBS Miscanthus M7-2 (version 2) (version 2) | ecosystem: Host-associated > Plants > Roots >... | reverse complement strand
CACGCCTCATAACGCAACCGCCGTGGGAATTGTGATGGCGTTGCAATTCGGGCCTTCACTCCTGCTGCTGCCCTTCACCGGCTTCGCCTCGGATCATTTCGATCGACGCAAGCTGCTGCTTGCGACCCAGACGGCGCAGGGCTTGCTCGCCTTGGCTCTCGGGTTGCTCACCGTTATGGGAGCCGTTCAGCTATGGCACGTTTACGCGTTCGCCTTCCTCCTGGGCTGCGTGACCGCTTTCGATGCGCCGGCGCGCCAGACATTCGTGGCCGAACTCGTTTCCGATTCGCTCCTGTCGAATGCCGTGGCACTGAACTCCACATCGTTCAACGCTGCAAGGATGATCGGTCCTGCGATCGCGGGACTTCTCATTGCTGCCGTGGGAACCGGATGGATATTCCTCATCAACGCGGCCTCATTCGTCGCGGTGATTGCGGCGCTGTCGTTTCTCCGCGTCGAGGATCTGCACCGGCGTGAACGCGCGGCGCGCGGCCCCGGCAGGTTCGCCGAGGGGTTTCGCTATCTTGCAGGCCGCCCCGACCTGCTCACGATCCTCGGGATGCTGTTCCTGATCATGACCTTCGGCATCAACTTTCCCGTCTTCGTATCCGCGATGGCGATCAAGGCGTTCCATGCGGACGCGAGCGCTTTTGGGCTCCTTTCATCCATGCTCGCGATCGGATCGGTCACAGGAGCGCTTTCCGCCGCGCGCCGCGAGAAGCCTCGCCTGGCCTTCCTTCTGGCCGGCGCTACGATATTCGGCATCGGCCTTGCGCTCGCCGCGGTCATGCCGACGTATGCGCTCTTCGGAATCTCGCTCGTCCTCGTCGGCTGGTCCGCGCAGACCTTCAACACAACCGCCAACAGCTCGGTGCAGCTGCTCACGGCGCCGGTCATGCGGGGCAGAGTGATGGCGATCTACATGGCGATCGCGATGGGATGCACGCCGCTGGGCGCACCGCTCGTCGGATGGGTCGCGGATGCCTTCGGTCCGCGCTGGTCGCTGGCGGTCGGCTCCGCCTCGGGATTCCTTGCCGCGCTCCTGGGCATCAACTACCTAGCGCGCTACCGAGGGCTTCGCTTGCGCATCGTCGACGGAGTGCCGCGCTTCACGATGAAGAGCAGCGAACCTGCTGCAGACCCGCGTCGACCAGACTACCGCGCTCCCGATCCCGAGCCGAAGTAGGCCTTCACGCCGCCTTCTTCCTCGTAGCCGTCTTCGTTTTCGATGCGGGCGGCCTGGCCCTGGCCGAGCCCTTGCCTTTCGCCTTTCCTTTGCCGGCCTTCGCCGCGAGAAGGTCGATGGCTTCCTCGAGAGTGACGGTGTTGATCATCTTTTCGTCGGGGAGCGTGGCATTCACCTTGCCATGCTTCACGTACGGGCCGTACCGGCCCGAATAGAGAGCGACAGTCTGGTTGTCGGCCGGATGTTTTCCCAGCACCTTCAGGGCGCCGCGCGCGTTGAACTGCTTGGGCTCCTTGAGCAGCGCCACGGCGCGGTCCAGGCCGATGTCGAAAACGCTTTCATCCTTCGGGATCGACTTGAACTGGCCGTCATGGCTCACATACGGGCCGAATCGGCCGATGGCGGCGTTCACCTTCTTGCCCGACTCGGGGTGCGGGCCGAGGTCGCGCGGCAGCGCGAGGAGCTCCAGCGCGGTCTCGAGTACCACGGAATCGGGGGCGATGTTCTTGGGCACGGAAACGCGCTTGGGCTTCTTGTCGCCTTCGGCCTCGCCCAGCTGGACGTATGGGCCGAATGGACCGAAGAGGAGCTGGATCAGTTTCTGGGTCTTCGGATCGACGCCCAACTCGCGCTTCTGCGATTCGCCGCCTTCGGCGCCGTCGAGGTTGCGCGTGTAGTCGCAGTCGGGATAGCCGGCGCAGCCGATGAATCGCCCGCGCCTGCCCAGGCGGATGGTGAGATGGTGCTTGCCGCACTTGGGGCAGGTCTCCTCGAGCTGCTCCTGGGTCACGTCCTTGCGTGAAACCGATTCCTTCTCGTCGATCTGCGCAGAAAAGTCCTTCCAGAATTTCTCGAGCATCGGCACCCACTCCTCCTTGCCGTTGGAGATGTCGTCGAGCTCATCCTCGAGCTTCGCGGTGTACTCGTAGTCCACCCAGTGCGCGAAATGCTCCGTGAGGAACTTGTTCACAACCCGGCCGACGTCGGTTGGCGTGAAGCGCTTCTTGTCGAGAATCACGTACTCCCGGTTCACGAGCGTCGAGATGATCGAGGCATACGTCGAGGGACGCCCGATGCCGTACTGCTCGAGCGTCTTCACCAAGCTCGCTTCCGAGTAGCGCGGCGGCGGTTGCGTGAAGTGCTGCTCGCCGTAGAGCTTGTGGATCTTCACCGCGTCGCCCTTCTCGAGCGGTGGCAGGCGCTTTTCCTCTTCCTCGACGGCGTCGTCCTGGTCCTCGTGATACACGGCATAGAACCCGGGGAACACCATCGTCTGGCCCGTCGCGCGGAACAGGTTTTGTTCCCCGCCCACGGTGAAATCGACGGCGACCGTGTCGAACCTGGCGGGCGTCATCTGGGAAGCGATTGCGCGTTTCCAGATCATTTCGTAGAGCTTGCGTTGCTCGTCGTTCAGGAACGGCGCGACGGATTCCGGCGTGCGCGTGATCGACGTGGGCCGGATCGCCTCGTGGGCCTCCTGCGCGTTCTTGGAGGTGCTGCGATATTCGACCGGCGCTTTCGGCAGGTAGTCGGGACCGTAATTCTTGGTGATGTAGCCACGCATCTCGGAGACGGCATCCTTCGACAGCGTGACCGAATCCGTACGCATGTAAGTGATGAGGCCGGTGACGACCCTGCCCACGTTCACGCCTTCATAAAGACTTTGCGCGACTTTCATCGCGCGGTCGGTCGAGAATCCGAGCTTGCGCACAGCCTCCTGCTGCAGAGTCGAAGTGGTGAAAGGCGCCGCCGGCGAGCGCAGCTTGCGCTTCTTTTCGACCTCGTGGACGCGTGCTTCGCCGCGGCCATGGGCCTCGAGGAACCTGCGGATCTCCTCTTCCCGCGCAGCATTGCCGACGGCGAACTGGTCGAGCTTTTCTCCGTTGAAATGGGTGAGTCTCGCGGAGAAGGCGACGCCTCCCTTCTCGCTGTCGAAGTGGATCGTCCAGTATTCCTGGCTCTTGAAGCGCTCGATCTCCAGCTCGCGCTCGACGATGAGCCGCAGGGCCGGGCTCTGCACGCGGCCGGCCGAAAGACCGCGGCGGATCTTCTTCCAGAGGAGCGGCGAGAGGTTGAAGCCCACGAGGTAATCGAGGGCGCGGCGCGCCTGCTGCGCGTTGACCAGCTCCATCGAGATCGGGCGCGGATTCTTCACCGCGTCCTTCACCGCGCCTTCCGTGATCTCGTAGAAGACGACGCGCTTCACCTTCTTGTCCTTCAGGACCTTGCGGGCCTTCAGGATCTCCGAAAGGTGCCAGGCGATGGCCTCGCCTTCGCGGTCCGGATCGGTTGCGAGCAGGACGGTGTCCGCATCCTTGACCGCCCTCGCGATCGCATCGACGTGCTTCGCGTTGCGCTCGATCAGCTCGTACTTCATGCGGAAGTTGTCCTCGGGATCCACCGCACCCGTCTTGGGCACCAGATCGCGCACGTGCCCGTACGAGGCGAGGATTTCGTAATCCTTCCCGAGATACTTCTTGAGCGTCTTCGCCTTCGAGGGCGACTCGACGATGAGCAGATTCAATGCCATTGGATTGGGAGGAGACCTTCTCTTTTCATTCTATAACGCGTTTTCACGCGCGCTGGAACCAACCGCCGGGGAGCGGCAGCACCCGCCCTTCGATCTCCAGACATGAAAGGCGGGCCGCGAGTGTAGCAGCGTCGAGGCCGGTGTGGTGCGCGATGTGCTCCGGCGTGACGGGCGCGAATCCCATGGCGTCGAGCACCTCGTCCTTCGTATCAACACCCCGCCGTACGCACTCCGCAGGCGCGCGCATGCCGATCTCCTGCAGGACGTCTTCCACGCAATCGACCAGTTTCGCGCCTTCCTTGATCAGCCAATGACAGCCTTTCGAAAGTGGCGAGTGGATGGAACCCGGCATGGCGAGCACTTCTCGATCCTGTTCCAGCGCCGCGCGCGCGGTGCCTAGCGACCCGCTGCGTTGCGCCGCCTCGACGACCAGAACTCCGCGCGCGAGACCACTGATGAGCCGATTGCGCCGCGGGAAGTTCCTTTCGAGGGGGGCCGTGCCGATCGCGAACTCGGAGACGATGCAGCCCAGACGCGCGATTTCGCCGGCGAGCTGCGCATGTTGCGGCGGATACACGCGATCCGGCCCCGTGCCGATCACTGCGACAGTCGATGCCGCGCCCTCGAGCGCGCCGCGATGCGCGGCACCGTCGATTCCGAGCGCGAGCCCGCTCGCGATCACCACGCCGGCATCGGCGATCTCGCGCGCGAATGCATGTGCGTCACTTGCACCGCGCGGTGTCGCATTTCGGCTCCCGACGATCGCAAGGCAGGGTTCATTGAGCAGTTCGACGCGGCCCTGCGCGTAGAACGCGGACGGTGGATTGGCGATGTGTTTCCAAAGCGCCGGATACTGAGGATCACCCAGTGCGATGAGGCGGCAGTCGGGGCGTTCGAGCCAGCGCTGCGCTTCGTCGAGGTCACGCTGCTGCGGGCCTCGCGCGATCGCTTGCGCGGCCGTATTTCCGACAAGTGCCACCAGCTCGCCATGAGGCGCGCAAAGCGCCGCCTCCGGGGATCCGTAGTGCTGGAGCAACGCGCGCTGCCGGTGCGCAGGTGTCGCGAGCATGAAGCGCAGCCATGCGAGCGTGCCCGCAGGAGCGATCGATTCGAGATCGTGGGTCATGGTGGAACAACGAGCGAGCGAGACAGGCGACGACGCGCGTCCCGAAAAAGAAAAAGGGGCTCGCGCCCCTTTTTCGTATGCAGCCCGCGGGCCTACGGCGTTTGCAACACGTCACCCACGTAGATCGGCTTGACCGCCTTCACCACGAGGCCGTAGGACATCTTTTCGAAGACACGGAAGACAATCACGATGCCGTTTCGCTCATCCGGCAAGTGCAGCGCGCTACCTTCGAGGACGGCGCCCGCCTTCGCGGTGTCGCCGGTCGGCGCGCTTCCCGGGGAATCGGGCACGACCGGAACGGGCTTCGATTCGCCCCAGCGGCTTGTCATCGCCGACCACCAGCCGGTGGGTTCGACGTACGGCTCGCTGCGCAGTTGGCCGGAGGGGCTCACATACGCGCCGCGCCGGTAGCTCGCGAGCACATGGCCCACTTCCAGGCCGTCGCGCGCCCCGCGGTTGATCGTGATGATCTGGAACTGTCCCAGCTCGGAGACCCCGTCCTCCACGGACATGATGGTCGCCTTGATGGGCTTGTCGGGAGCGCGCGGCATGTAGCTGGGGTATGCCGTTTCGCGTGCCGGCGTGAGGCGATCGCCCCGGTTGATTTCCTGGCGAGCCTTGGTGATTTCCAGGGTCGTGGGATTGCCGAACCGACGCACCCTCGCGTCGCCGACGTACTTCGCTTCGACGCCGAGGACTTCACCGGTGTCCGGGTCCACAAGCGTGCGGCCCTGGCGGAAAACCTGCCAGTTCACAGGAGCCTGCAGCCCGATACGGTCGGCATATGCGAGGTCGCCCTGACCCACGATGACCCGACTTTCCTCTGTCGCGACGATCGCAGGTGCGGAATCGAGCGCGCCTGCCTCGACCACCAGCGGCTGGGTGAGGAACGGCCCGATCACGCTTCCGGGGATTGTCGGAATCGCTTCCTGCAGGGGCTCGACACGCATGCGCGGTTCGACTACGACAACGTTGGCTTGGGCCTGGGCTTCGGTGCCGCCACTAGGGCCCCCGTCAACTCCGCCGGGGCCACCCATGGTCAGGCGCGGCGAGGCGCCAGACGTGTCGAGGCGGATCACGTTGCCCGGATAGATCCAGTGGGGGTCCTTGATCTGGTCGCGGTTCGCCTCCCAGATTTGGGGCCACTTCCACGGGTCCTTCAGAAAGCGCCCGGAGATGCCCCACAGGGTATCGCCCTTGACGACGGTGTACTCGTTGGGGGCGTTCGGCTGGAGGTCCGACATCGTCACCTTGGAGCCGTCAGCAGGGGCTCCCGGCGCGCCTGCAGCGGGCGCCTTTTCGGGTGGTGTGGACATTCCATTCGCAAGAATGCCCGCCGGAACCAAACCGGCCACCGTGACAACTAAAGTTATAATTGTCTTTCGCATGGCGGTACTCACTTGTGGATATGGAGCTCGGGACCCATATTCAGAAAAAGGGTTACGCCCCCTTTTTCATGTAGTGCAGTAAATTCTGCACATAATTTCTTCAATTAGCAAGCTTTTATGCCCATTCTCGAGATCCTGCAATACCCCGACGCGCGCCTCAATACTCCCGCCCAGCGCGTGGAGAAACTCGATGCGGTCACCCGGAAGCTCATCGACGACATGACGGAGACCATGTACGCGGCGCCCGGCGTGGGGCTCGCGGCGACCCAAGTCGACGTCCATAAGCAGATCATCGTGATCGACGTGAGCGACGACCATAGCGACTTGCGCGTCTTCGTGAACCCGGAGATCACTCGCCGCGAAGGCGTGGCGGTAAACCAGGAAGGGTGCCTATCCCTTCCTGGCATCTACGATAACGTCGAGCGCGCGGAGAGCGTCACGGTCACGGCGCTCGATCGCAACGGCTCCCGCTTCACGCTCAATGCATCGGGGATGCTGGCCGCATGCATCCAGCACGAGATGGACCACCTCCACGGGAAGATCTTCATCGACTACCTGTCGGAGCTGAAGCAGAACCGCGTCCGGGCGAAGCTCAAGAAACGCCAACGCAAGGCCGCGTGAGCGGCGCGCCATTGCGCGTCGCCTTCGCCGGCACCCCCCCCTTCGCCGCCACGGCCCTCGAGGCGATTCGCGCCTCGGGACATGACGTGCCACTGGTACTTACGCAGCCCGATCGCCCCGCGGGGCGTGGCATGCGCCTTACCGCCTCTGCGGTTTCCGAGACTGCGACTCGGGGCTCGATTCCCGTTCTCAAGCCGGCATCGCTGCGCGACGATTCGATTCGCCAGGCGCTGCGCGAGGCAAATCTTGACGCCATGGTGGTAGCGGCATACGGCCTGCTGCTTCCACAAGCAGTGCTCGATATCCCCCGGCATGGCTGCATCAACATCCACGCGTCGCTCCTTCCGCGTTGGCGGGGCGCGGCTCCCATCCAGCGGGCGATTCTCGCGGGCGATCGCCAGACCGGCGTGAGCATCATGCAGATGGATGCCGGCCTCGACACCGGGCCCGTCCTCCTCGCAGAGCCTGTCGCCATTGGGGCCGCGGACACGACGGGAACGCTCACGGACGCGTTGGCGCAGGCGGGCGCCCGGCTGGTCGTGGAAGCGCTGGACGCCCTCGGCACGCTGCGCCCGGTCCCGCAGGATTCGGTCCTCGCGACCCTTGCGCCGAAGATTGCGAAGTCCGAGGCCCTGATTGACTGGACCCAGCCAAATGACGCCATAGAGCGTCAGGTGCGTGCTTTCAACCCGACCCCGGGCGCTGAAACAAGCCTGGGTGGCGACACCGTCAAGATCTGGGAAACCGCTTCCAGCGGCCTGTCCGGCATCGCGGGCGAAATCCTCGTATGCGACTCGCGAACCGTCGTGGTCGCCTGTGGACGTGGCGCGATCGTGCTGAGGCGCGTACAGCGGGCCGGGGGAAAACCCGTTTCGGGATCGGAGTTTGCCCGGGGGGTTCGCCTGGCCCCGGGTGCCCGTTTTGGCGCTACGACCCCCGCCGCCCGCTAAGCTATTGAACTAAATACATTATTTCTTTGATCCTGGGCGCCCACCCACTGGAAGTTTCCTACAATTCGTTGTAAACTGTCGCGCAGTTGCATCAGTTGTCTCGGAACTACCACACTCCGGCTCCGGAGAATCGATGAGCCTCGCCTTTTGTTTGGGACGCTTTTTCCTTGCCGCGTGCGAAGCGCTGCGGCTCGGTGGCGTTCGCTGGGTGTTCGCTCTCGCTTTCGTCATCGCGGTCCCGGCCGTCCATGCGCAGGGCATCACGCTCAAATCGGCGCGAGTCGAAGCGGTGGAGGAGGGTTGGCAGCTCGACGCGGAATTCGACATCCAGTTCAGCCCCAAGCTCGAGGAAGCGGTGAACCGCGGCGTCCCGCTTTATTTCGTCCTCGACTTCGAGATGACGCGGCCGCGCTGGTACTGGTTCGACGAGAAGCCCGTGCACTTCTCGCAGACGTACAAGATCAGCTACACCCCGCTGCTGCGGCAATATCGGCTGTCCGTGGGCAACGTGTACCAGAACTTCACCAGCTTCGAGGAAGTGACGCGCGTGCTCTCGAGGTTGCGTGCAGTGGCGATCGCCGACCATAACGCAATCAAAAAGGATAGTGCTTACCAGGCAAGCGTTCGCTTGCGCCTGGATACGGCCCAGCTGCCCAAGCCCTTCCAGCTGAACGCCATCGCCTCGCGCGACTGGTCGTTGAGCTCGGAATGGCAGCGCTGGACAATCGCGCCGTAGATGAAAGCCCTGATTTTCCTGTGCGTGGCCACCGGCGCGGCGCTGGTGTACCTGATGTCGGTCGCCTCGTCGAACAACGAGCTGTTCGCCAAGAACTACCAGCTGCTCCTCTACCTGGGCGTGGGCTTCGCCGTGGGCCTTGCGAGCCTCGTGGGCTACCAGCTGTGGCTGTTGCGCCGCAAGCTTCGGGACCGCGTCTTCGGCTCCAAGCTCACGCTTCGGCTGATGCTCGTATTCGCGCTGATGGCGCTCATCCCGGGCGGCCTGATGTACGCGATCTCGTTCCAGTTCCTGCAGCGCTCGATCGAATCGTGGTTCGACGTGCGCATCGACGAGTCCCTCGAGCGCGGCCTCAAGCTGGCCCGAAATGCGATCGAGAACTCGCTGCGGGACCTGGAGAAGAAAGCCGAGTCGATGGCCACTTCGCTCGCCACTTCACAGGCGATCGACGGCGCGTCGCTCGAACGACTGCGCGAGCAGCACTCCGTCGAGGAAGCCACGCTCATGACTCCGCGAGGGCGGATCATCGCGCAGTCGGGAGCGGAGCCCGTGGCGCTGCTGCCGGACCTGCCGACCCCCGATATGCTGCGGGTGGTGCGATCGCAGCAGAAGATCAGCAGGGTGGAGCAGATCGGCGAGCGCGGGATGTACATGCGCGTGATCGTTCCGGTGAACGTGCTCACCATCGCGGACGACATACGCATCCTGCAGGTCCTGCAGCGCGTGCCCCCCGCCATCGCGCAGGACGCCGACCTGGTCCAGCAAGGCAAGACCGACTACAGCACGTTGCTTGAAGCGCGCGTCGGCCTCAAGCGCATCTTCGGGCTCACTCTCACGCTCGCGCTGTTGCTCACGCTCTTCTCGTCGATGGCGCTTGCGTTCGTGCTCTCGGAGAAAGTATCCGCGCCGCTGGCCGCGCTCGCCGAGGCCACGCGCGCCATCGCCAAGGGCGACTACTCCAAGGTGAACCCCGTCAAGAGCCGCGACGAGTTCGGCGTGCTCACTCAATCCTTCAACACGATGACGCGGCAGATCGCCGATGCCACCGAGGCGATGGAGCGCAACCAGCAGCAGCTGGAGAATTCCAAGGCATACCTCGAGAGCATCCTGTCGAACCTGACTTCGGGCGTTCTCACGTTCGACGAGCGCCTGTACGTGAAGACGATGAATGCCGCCGCCAACAAGATCCTCGCCGTCGAACAGGGTGCGTTCCACGGCCTGAAGCTTCCCGATTGGCCGAGGCACGTCCAGGCGGTTGCGCCTTTTGCGGAGATCGCGCTGCGGCATTTCGGCGCGGCGAGCGACAAGCAGTGGGAAGAGCAGATGGAATACCGGCGCGCCGACGGCCCGAGGACCCTGCTCATGCGGGGGACGAGACTGGGCACGCGCGGCGAACCCGGCTATGTGCTCGTCTTCGACGACATCACCCACCTCATCCAGGCGCAACGCGACGCGGCATGGGGCGAGGTGGCGCGACGCCTCGCGCACGAGATCAAGAACCCGCTCACGCCGATCCAGCTTTCGGCCGAGCGCCTGCAGCACAAGCTGCACGACAAGCTGCCCGAGATCGAGGCCGACATCCTGAAACGCGCGACCGGCACGATCGTCAACCACGTCGCAGCGCTCAAGGGAATGGTCGACGACTTCACCCAGTACGCGCACGCCTCCCGCATGAGCGCGCGCGCGGTGAACCTGAACGAGCTGGTCCGTGAAGTCCTGGTGCTCTACGAGTCGATGGGCGTGGCGATCGAGCCGCGGCTCGCAGACAACGTGCCGCAGATCTACGCCGATCCTTCGATGCTGCGGCAGGTGCTGCACAACCTCTTCCAGAACGCCATCGACGCGCTCACGGGCGTCGACAATCCGCGTATCCTCGTGTCCACGAGCCTGGGCACCGGGGGGGTTCTCCTCACCGTGCGCGACAACGGCACGGGCATCGCGGAGGGTGTGATGGGACGCATTTTCGAGCCGTACGTGACCACCAAGCCGAAGGGAACGGGCCTCGGCCTCGCCATCGTGAAGAAGATCGTCGACGAGCACCACGGGCGCATCCTGGTGGAGAATGTCAAACCCCATGGTGCCAACGTGAGCATCGTCCTGCCCTCCAAGGCCGCGTAACCAGGCGACTACCGGATGTCCGCGAACCAGATCCTCGTGGTCGACGACGAAGTCGGCATCCGCGAGTTGCTCTTCGAAATCCTGCGCGATGAAGGCTACGGCGTGCGACTTGCCGAGAACGCGCAGACGGCGCGTTCCGCGCGCAAGGAGATGAGGCCGGACCTGGTCCTGCTCGACATCTGGATGCCGGACACCGACGGCATCACGCTCCTCAAGGAGTGGGCCGGCAGCGGATTGCTCACGATGCCGGTCGTGATGATGTCCGGCCACGGCACCATCGACTCCGCGGTCGAGGCGACGCGCATCGGCGCGTTCGACTTCCTTGAAAAGCCCATCAGCCTGCCCAAGCTGCTTGCCACCGTCGGCAAGGCGCTTGCCGGCGGCCGCGTGCTTCCCAAGACCGGGCTCGCGCTCGTGAACCTGGGGCGCGCTCGCGTGGTCCAGGAGCTGCGCCAGCGCCTCGAGCAGGTTTCCCGCCTGCGCACGCCCGTCCTTTTTCTCGGAGAGCCAGGCTGCGGGTTCGAGCTGTGCGCGCGTCACTTGCACATCCCCAACACGCCGTGGGTCGCGCCCGAGGATACGGAGTGGCTTGCCACGAATCCATTCGAGCCGCTGAACGAGGCGCGCGAAGGCACGCTCTTCCTGCCCGAGATCTCGAATCTCGCCAAGCCGGAGCAGAAGGGCCTCACCCAGGTGCTGGGCAAGCTCGACAAGCTCAACGTTCGGCTCATCTGCGCCGCCACCGGCCCGCTCGCGGCGATGGCGGAAGACGGCCGCTTCGACGCGAATCTCTACAACCAGCTGTCGGGCCTCACCATCCGCCTGCCCGCGCTCGCCGACCATGCCGAGGACATTCCCGATATCGCGCTCACGATGCTCACGCAACTCGTGGACGCGAACGAGGTGCCGCTGCGCACGCTGACCGTCGGCGCGCTCAATGTGATGCGCAACCTCGATTGGCCCGGCAACCTGCCGGTGCTGCAGAACGTCGTCAAGACGCTCGCGCTCACCTCGCTCGGCAACGACATCACCGGTGAAGACGTGAATCGCGTCGCGCGCGAGTTCAACCTGGGCCCGCGCGAGCAGACCACCACCGAGGTGGGCGTGTCGCTGGACCTGCCGCTGCGTGACGCCCGCGAGCAGTTCGAGAAGCAGTACTTCCTGCACCACATCCGCCGCGAGGAGGGCAACATGTCGCGCGTGGCCGATCGCGTCGGCCTCGAGCGCACGCACCTCTATCGCAAGCTCAAGCAGCTCGGCATCCGGCCCTCGGGCAAGAGCGAGGACGTCGCCGGCTAGCGAGTCTCCTCGCGTCCCAGCCGCACGGCCGTGAGGCCCGTCTTCACGTTGTTCGGCACGGGCATCACCAGGACACAGTTGTCATACGGAGCGCGAACGGGCTGGTCGCCGTCCCAGGCGATCACGTCGCCGCGATGCGGCACGATTTCGAGTCCGGTGAAGGTGCGGGCGAAGCGGAACGCCGGCGAGTTGGCGATCACCGCCTCGGTCACGCGGATGAGGCGCTGCGGCCCCAGGGCCGGCTCGATTTCGCGTTGCGCGCTCTCGGGATCGGCCGCGCCGGTCGTGCGCAGGAAGCGCCACAGCGTCTGCCATGCCACGCGCTCGGAGTTGCGCTCCCAGTGCTGGCCGCACTCCACCAGAAGCGCGTTCTTCGGGCTCGCCGGGTCGCCGAATCCGCCGTAGTCGCGCATGCGTGTCCCGTTCGAATGGCCGGTGTCGCTCACGATGTCGCGCGGCACGCCGACGTCGAACGCGAACCGGATCCCCTTCTCGAGCGGGCCGCAGATCATCACGGGGGGGCTCGGCTCCAGCATCGAATGGATGTCGAGGAGGAAGTCCGACGCCTCCACGAACGGTCGCAGCGCGCGCGCTCGGCGCAGCTCCACGCTTTCGCGCGGGCCGTCCAGCACCTCGCGCGTCCAGACGCGGTTGAAATCCTCGTCGATGAAGCGCGAGGCGTAGGGATTCGCCGGATCGAATCGCCCGAAGGCCGCGACGTTCGCGAATGCGAGCACGAGCCGGCCGCGCACCGGCCGCGCGCCCATGCCCAGGAACCGGTCGAGCGCGATGGCGCCGCAGATCTCGTTTCCGTGGGTGAGCGCCATGACCATGACCTGCGGCCCGGGCTTGCCGCTGTCGAGGACGTGGACGAATTCGGTGCCGGACCCGGAGCGACGGTAGGGTTCGATGTCCGGGGCTTGCAGCTCGACGGCGATGGCCATGTCAGTGCTCGTGCTTGTGGTCGTGATCGTGATGATGATGCTCGTGGCCGTGATCGTGGCCGTGGCCATGGTGATGATCGTGGTCATGGTGATGGCCATGCTCGTGGGCGCACTCGTGCGAGCGCTGCGCCGCATAGACTGCGAGCCGGGACAAGAGCGCCGCGATGTCGCGTTCGAGCGCCGCGAATCCCGGCGTCTTCAGGCGCGTGCGCTCGTCCATGTAGAGCTTGCGGTTCACTTCGATCTGCAGGCTGTGGCGGCCCGCCTTCGGGTCGGAGAACGCGCGCACCAGCTCGACGCCCTTGTACGGGTCGTTCACCTTCACGGAGTAGCCCATGCCTTTCAGCGCCTCGGCGACGAACGCGGTGAATTCCGCCTCGCACGTGGTGCCGTCGCGATCGCCGAGCACGAAATCGGCGCGCGACCTTCCGGGCCCCTCCTCGGATATGGTCCCTGAGAGCGCGGACATGGAGTGGCAGTTGATGTGCCAGACGGCGCCGAAATGGTCGAACGCCTGGTCGAGAGCGTCCTTCACCGCGCGCTGATAGGGCTGGTGATAGCGCACGATGCGCTGCTTGACCTCCTCGACGGTCAGCTTGCGCGCATAGATCGGTTCTCCCGTATCGAGCAGGCGCCAGATGAGGCCGATGCCCAACTGCGTCTTGCGGCTGGGAATCGCCGGCCCGGGCCATGGCTCATCCATGAGCGAGGCGTCGATGTCCAGGAACGACCGGTTGGGATCGATGTAGCTGCGCGGGAAACGCGCGGCGATGAGCGTCGCGCCGGATGCTGGACCGGAGCCGTAGAGCTCGTCGACGAAACTGTCCTCGGCCTGTCGAAGCTGCTCGCGCGTCGCGCGCGCGCGGAAATCCTCGGGGTATTCGGTGCCGCTGTGGGGCGAATCGAGCACCAGCGGGACGCGGGCGGCGGTGGGTTTGATGAGCGTGAAGGGCGGGTTCATGTGCGGGGTACGTCGTTCAGGTGGCAGGCGGAAAAACGGCCCGGCGCGACCTCGCGCAGGGCGGGGACCTCGGCACGGCATCGCTCGAAGGCGTGCGGGCACCGAGGGTTGAAATGGCATCCTGTCGGAGGGGCCAGGGGCGATGGTATCTCGCCGCGGATGGGAACGTAGCTGCGGTGCCGCGCGTCGATTCGCGGCACCTCCTCGATGAGCGCGGCGGTGTAAGGATGGTTGGGCTGCGCGTAAAGCTGCGCCGTCGGGCCCGATTCCACCACGCGGCCCAGGTACATGACGACCACGCGATCCGACACGTGGCGGATGACGCCCAGGTCGTGGCTTATGAACAGGTAAGTGAGCTTGAGGTCCTCGCGAAGGCGGATGAAGAGGTTCAGCACCTGCGCCTGGATCGACACGTCGAGC
>Ga0097621_100001893_pt1 | contig 14289 bp, 12 predicted proteins | sample KBSMisM72_FD_73165 | JGI IMG/M metagenome (GOLD analysis project Ga0097621, IMG submission 73165) | Miscanthus rhizosphere microbial communities from Kellogg Biological Station, Michigan, USA - KBS Miscanthus M7-2 (version 2) (version 2) | ecosystem: Host-associated > Plants > Roots >... | reverse complement strand
GGAAGAAGAACAGAATCGGAAGAAGTTTGAGCTTCCGCCTTACCTGAAACACTTTGGTGTTTCACTCAACAGGCTTGCTCGAGCGGACAAGATTCCGCCTACCATCGGACGCGAAAAAGAGATTCAACAAATCGTCGAGATCCTCTGTCATCGTGAACGAGCCAACTCACCGATGCTCGTCGGTGAACCTGGGGTCGGCAAAACCGCGGTGATCGAAGGCCTCGCGCGCTTGATCGAGTTGGAGCCCGAGAAGGTTCCGGCGCGTCTGCGTGCATCGCATATCGTGCAACTGCAAATGGGCGGCATCGTCGCCGGCACAATGCTGCGGGGCATGTTTGAAGAACGCATCAAGGGAATCATCGACGAAGTAAAAGAACGCGACAACATGATTCTCTTCATCGACGAAGCGCACACGATCATCGGGGCAGGCGCGGCACTCGGCACATCATCTGATGCAGCCAACATGTTCAAGTCGGCGCTCGCGCGCGGCGAGATGCGCATCATCGGAGCGACTACACTTTCAGAATACAAAGAGTACATCGCCGACGACGAAGCACTCGCACGTCGCTTCCGCATGGTTAAAGTCGTCGAGCCGTCAATTACCGAGACGAGAGAAATCCTGCTCGGTCTTCGTCCACGACTCGAGAAGAACTATTCCGTCAAAATCTCGGACGACGCCATTAACACAGCCTTGGAGATGGCGCCGAAGTACATTCGCAATCTTCATCTGCCAGATAAGGCCATTGGCTGGCTGGATACCGCGGCAGTGAAGGTTGAGATCAACGAGCCGCAGAAGATGGTGGTCCAGCCGGAACACATCATCGAAGTGATCTCGCAGGAGTCGCGTATTCCACGCGACATGATCTACCGCGATACAACCGATCGTTTTGCGATGACTGAAGCCATGTTGAGCCAACGTGTCATCGGTCAGAAGGAAGCAATCAAAGCAGTCGCGCAGCGTCTGCGACTGAATAAAGGTCCATTGAAAGAGTCGCACTACAAGCCTGACGGTGTGCTGCTGTTTCTCGGTCCGACCGGCGTTGGCAAAACGGAGCTCGCGAAAGCTGTCGCCGAGTTCATGTTTGGCGACGAAGAGAAGATGGTTCGTATCGACATGTCGGAGTACAGCGACGGCACCGTCAGTATTGAGAAGCTGATCGGAATGCCGCGTGGTATCGTCGGTTCTGAAAGAGGTGGAATTCTTACCGAGCAACTGCGTGAGAATCCCTACACGGTATTGCTACTCGATGAGGTCGAGAAGGCTTCACCTTACTTGATGAATCTCTTCCTCCAGGCTTTCGATGAGGGTTGGTTAACGGATGGCCGCGGCAAGAAGGTTTACCTGTCTGACGCGATCATCATCATGACTTCGAATCTCGGTTCGGAGAACTTCAAGAAGTTTGAGAAGCCGTTGGGCTTTGGTACCAAGACAGCTTCTGACTTCCGTGCCGTGAAGAACGAAGTGATGAAGGCTTCGGAGCAACGGTTTTCACCGGAGTTTCGCAACCGCATCGACGAGATCGTCGTGTTCTCGCCGTTGACGATGGATGAAGTTCGCCAGATCGCGAGACTCTATCTGGAAAAACTTCGGCGGCAGATGGAGCGACAGGGTAAGGCGGTTGAGATTACTGAAGCGGCCGTGAACCGGTTGACTGAGAATGGTTACAACACGGCTTACGGCGCACGCTTCCTGAAGCGGCACATCGATGAGAAGGTTAAGCTTCCGATCACGGCTTTGTGGAAGACATCTTCAAGTTTCAAGGTCGATGTCGAAGATGGTGAAGTCACGGTGAAACCCACCGACGGTTATAAGCCTGAGTTCAATTAAACATGATGGACAGGATTTGCAGGATGAACAAGATTTCATCCTGTGAATCCTGTAATCCTGTCCAATGATCCTCCTGCTAATACTATCTCTCGTTTTCGCTCAGACCCCTGCGTCCACTCCAACAGTTGACGAGAAATCGCAACAGATAATCGATCACGCGATTGAAGTCGTAGGTGGTCGGAAGTATGTGGGCGTCCAAACGGTCATCGGCAAAGGCTTCTACACCACGTTCAAGGATGGCATATCGCAGCTACCCGCGCGCTTTCTCGACTACATTGCCTACCCCGATAGCGAGCGCACCGAATTTTCCGGCGGCGGGATCAAGACTATTCAAACAAACACCGGAGACACTGGTTGGATGTTTGATGGCGCCGTGAAGAAAATCTCCGATCAATCGCCCGCACAAGTCGACGACTTCAAACGCGCGCTACGTACAGGTCTCGACTATCTCCTGAAGGGTTACTGGAAACAAGAGGGCGGCAAAATTACTTACGTGGGCCGCCGTGAAGCAGGACTCGCCAAACGCAACGAAACTATTCGCCTGACTTATCCGGACGGCTTTTGGATCGAGTATGAGTTTGGCGCGAAGGATTACTTCCCGGCAAAGATCATCTACAAGCGCGAGCGTAAAGATCCTGACTCGGGAGACGTGGTCGAAGTGACCGAAGAGGATCAACTCTTTAAGTTCATCACGATCGATGGTGTGACTGCGCCGTGGGTAATCGACCACTTCGTCAACGGCAAGCAAACGTCGCGGATCAATTACGAGTCAGTGCAATACAATCAGCGACTTCCCGATAATCTCTTCGCCAAACCGGTCGACATCAAAGCGATCAAGTAGCCACAGATAACACGGATATAAATCCGATTTAAATCTGTATCATCCGTGGCTCAAATAGCCAACCCACCATCAACCTGGATGACTTGTCCCGTGATGTAACGGGCATCGTCTGACAGCAAAAACGCCGCAATTCGCGCGACCTCATCAGGCTCCGCAAAACGTCCGAGCGGAATCTGTTCGCGAATCTTTTCCTGATAGCTCTCGTTCAACTTGCCGGCCATATCAGTCGCGACCATCCCGAGCGCAAGCGCGTTAACCGTGACTTTTCGACTCGCAACTTCTTTCGCTAACGCCTTTGTCAGACCGACCATGCCCGCCTTCGATGCTGAGTAATTCGACTGTCCCGCCATTCCGACTTCGCCGCTAATCGACGAAATGTTCAGGATGGAACCACCGCCATCCTGGCGCCACATGGTTCGCAAAGCTGCCTTGGCAAAATTCCAGGCGCCCTTGAGATTTGTGTTGAGCACCTCATCCCAGTCGTCTTCCTTCATGCGCAGGATGAGATTGTCGCGCGTGACACCGGCGTTGTTGACGAGAAAATCGATGCGTCCAAAAGTGTCTTTCACTTGTTGGACCATCGCGGCCGCAGCTTCAGTGTTGCCGACGTCGCACTGCACTGCCAAACTGCGAACGCCGAGTGCCTCGAGTTCTGTTTTCAAACTCTCCGCCGCCTCGGCGCTCTTCGCGTAGTTGAAAGCGACGTCAGCTCCTCGTCGTGCAAGTTCCAATGAGATAGCTCGGCCAATTCCACGTGTGCCACCAGTCACGATGGCCGCGCGACCAGCAAATTGTTTTTGATCGGACATGAGACTGTCTAATAACACATCTTCCCTTTAAAACGCATCCACAGATTACACAGATTCTAAGAAAACATCAGCGTAATCTGTGGATTAACTGCGGTTTAACGCTTCGTTACTGAATTGCCCCCCGAGTTCGTTACCCAAACATTTTTGCCTGAGATCACAAGCCCGACAGGCCCGCGCCCGACGGAAATCGAGCCAAGGCTTGTCCCATCGAGAGCGTTCAGCTTCGTGACACTGTCGCCGCCGTTGTTGACAACGTAGATCACACCTTCGCTGAACGCCGCGGAGAGTGGTCCATCGCCAACTTTGTACGTGCCGGCCAACATTCCTTCAGCAGTCAGCTTCATGACGTTGTTGCTGCCGAAGTTTGCGACCCACAAACTACCTCCATCGAATGCAATGCCGAACGGCCCGTCGCCAACCGGAAAAACGCTGACAACCATACCGTTCGACTCGCTCAGCTTTGTTACCGAATCGCTGTTGTTATTCGTAACGTAGATGTGCTTTCCATCTGTCGTCATGCTGATCGGACGCTCGCCAACCTCATAAGTCCCAAGCGTCAAGCCATCCGAAGCACGCAGCTTCGTCAACGTATTCGCATTGCGATTCGCAACCCAGATGTTGCCGTTCGTTGCGAGTATTCCTCCAGGGCCATCGCCCGTGGCGTACGTTGCTACAACTGCGCCACTCGCATCGAGTTTCATCACGTTGTTGCTGAGATAATTTGCAACCCAGAAAAACGCGCCGTCGAAAGCCACTGCAACCGGCCGGTGGCCCACTGTGTAACTGCCAACCACACTACCATCACTGGCGCGCAGTTTTGTTACCGTGTCGCTGAACTGGTTTGCGACAAACACGCTTGTGCCGTCGGTCGCAATGCCTTCCGGTCCGAGTCCGACCGCAGACGCGGGCGTCGATTGCGTCGTCGTTCCAGTTTGAGCCTGCGCGGCGCCAACTACCAACATAGCCAGCAAGGCACTTAGAATTATTCGGTTCACTCTCATCGTTCTCCTCCTCTCCTGACATCATCGGCCGCCGGCCAGTCAACCAGGCTGATCTCTTTCACGATCTTTGCAGGCGCCAGTGACGCGGGACACCCGGCCCATAATGTGTGCGGCTCGTTACCCCATCTCAGCATCGTGATGTGGTTCGACTTGTTCGCATCGCGCACCGGATCGCGGTCGATAAACCCGAGCTTCTGACGTAACAACTCAATGTCTTTTGGATCGCCAGTGAGAAACTGCCAGCCCGGACCAGCCTTGTAAGCATTCGCGTATGCCTTCAGGATTTTGGGCGTGTCTTCTTCAGGCTTGAGCGTGATCGAGTACATGAAAATGTCTTTGCCCACGCGGTCGCCGAGCAATTTCTGCACCTTCACGAGGTTCGCAGTCGTACCCGGACACGTGCCTTCACACCTCACGTACATGAAGTTGATGATGACGATCTTGTCTTTCAGGAGATCGTCGTAGAACTTGACCTGCTTGCCCTCGTGCGTCGTCAACGTGACGTTGGGAAAGCTTCGCTCTGCGAGCCGCTCGCGCGGTGTTTTCACTCGCTTCGTCTCGACTTGCGAAATTCCGGACACCATCACGCCAAGAATCAGAAGAGCAACACCGAGAAACTTGTTTGTGTATCTCATTTTTTCTTGTCTCCTCTCTTATGGGTTCGTGATGTTGTCACCCGGACCGTCAACGATTTCCCAGATGAGCATCATCGCGTGATCTTCGTGCACGACGTTGTGGCAGTGGAACGGGTAACGACCCACAAAGTCGCGGAAGCGGAAGAAGGCCTTCGTTTGCATGTTGTGCTCCAAACGGATGACGTCCTTGCGACCGTTCAGAACAAGACCACTTGAAGCAGGTGGCGCGCCGTTAACCGAAAGGAACTGAAACTCTTCGAAGTGAATGTGCGCCGGATGCTGCCACCCACCGGAACTGTTGGTGACAATCCAATGTTCGACTGAGTTCTTCGAAATGCGAGCTCGTACTTCCTGGCACTCCGGATCCATCGAACGTCCGTTGATGGTCCACAGACCGTTTGACCGGTCGAAGTTGAAAGTACGTGTGATACGCGGGGTTGCTGTTTTATCCGGCAGCCCGTAGAAGCGTGTGATCGTTGCGGGATCGACGCTGTTGTCCGCGATGGCCGGCAGATCCACGACGATCTTCAGGATCAGGTTGCCCTGTCCCGCGGCGAGCACCTTGCCCGTTGGCCCACGCCCGTCCTGCTGCTCCAAACGGTTCTCGATGTAAAGTGTCTTGCCAGCGTATTTCGAAAAATCAATGACTAAATCCGCCCGCTCTGCGACGCCGAGACGGATGCTCTCAACTTCCACAGGATGATCGAGCAGATTGCCGTCAGTCGTGATCTGGTGAAACTTGATTCGCTGATTCAGATTCGTCTTATCGGTGAAGAAGAGTTGATAGAAGCGCGATGGACCAGCGTCGAGCCAGCGGAAGCGATAACGTCGCGGGTGAACGTGCATCACCGGCTGCACTTTGCCGTTGACGAGGAAACGATCGCCGAGCACGCCGTCGAAGTTAAAAGTGTCGAATGCGACGATGCCGGTCTCAGAGTCGTACAAATGATCGCTGAAGAGCATCGGCACGTCGAAGTTACTGTCGTCGCTCACGCCGTCACCAAACGATGGCAGATGAAAGCCCGTCGTCTCATCGCCGGTGTCGTGATCGTTAAAGAGCAGATACATACCGGCGAGGCCTTTGTAGACGTTCTGTGAGGTGAAGTCGTGCATGTGATCGTGATACCAAAGCGTGCTCATCGACTCCTGGATATCGCCGCCGACGTCCTGGTGCGTTGAGTTCACACCCGCAAGAACGTTTGGATAGTGCTGATCATAAAACTGCCCTGGTCTGAAATAGTCGCACGGGTTCCCGTCGGACTCCGCCGGCGTGTGACCGTTGTGCAAGTGTGTCGTAACGAAGTTTTTACCAAAGCCGCCGTTGTTGGCCGGCAGGTTGTTGTGATTGCGGACGAGAATGGGACGTCCGTAACGCTCGACATAAAGTGGACCCGGCACGAGACCGTCGAAGCCCCAGAGCGGCTGCGGCGGCAACTCTGGATGCGTAACGATGTTCGCAAGCCGCTGCTCGACTTCATAAAACCTTGTCGGCGTAAATTGATTGAAAGCCTGATGCGGGATTGTGCGTCCTTCACCGGCGGTAGTGTTTGGAATAACTGTCGGTACGGGATTCAAGGTGGCTGCGGGCTGCTTGACTGTCATCCGTGTGAACGGCTGTACGAACGGTGTGGTCGGCGGGCTGCTTGGACCACTGCCGCTCCCGCTATCGAGTAAGTGTCCAGCACTATTGCGCGCTCTGACACTCAAGCCGTTCATCGAAACAAGCAGGCCGGCGCTCGTCAGCAAACCCATTCTGAGCATATCCCGGCGGCTCAAACCCGCGGCGACGATTTCGCGCCTGTTTTTGGCGGCTTGCTGCTTCTCTTTCTCCGCCTTTCGATTAGTCTTCGAGATGTTCGCCATTGCGTTTTCTCCTTATCAGTTGACACAAAAAGAGGCACAAAATTCACAAAGAACCAGACGGAACCGTTTTGTGCTTTTTGTGCCTCTTTTGTGGCTAAGTGCTTAGTTGCACCAGTCACCTGTCTGTTGCAAACAGCGGAAGTTGTTGCCGAGCGCGGGGAAGACGGGCGTTCCGTCAGCGCGCTTCACGTCACGGATAAAAGCGTCCGGACGAATGAAGCCGTCGCGCGGATCTTCGGGAATCGGGCAGATGACCCAGCGGAACACACCATCGTCAACCGGACGCGTACGCAGCTCGACTAGACCTTTCGAGGCGAGGTTGTCGATCTGAGATGGGCTGGTAAGAATGGCAGTGCCGTCAAGATCGCGGCCGTTAGTGGCAGCAATCGGATCGAGCTCTTTCTTTCCTGCAGAAGTAAAAGCCTTCGGTGTGTAGACGACCCAGACTGCGAGCCACATACCGAGCGGATCGTTTGAGAAGTAACCGTCGCGCGTGTCGAAGATGTTGTCTTGTCGTTTGTTCGGAAGAAACGGATCGAGGATCGAGCCGTTCGATGCCTTTGGAAAGATGAACACGCGGAAGTGCTCGGCAGTATCGAATGCGATCTGGCCGCGCGTGGTGAGTTGTCCGGCAGCGTTGCGCTCGAAGCTGGTGGAGTTGAGCACACCGAAGATGTTGGCGTAAGTCAAACCACTCGAGCCTGTCGTTCCGGGCGTCGTTTCAATTGTTCGAACGTTACTGCGATTCGGGTCAGTGTTGCTGTTGTCGATGACGAAGTCGCCGGCGCGAGCAGCAGTGCCGACGCGCAGGACGATGTTTCCGGGTACGATGCCGTGTGCGGTGTAAGCAGCGTCGCTGAAGTCAAAAGGCGATGTGCCAAGACTGTTGCCTCCATCTGCAGAAACGTTCGTACCGAAGTTGAGACCAGCCACTGCCAACAATAGAAGCGTGAAAGCGGCTAGCCAGAGTGTGGTCTTTGAGGTTTCCCTGTTCGTATTCATGTGTGTGTAGGATCTCCTTACTCTGCTGAATGTGAGGCGCAGTATCGTGGAAGGTTCTTCGCTCGTATGTCAGCCCCGCGACACGACTGTCACCCCGCTGACAAAAGTTGGAAGAAAGTCTCAACACTAATTGCGACAACCAAACCGACGTACGTCTGAAGCGTCTTGAGGCACTTGACGCGAATCCAACCGCGACCTAACTCGATGATGTCGCGTCGCTCGAGATCGTTGAGGACTGTGGTCGTGGTTTGACGCGCAGCACCGATCAAGCTGGCGACGTCGTGATGTGTGAGTGGCACGAGGTGATCGGTGCTTTCTGTTTCGGGACGGCTGGTAGAAATCTCGTGCAGCAGTTCGCAAACGCGCGAAGAAACCGGTTTCGACGTGATGTCTGAAAGCTTCTTCTCCATTCGTCGCCGTCGATCGCCGACGAGCCGGATGTAACTCAAGGAGAGTTTCGGTTGAGTTGTCAGGAGTTGTGCGAAGTCGTGCTTTGAGAAAACCCAGATCAGCACGTCGTCGAGTGCCTGCGCGAGGTTACTGCGCGGTGATTCGTCGACGAGTGCAAACTCGCCGAAGATCTCGCCAGGCTGAATGATGTCGATGGCGATTTCTTTACCGGATTCGGAGAGCACCGACAGTTTGATCCTGCCCTGCTTCAGGATGTAGACGAAGTCAGCGCGATCACCCGGCATGAAGATGAACTCCCCGCGCGCTTTTCGCAGGCTGCGCGCGTGCGCCGTGATGTGACTCATGTCTTCCGGCCGCAGACCGGAGAAGATTTGCACACGCGGGCTGTAACGCGGAATTGCTGTTGCGACTTGCATAGATCTAACTCCTTGGTGAAGGACGCCAAGGAACGTACTGTAGGGGCGGCCCTCCGTGGCCGCCCGGCGTGGAACTCGATCTTTTGGAACACAATCGATCAGTCGTTTGACAAAGAGATCGATTCGACGCCGGGCGGCCACGGAGGGCCGCCCCTACAGTACGTTCCAAGGTGCCCGATGATTCGAGGCACCTAATAGCGGGAGGTGAACTGGGCAGTTTCTTCGGGAATGTGAAGCATTTCCACGAGACTTATACCGTTCCACTTCAGTTGTTCGGGCCCCGGCATGCGATCGAGCCGCATTAACTCTTCCACCGCGGCCATCTCAGCATCACGGTTCATTCCTGCCACGGCCAGCACGCGATTGTCCTTCACATAGAATGCAAGAAAGTCGCGGGACGAGACTTCCCCGCGGTAGACAATCTCGTCCCATGACGTTGCGCGGCCGACGTAGAGCAGGCCAACGTCAAACTGCCGCGTCCAGAAAAACGGAACTCCCTCGAAAGCCACATCGCGCCCGACCATATTGCGCGCCGCTGTGCGTCCCTGTTGCTGCGCTGTGCGCCAGTGTTCGATGCGCTCGCGCTTTCCCCTGCGCGTATCGACAAAACTGGCGATGTCCCCCGCAGCGTAGACTCCTTCAGCGGCGCGCAGCCGCGAATCAACAACCACTGCTCCACTCTCATCCAACTCGACGCCTTCAAGAAACTGAGTAACCGGTCGGACGCCGGCCCCAACAACAACCATATCGGTCTCGATCCGCTCGCCGTTGTCGAGCATGACCGCTTCAACCTGGTGATTGCCCTCGAACCGGTAGACGATGCAACCGAGTTTGAAACGAACACCATGAGCTTCGTGCTCACGCCGGAACACCTCACCGACTTCCGCGCCGAGCGTGGTTTCAAAAGGCTCTTGCGAAGGTGCAACCACAGTCACATCGAGTCCACGCTCGCGGAGGCTAAATGCTGCTTCCATCGCGATGAAGCTCGCGCCGACAACAACAGCACGCTGTGAACGCGTAGCCGTCTCGATGATTGAGTCGGCATCAGCGAAACTGCGCAGCACGCAAACATTCTTGAGATCCGAGCCGGGAATATTGAGACGAACAGGTGCGCCGCCTGTGGCAACAAGAAGCGCGTCGTAGTCCATCGTCTCGCCGCTTTCGAAAGTGATTTTCTTCGCGTGCGGTTCGACGCGTGAGACCTCTTTGTTGAGAAGCAGCTTGATATCGTGCCGGCGGTAAAACTGTTCGGGGCGAAGTGGCATCCACTCCGCTTCAGCATGACCGTGCAGGTAGTCTTTGCTGAGATTCGGACGATCGTAAGGCGCGCGGTCTTCGCGCGTGATCATAACGAGACTGCCGCGGAAACCTTCTTCGCGCAATGTTTGCGCCGCGGCATAGCCGGCCGCACCTGCGCCGATGATGACGAACTGTCGCGGATCGGAAAGCGCGTCGTGTCTCACCATCTCGGGTGTGCGCCGGTCTTTTGCATCGTCAGGCACATTCACCAGGATCCGTTCACCTTCCACGCGCACGTCGTAAGAGATTAGGGCGTCGAGTGCCGGTGGATCTTCAAGATCGCCGTTGACGATGTTGAAGGCCGCATGATGCCACGGACAAACGACGCGAGTACCACACAATACGCCTTCTGCAAGCGGGCCGCCGTAGTGAGGACAGGTAGCGCTGACCGCGTGGAACTTATCGTCAACGCGCGCCAGCAGAATCCGTGTTTCTCCAACCGAGACTTCTTTCATCTCGCCGTCGCGGAGGTCAGATCTATTCGCGACGTGAACTTCTTTAGACCACATGATGATTGCTAGGCCACGCTTACGAGATGGCCCATCTTCTCCTTCTTGGTTTTGAGGTAACCGGCGAAGAAATCGTGTGGCTCCACTTCGAGTCGCACACGTTCAACTACTTCCAATCCGGCGTGGCGAAGCGTTTGAATCTTTGCCGGGTTGTCGGACATGACGCGCACCGAACGCAGGCCGAGATCGAGCAGGATTTCAGCGCACTGTTCGTAGCTACGCATGTCTGCCGCGAAGCCGAGGCGTTCGTTTGCTTCGATCGTGTCTGCGCCTTCGTCTTGCAATGCGTAGGCGCGAATCTTGTTGATGATGCCGATGCCGCGGCCTTCCTGCTGCTGGTACACGATGACGCCACGACCTTCTTCCTCTATCAGCCTCATGGCAGCCTGGAGTTGGCGGCCGCAGTCGCACTTGACCGAGCCGAACACGTCGCCCGTCATGCATTGCGAGTGAATGCGCACGAGACTCGTTTGACCGGAGTGCAAGTCGCCTTTTGCGAGGACGACGAATTCTTCCGTGGAGACCAGCGAGCGGAAACCGATGATACGAAACTCACCCGTCTCTGTTGGGAGTCGAGCATCTGCAACTCGCTCGACAGTTCGTGGAGCAACCTTTGAATGTATAAGCCTCAGTGTCATATTAATTCTCAGTCCGTACTGTAGGGGCGAACAAGTCAGGAAGAAGTGAACAAGTCAGGAAGGGGGCTTGCCCCCGCTCGTTCCTCTCTTCAGCGGGGGTAAGCCCCCTTCCTGACTTGTTCATTCCGCAGCGCCCATTACGTTCAGCGTCAGAGCGACTTTAGGTAGTCAACGAGATCCAGCTTCTGCTGCTCGGTTAAATTCGTGCCGAGGAAGCTGTTGTAATGATCGACAACTTCGCGCAGCGTGCTGAAACGCCCGTCGTGATAGAACCCACCCTTCTGGTGCGTCCAAAGCCCTTTGAGCGGAGCGGTTCGATAACGTTCGTCGGGTGAGCGCTTCGCCTGAAAATCGTCGATCCCGATCTCCTCAGGCGTGTGCATATTCCAACCCGGCTCGGTATAGATCGGCGGCACGTGGCAAATCGCGCACTTCGCCTGATCTTTGAACACAACCGCGCCTCGCGCTGCCGCCGTAGCATCGAAACTCCCCGCCGGCGCAGCAGGCGCTGGAATCGCGAGTTGGTAGAACTGAAGCGCCGGAAGCTTTGCCGTAATCAGATCCGGATTGCTACGCACGTTACCGAAACCCTCACGCGCAGCGATCGGAAACTTGACCGGATCATTCAAACGCGGATCGTAAAACGTTCCCTGCCCGTGCATCTCTAAATTCGCGACAAACGCATTCCAATGTGTAACTGATCCCCAACCCGTCCACGTGTGAAGATTGACGCCTGCGAGTCCGAACGCCGGAGGAATGAGCGTCGACGCCGACTTGCCATCGGGCCTGAACGCTTTCCCATCAAGAAACAACTCGGCATCGAATCTTCCCGGTCCCCAACTCTGCAGAACCGTTCGCACCGTCGCTTCGTCGACACCGAGCAATTGTGCGACTGGTTGCAGGTTCGGACTCAACGAAGCGATCACGCCGACGTTGAGATCGCGGTTGGCCCAGCCGTCGAGTCGTTGACCGATGCCCGGCGCGAACGAATCATCCACCGTCGAATGACAAAACGCGCAAGTGATGCCGACAGACTTGAGACTGCCATCGCCATTGAAAGTTCCTTTCACACCCACGACAGCATTGAGCTTCAGCAACGCAAGGGTGGTGGCCGGATCGTCAAGATTCACACGGCCATGCTTCAACTGCGCGACGAGCGATCCCGGCAGCGCATCACTGTCAACTTTCAGCCCCACTGCGAGCGCCGTCTTCGGACTCACGCCTGGACCAACACCTCCGAAGTTCGCACCCTCAATCGCGCGATGGAGTTGCAGCGCATCGCTCCAGAATGCTTCGTCACCAAAAGTATCGAAGCGGAAAGTCTGCTTTCCCTCATCGAGCATCCGGGCTGAGTTAGCGTCTGTAGTGTCGGGTACCCATCTCGCGTCGCTGCGTCGGTCCATAATCACCAGAGTTACGGCGACGGTTAAAAGTAACAAAGCGAGCTTCAGCAATCCTTTTGTCTTCATCATCTCTCCCTCCGTGCGTTGAGTCGTCTCCAAAATAGCGGGAGATGTGATTAGCTTCTGTCATGCTCCTGACTAAGCCGCGCTAATGCGAGTGCGCCGAGTGAGAGACCGAAATCTCTGAGCGCGACGTCGAAGTAGCCGGGGATCATGAGCAGGTTGGCCACGATTAGCAGCAGCCAGGCTGAAACGACGTATGCGAAGATGCGAGGTTTGAATGCGACTCCAAGGCCGGCGACGATTTCGATGACGCCGACCGCCAGCATGAGCTGGTGCCCGTGCCCGCCCGTCAGGTTGTTGACGAACCCGGGGAGATACTGATCCCAGTTCACCAGCAGATGAAAAAATTTATCGAGTCCGGCCACGATTGGGGCGACGGTGAATCCGGTGCGCAGAATCTGGTAAGCCTGATAAGACGGTGTCGCGGTGCTGCGACTCTCAGCGGAAGCCATTCCCACTGAACTATTTATTGCCTGTGCCATAGTCCTTGTCTCCTAAGTAAGATTTAGGTCTGAACCCTCTGAGGACTATTAAAATACTCTTCTCACCTAATAAGTCAAGAACTAATTTGACTTTTTGTGTTTTTGTTAAGAATGGGCTAGAATCTCAACATGTAGGGGGTGAGCAATGGAGTCAATTGCGTTTGATAAGCGCTTTTTCGATAGCACGCGCGGTCAGATCGTTACTCTCCTGCGTGGTGCGCCCTGCACGGTAGAAGACCTGGCACAGAAGCTCAGTCTCACTGACAACGCGGTCCGGGCACATCTTTCAACTCTCGAGCGGGATGGCCTCGTGCGGCAGAGTGGACTTCGCCGCGGGCCTCGCAAGCCTCACTTCACTTACGTTCTCACAGACGAAGCAGACAGACTCTTCCCCAAAGCCTACGATGCGCTACTCAACCAACTGATCGCAGTTCTAAAAACTCGTTTGAGCCCGCCTGAGATCGATGCGGCTCTTCGCGAAGTGGGACGTTCGATGGCTGCCACCGCGCCTGCCGGACAAAACGCGGATCTGGAGACTCGGGTGCGGAGTGCGTTGAAAGTTTTGGAAGCAATCGGCGGCGCCGCTGGGATTGTGAAGGAGGAAGAAAGGTACGTGATTGAAAGCAGCGGTTGTCCTCTGGCCGCAGCCGTCGCGGTCCATCCGGAAGTCTGTCATCTGGCTGAGTCTCTCGTCGCGGAAATAGTGAAAGCGCCGGTTGTAGAACGCTGCGATCGCACTGGCCGTCCCAAATGCCGGTTTGAAATCAGCCACGAAGAAAAGTAGGCCACAAAAAGCACATAAGGCACAAAAAGCACAAAACAAAGATCGGTAGGCATTCAAAATTTCATTTTGTGACTTTTGTGCCTTTTGTGCTTTTTGTGGCTTATACTGGCACGAATGCTGGATCTCAACTACGTAAGAGAAAACATCGATAAGGTGCGCGCGGCGCTCGATGCGCGGCGCGCGGATACAACAGCGCTCGATGATTTCACGCGCGCCGATGAAGAGCGGCGACGCGTAATCGGCGAGTCGGACAAACTGAATGCTGAGCGCAATGCGTCGAGTCGAGAGATCGGCGCGTTGATGAA
>Ga0097621_100001891_pt1 | contig 14294 bp, 13 predicted proteins | sample KBSMisM72_FD_73165 | JGI IMG/M metagenome (GOLD analysis project Ga0097621, IMG submission 73165) | Miscanthus rhizosphere microbial communities from Kellogg Biological Station, Michigan, USA - KBS Miscanthus M7-2 (version 2) (version 2) | ecosystem: Host-associated > Plants > Roots >... | reverse complement strand
GGGGAGCAAGCAGCGGAACCGTCTTGATGCGATTGCGCGCGGCCAGCGTGCTGTTGGCTTCGTGGTCGCGAATCTGCAGCACCCAGAATCCGGCTATCAGGAATAGGAAGACGCCCACGGTGGTGTACTGGAACACCGCAATGCGGCCCAGCGCGAACTTGGTATCGTCGCGAAACAGCCGGTCGGAGGATATCTTCTCGGGGCGGTCGGGATCGCTACTCACCGGGCACCTGCATTAGCACTACTCCGTTACCTTCAGTTTATCCAAGATATGAAACAAGGGCACCGCCACGGCCGCATTCAGCACCGCCAGCACCAGGGTCTGGATCGGCTCGAAGGAAATCGCCTCCCCCAGCAGGGCGCGCGCCAGCACCCAGTAGAAGAATTGGTGGAAGAAGAAAAAAAAGAACGCTAGTACCAGACGCAGGACGGCGCTATTGGCTTCAAAGCGCTGGCTGACCGAGGCCGCGAAATATCCGACCATGGTTTTGACGATCCCGAACATCCCCAGAGGATGGTTGGAAAGCGAGTCCTGCGCCAGTCCAATGCACATGCCGAACAGCACTCCGGCCGGCGGGGATCGCCGCATCAGGGAAAAGTAGACCGTCACCAGCAGGGGCATTTCGAGATATGCCAGATACGTGAAAAAACGCGGGACGTAGACCTGAAACAGAATCGCGGTCAGGGGAATACCAATGATCGCGATCCACTTGAATTTGGAGACGCTGCTCCTGCGGGGCGGCTCGCTGAATTGAGCGGGAATGTCGCTCATGGACGCGGCTGGTTTGCGGAAGGTGGTGATGCCTGGGGAGCTTGTGGCCGCGCACCGGGGTCGGGGACGCGATTATCAGGGATCTTATTATCGGGGATCTTATTAAAGTCCGGCGCTCCGCGTCCGCGTTCTCCGAAGACATGCTTCTGGTCTTCGCCAATTCGCCGGGTGTGTTGCACCTCGCGGTCCAGGTCCGTCTGAGCACCGCTACTACTGCGGGTCGCACTCAGGCCATCCGCCGGGTCGCCGTCGGCCGGGGGCAGCGGCTGCAGGTGCACGGATTGGTTCGGAACGGGCAGTTCCGGGATGGGCTTATGATCGCCTTCGAGGATCACCAGGACGTCCTCGAGTCCATGCTGCAACCCGCTGGGACTCAGGAAAATCTCTTTGACCGTTCGGCCCGGCCCCGAGGCGGTGACGGTTCCCGCGGGCAGCCCCTTGGGAAAGATGCGATCGTCTCCGGCGGTGTAAAACCACTCGCCCACCTCGACGGTCTGCTCATTCTGGACGTAGTCCACCATCAGGCTGCTGTTCCCCGTGCCCTTGAGCGTTCCATGGACGCGGTTCTTCTGCGAAATGACACCCGCTGCGAAAGAGGGATCGGTGATCAGCAGCAAATTCGAAGCGGTGGGATAGGAGCTGACGATCTTCCCAACGATTCCATCCGGGGTGATCACCGCCATGCCGGGCTGAATGCCGCTCCCCGTGCCGCGATCGATCAGGACCACGCGGCCGTTCGAGCCCGGAGAATTTCCGATGATACGCGCGGCCACCGTCTTCATGCGGGATTGTTCCTGGAAGACGGATAGGGCCCGGCCCCGCTCGGATGTATCGAGCTCGGAGCGCAGATACTGATTCTCGAGTTGGATGCGGTTCAGATCGGCCTGCAGCCGCTTGTTCTGCTCGCGGACGTCCAGCAGCACGAAATAGTCCTTAAAGAAGCTGACCGTGCTGCTGCGGCCGCTTTCGAGCAGCCGCGCGAGAGGCGTGACCGCACTGACCGACCAGACGCGGATCAGGCGGACTTCCTGATTGCTCTTGACCTGGTAGGCCAGCAGCACCAGTTGGACAAGAATCGCGGCCACCAGCGCTGTCAGGTTGCGGTAGCGATTGAGAATCAGGTCCATACAGCGACTCGAAGCTTATTCCACGCCCTTATTCCACAGCGATCCGTCGCAGCAGAGCAAATTCCGTGAGCATTTTTCCGGTTCCCAGCACCACCGATGCCAGAGGATCCTCGGCGATCGACACTGGCAATCCGGTTTCATGGCGGATCCGTTTGTCTAAATTCTTAATCAGCGCGCCGCCGCCGGTAAGCACAATCCCGCGATCGCTGATATCGGCGGAAAGCTCGGGAGGCGTGCGTTCGAGCGCCACCCGTATGGCGTTCATGATGGTGGCGATGCCCTCGGAAAGCGCCTCGCGGATCTCCTCGTCCGCCACCGTGATGGTCTTGGGCACGCCCTCGATCAAGTTGCGCCCCTTGATCTCCATGGTCAGCGGCTTGTCGAGGGGAAACGCCGAGCCGATCTGAATTTTCACTTTCTCCGCTGTGGTTTCGCCGATCAGTAGATTGTATTTGCGCTTCATGTACTGCACGATGGCGTCATCCATGGCATTGCCCGCCACGCGCACTGATCGGGAATATACGATCCCGGAGAGCGATATCACCGCTACATCGGTGGTGCCGCCGCCAATATCGACCACCATGTTTCCGGCTGGCTCGGTGATCGGCAGTCCCGCGCCGATGGCCGCCACCATGGCCTGCTCCACCAGGTACACTTCGCTCGCTTTGGCGTGATACGCCGAATCGATGACCGCGCGTTTTTCGACTTGGGTGATCTCGCTGGGCACGCCGATGATGATGCGCGGATGCACCAGCATCTTCCGTCCATGCGCCTTCTGGATAAAGTAATTGAGCATGCGCTCGGTTACTTTGAAGTCGGCGATGACTCCGTCCTTCATGGGACGAATCGCCACGATGTTGCCGGGCGTGCGGCCCAGCATCTCCTTGGCTTCCTTGCCGACGGCTTCGACTTCGCCGGTGTTCTTATTCATGGCGACAATCGAAGGCTCGTTGACCACGATGCCTTTGCCCTTGGCGTACACCAGGGTGTTGGCCGTGCCGAGATCGATGGCCAGGTCGGAAGAGAACACACTAAACAGGGAACGCAGATTCATAAGAAAGAACTCGACGTGCTAGGAACCCTTCAGGAGGTCAGCTCTGGCCAAGCTAACTCTGAAGGTACCATACGGGTACCAAAGGGGCAAGGTTTTTTGTTTTCATCGCGCTAGACTGGAATAAGTGATCTCCCGCCGTACCCTTTTGGCCCTGCCTTTGGCGACCGCCTGCACCCGTTCCCAGGAAGGCTTCCGGGGCTACGCATTTATCGCCAATCAGGAGGGCGGAGCAGTCGCAGCTGTCGATTTGGGCGTGCTGGCGGTGGCCCGGCACATACCGATCGAGGGGGCGCCGACGGAGGTGACCGCGGCGACGAAACGCCCTTCGGTGTACGCCCTGACACCGGAAACCGGATCTGTACACGAGATCCAGATCGACACCCTCCGGATGGCTCGGAGGCTGGCCGTAGCATCCCAGGCCATTACGATGGCTTTGTCCGCCGATGAGCAATCGCTCTACGTCCTGGCGCGCGAGCCGCGCGCGCTGGTCGCGGTGGCGCTCGATAGCTTCAAGACCGCCTGGAAGCTGCTGCTGCCCGACGAACCCGTCGGGCTGGCGATATCCCCGGATGGAAAAACGGCAGCCGTCAGTTCGGCTAAGGCGGTTCACCTGGTGGACCTGGAAACCCGGCGGTTGAGCTCGCCGCTAGGCCAGGGCGACTATGGCCCGGTGCAGTTTCACGACGAAGGCAAGACGCTGCTTGCAGGGAATCGCGGGGAGCGGCTGCTTTCGGCTTACGGCGTGGCAGCCCAGCGGTTGATCACTCATTTGCCGATCTCCGTGCGGCCCGATCAGTTTTGCTTGAACCGTGACCGAGGCCAGTTGTTCGTGACAGGAGAGGGAATGGACGCGGTGGTGGTGATCTACCCTTATCACACGCCCCAGGTCGGCGACACGGTGCTGGCGGGCCATGCCCCGGGTGCCATGGACGTCTCCGAGGACTTGCTGTTTGTGGCCAGTCCGCTCTCGGGCGACGTGAGTATTCTCAGCATCGCCACGCGCAAGGTGATCGCCGTGGTTCCCGTGGGAAGCGATCCCGGGTTTATCCGGGTGATGGCCAATGATCAGTACGCGCTGGTGCTCAACCGGAAGTCGGGGGACGTCGCCGTATTGAGCGTGCCCGCAATTACCAAGAACAAGAATCGCTACAAGACGGCTGCGCTTCTTACGGTGATCCCTGTGGGCTCGCGCCCGGTGAGCGCCGTCGTTAGGGCCGTGTAGGTGAGGGCGGTCTAATTCTTCTGCGTGACCGGATGATCCAGCTCTGCGCTGACCGCCCGCAGAAGGCTTTCCGCCGATTCTGTCGTCGCGAAAGGCACGGTGGGCGTCTGATGGTCGGTGTTGCGCTTGATATCGGCCAGCAGCTCTTTGATCTCCGTGAGGGTACCCGCGATTTGGAAGGTTTTAGCTATGCCCGCAGCCACCAGTGCGAAGATCAGAATGCTGGTAAGATTCGCCAGCCCGGCTCCAATGAAGTCCATGCTCGATAGATCGGCGTGGAAGAAGGGTCGCTTTAGGGGTAACGGCAGCAGTGCGGAGCGCATCTAAAATGATGATGATCAAGCAGATATGTGTGCTTCTCGGGGCTGCGGTCTTGGGAACAGCAGCCGAACCTCTGAATCTTCAGCAGACGCTCAAGGGTGTCGAAGACCGCTATAACAAGATCCAGACCTTGCAGGTTAAGTTCACCGAGAAGACCACGTCGCGCGGACGCACCCGCGCCGAGTCCGGCACGCTGTACCTGCGCAAGAAAGGGAAGATGCGCTGGGAGTACGCGTCAGGAATGTTATTCATATCCGATGGCAAGTTCATTTTTTCCTACTACCCGGAGGAGCGTCGCGCCGAGAAAATGAGCATGAAGGAAACCGACGATATGAAGGCGCCCCTTGCGTTTTTGCTGGGGGAGGTTAATTTCGACCGGGACTTCGGCAGGTACGAATCGATACAGCAGGACGGCGGGACGCTGGTCAAGGCTCTGCCTAAGTCGGACAAATTCCCCTATACAGAAGTGACTTTTCTCATCGCCGCGGATTCCACCATCCGTCGTCTGGAAGTGAAACTGCAGACCAACGATCTGATCGTGTTCACCTTCGAGGGCGAAAAGAAAAACCCGCTGCTGACCGACGCGTTGTTCCAGTTCACGCCCCCTAAGGGCGCCCAATTCGACGATTTGACCCACTAGCGTCGATCCACAACGCCTGAGAATTTCCGGTGCTGGTCTGCACCAGTATTTCATGCAGCCAACCGAGCGCAATCGCCTGATCATGCAGACCCTCCTGCAACTGGAGAAGCAGTTTGGCAAAGGTTCGGTGTTGCAGCTGGGCTCCCGCAATGCGCTGCCTGTAACGGTGATTTCCAGCGGATCGATCTCGGTCGACGCGGCGCTGGGCGTGGGCGGATTCCCGCGCGGGCGTGTGGTCGAGGTATTCGGGCCCGAATCATCGGGCAAGACAACCCTGGCGCTACAGGTCATTGCGCAGGCGCAGGCGGTGGGCGGCGTGGCAGCATTTGTGGACGCCGAGCATGCGCTTGATCCCACTTACGCCCGCAAGCTGGGTGTGGACACCGATAACTTGATCGTTTCGCAACCCGATTACGGCGAGCAGGCTCTCGAAATCACCAGCGCGCTGATTTCCTCGGGCGTGATCGACGTGGTGGTGGTGGATTCCGTGGCGGCCCTGGTCCCCAAGGCGGAGCTCGAAGGCGAGATGGGCGACAGCTTCATGGGGCTGCACGCGCGCCTGATGTCGCAGGCCCTCCGCAAGCTCACCGGCGCGGTAGCCAAGGCCAATGCTTGCATGATCTTCATCAACCAGATCCGCGAGAAGATCGGCGTGATGTTCGGGAATCCGGAAACCACCACCGGCGGCCGCGCGCTGAAATTCTTTTCGTCGGTGCGGGTTGAAGTCCGGCGCATGTCCGCTATCAAGGACGGTGAGACGCTGGTCGGGAACCGCACCAAGATCAAGATCGTCAAGAACAAGGTGGCGGCGCCGTTTCGCGAGGCCGAGGTAGACATCCTGTACGGTGAAGGCATTTCGCGCGAGAGCGATCTGATCGACCTCGGGGCGGAGCAGGGAGTAGTCGAGAAGTCCGGCGCGTGGTTCAGTTTTGGCGGCGAGCGCCTGGGCCAGGGCCGCGACAATGCCCGTGTCTTTCTCAAGGAGCACCCCGAAGTCCGCCAGCGCATTGACCTGGGCCTGCGGGAAAAGATCGGCCTGCCGAAACCCGAACCGGCTGGCGCCAAGCCAGTCGCCGCGGAACCGTCTCGCGCAACGGCGCAAACGGCGTAACGCCCCTTCCTCGATAGATCAGTTTGATAGAATCAGCGTGGAGTTCACGCTATGAAGAAGATCTCGCGGCGAAGGTTCGTCGAAGGGACCGGTGCGGGGATCGTTGCCGTTGCGGCGATACCTGAAATCAAAGCTCAAGACAAGCCGATCGCTACATCCCCCAGTGTTCCGCGAACCACGATCAAGCTCAACGTCAATGGCGTCGATCACCGAGTGGAAGTGGAAGACCGCTGGACGCTGGTCGAATTGCTGCGCGATCACCTGGATCTGACCGGCACCAAGATCGGTTGCGATCGTGGCGAATGCGGCGCGTGCACAGTCCTCGTCGACGGAACCCCACTCTATTCCTGCAGCCAGCTCGCGGTGTGGATGGATGGACGCTCGATTCAAACCGTGGAAGGGTTGGCGAAAAATGGCAAGCTCGATCGGCTGCAGCAGGCCTTTATAGATCATGACGCGCCGCAATGTGGCTATTGCACTTCCGGGCAGTTGATGATCGCCAAGGCACTGCTTGTGAGCTATGAAAAGAAGAATGCCGAGCCAACGCGCGACCAAGTTCGCACGGCGATGACCGGCAATCTGTGCCGCTGTTCGAATTACAACCACTATGTCGAGGCCGTGATGGCGGCTGTTAAACGGCCCACGGTCACCCTCGACGGAGGGAACGCATGACGCCCCTCAAAACGGTTGGGCACCCGACGCATCGCGTGGATGCACTCCAGCGGGTCACCGGCGGAGCGAAATACACCAGCGATATTAAACTGCCCGGAATGCTGTACGCGCGGGTACTGCGCAGCCCGCACCCGCATGCCCGCATTCGCAAGATCGATCTGACCAAGGCGCTGGCCTTGCCGGGCGTTAAGGCGATTCTCACCCACGAGAATTGCGACATTACGTGGGGCAGCGGCGATCAGCTCAACCAGCGCCGACTGTTCAACAATCCGGTGCGCTTCGCGGGCGATCCCGTGGCGGCGGTCGCGGCCATCAATCGCCATGTGGCCGAAGACGCGCTCCATCTGATCGAAGTCGACTACGAAGTTCTGCCGTTTCTGACCGATCTCGAGGAAGCCCTGAAGCCTGGCGCGGTTGCGATTCATGCGGGGGGCAACCTTTCCCCCAATAATCAGCGCCAGCCAGTGCCGCAAACCTACAAGCGCGGCAACGTCGCCGACGGCCTCAAAGCCGCCGACCGTGTCTTCGAGGACAATTTCACTTCAGCGCATCACAACAACGCGCAGCTTGAAATCCGGGTGTCGATCGCGGAATGGTCGGGCGATAAGCTGACAGTGCACGCCGCGACGCAGGGGATCGCTAATTGCCGCACGGACATCGCCCGTGACCTGAAGATTTCCGCCGACAACGTGCGTGTCATCAGCGAATACATGGGCGGCGGATTCGGCAACAAGAACCAGTGCCAGGATTCCGACTTGATGGCGGCGATGCTCGCCAAGCAAGCAGGCGCGCCGGTAAAACTCGAGTTCACTCGTAAAGAGGACTTCGTCGCCGTGCATGGGCGCTGGTCGAGCCGCCAGTCCTACAAAGTCGGTGTGAAGAACGATGGCACGCTGACGGCGATCCAGATGACCGCGCTCAGCGGCGCGGGCGCGTATCGCAAGGGCTCCTGCGATCTTTCGGGCACGGAGATTTATCAGGTGCCGAATCTCGAAACCAGTGTCTCCCCCGTATACACCAACACTGCAGTGGCCGCGAATTATCGCGCGCCGGCCTATCCCCAGGCCGTGTTCGGCATCGAATCGTTGATGGACGACGTGGCCTATGCGCTGAAGATGGATCCCGTGGAGTTCCGTCTCAAGAACATGACGCGGAAGTTCCGCGACCAGACGCCTTACACCAGCAACGGCCTCGAAGATTGCATCCGCAAGGGCGCGGAAAAGTTTGAATGGGCCAAGCGCTGGAAGCCCATCGCGGGTTCCGGCCCAGGTCCCGTGAAGCGCGGGGCGGGAATGGCGATGGGAATGTTCGGGTCGGGCCTGGGCCGCAGCAGCGCGGTGCTTCGGCTGGACGGGCAAGGCCAGTATCATTTGCACGTCGGCGTGACCGACGTCGGAACGGCCGCGAAGACCACCATGGGCCTGATTGCGGCGGAAGAGTTAGGCGTGCCACTTGAGAAGGTGAGCGTGATTTGGGGCGATACGGATACTTGCCCGTACTCGGTGGGCGAATCCGGCAGCCGCACCACCGTGCAAACCGGCATGGCAGTGATCGAGGCTGCGCGCGATTTGAAAAAGCAGATCGCCGATAAAGGCGCCCCCAAGGGTGCCGAAATTCTCACGGCGATGGCGACCACCAATCCCCAGGCTCTGCAGGGCGTGACGCGCAGTTCCTTTGCGGCGCATTTTGCCGAGGTCGAGGTGAACGTCGAAACCGGCCATGCGATCGTAACCCGGTTCGTCTCGGCGCACGATAGTGGACGCGTGGTGAATCCGCTGACCGCGCAAAGCCAGGTGCAGGGCGGAGCCATCCAGGGCATCGGCATGGCGCTGCATGAAGAACTGCTCTACGACAAACGTTCGGGCCTGCCGCTCAATGCGGGATACTATGGCGCGCGCATCATGACGCATCTCGATGCTCCGCTGGTCGATGTGGTTTGGGTCGAGACCGACGAGCCTTATGGGCCTTTCGGTGCCAAGACGCTGGGCGAGCCGACCATTATTCCCACCGTCGCGGCGGTGGCCAACGCGATCCATAACGCGATCGGACGCCGGATTAAGAGCCTTCCGATCACAAGAGACAAGATCCTCGGGGCACTTTCAGGAAAGGACGTGTTGGCATGAGGGCCTTTTCAAACGTCAATCCCAAGGGTCTGAAAGACGCAGCGGGCATTCTCCGGCAGAAGGGCCAAGCTGCCACCATCGTAGGCGGCGGCAGCGATGTCTTAGGAATGGTCAAGGAACGCCTGGTCACCCCAGACGTACTGGTGAATCTGAAATCTATCCGCTCGCTGGATCGCGTAACCGAGCAGCGTGGGGAGACGGTCATTGGCGGCTTGATCACGCTCGACGCCTTGAGTCGCGATCCGCTGATTCGCAAGAACTACAACGTACTGGCGGAGGCCGCCGCGCACGTCGGAACTCCCCAGATCCGCAACGCCGGGACCCTCGCGGGGAACGTCTGCCAGCGGCCGTGGTGCTGGTATTACCGCAACGGATTCCCCTGCTACAAGAACGGCGGGAATACTTGCTTCAGCATCACCGGCGAGAACGAGTTCCACGCGATTTTCGGAGGTGGCCCGAGCTTTATCGTCCATCCGTCAGACACGGCGCCGGCGCTAGTGGCGCTGGACGCGAAGTTCCGCATCGTGGGTGCGTCCGGCGAACGCACCGTTGCCGCGGCCGATTTCTTCCAGCTTCCTACGCAGAATCCAGCCCGGGAAAACGTTCTGGCCAGCGATGAAATACTCGCGGAGATCCGGTTGCCGGCGGCCAAATCCGGTCTGCGCAGCACCTATCACAAGGAAATGGATCGCGAGTCTTGGACCCACGCCATTGTCAGTGTCGCCGTGGTGATGGAAATGGACGGCCAAGTCTGCATTGCGGCTCGGGTGGTTTTGGGTGGAGTGGCCCCGATTCCGTGGCGTGTTCCCAAAGTCGAAGCGATGCTCGCCGGAAAGCGCATCACTCCGGAACTGGCTGCGCAGGCCGGATCCGCGGCGGTGGAAGGCGCGCGGCCACTCGCCAAGAATGGGTATAAGGTTTCACTCACGCAGGCCGTGGTGAAGCAGACGGTCATCGCGCTTGGTGGCTGATCCCGCGAAGGTCGAGCGCACGCAGGTTGGAATCGTCGGAGCCGGTCCCGCCGGGCTGATTCTTGCACATCTTCTGCACCTGGAAGGGATCGAATCGGTCGTACTCGAGGTACGCACGCGCCAGTACATCGAAGAGCGCGTGCGCGCCGGCGTGCTCGAGCAGGGCACCGTTGACCTGCTTGCCGAAATGGGAGTTGGCGACCGGCTCAAGCGCGAGGGGCTGGTGCACCACGGCGTGGAGTTCCGTTTCAACGGGCAAGGTCATCGTATCGATTTCCAATCTCTGGTGGGCCGCTCGATTACCGTCTATGCCCAGCAGGAAGTGGTGAAGGATCTCGTGGCCGCCCGTTTGGCGTCCGGCGGCCCGATCGTCTTTGAGGCGAAAGATGTCAGCGTTCACGATCTCACCGCGAAGTCCCCGAAAATCCGCTACCAAAAGGACGGAGTAGAGCACGAGCTGATCTGCGATTTTATCGCCGGCTGCGACGGATTCCACGGCGTCTGCCGGCCGTCGATTCCAGAAAAAAGCCTGACGATCTACGAGCGAGTCTACCCGTTCGCCTGGCTTGGCATTCTGGCGCAAGCGCCGCCGTCGTCGGAGGAGCTGATTTACGCCAACCACAAGCTGGGCTTTGCACTGCTGAGTATGCGGTCGCCCGAGATCTCGCGTCTGTATATTCAGTGCGATCCGGAAGAAGACCTCACCCACTGGTCCGACGCTCGTATCTGGGAGCAGCTTCATCTGCGTTTCGCGACTCGTGACGGTAAGTGGAGCCTCACCGAAGGCCCGGTGATCCAGAAGAGCATCGCCGAAATGCGCAGCTTCGTGACCGATCCCATGCAGTACGGCCGCTTATTTTTGGCCGGCGATGCCGCGCATATCGTGCCGCCCACGGGAGCCAAGGGACTGAATCTGGCCGCGACGGATGCACGGGTTCTCGCGCGCGCGATCACGGACTTCTATGCTTCGGGGAGTACAGACATCCTGGATCGGTACTCGGAAATCTGCCTGCGCCGCTGCTGGAAAGTGCAGCACTTCTCCTGGTGGATGACCTCGATGCTTCACCGCATTCCAGGCGAGAGCGCGTTTGACCGGCAACGCCAGCTCGCCGAACTCGACTACGTCACCAGTTCGCGGGCCGCGTCGACGGCGCTGGCGGAGCATTACACGGGGCTTCCGTTTACGATTTAGAGATGGGTCGCGAAGTCTTGGTCGTCGGCGGGGGGCTGATCGGAAGTTCCATCGCCTGGCGGCTCGCCCAACAAGGCCATCTCGTCGTCCTCGCTGATGCCGGCAACCTGGGCGGTGAAGCGAGTCCCGCCGGCGCCGGCATGCTGTCACCTCGCGCGGAATTCGATAAGCCGTCCGCGTGGCTGGATCTGGGCGTCGAGAGCCTGCGCCTCTATCCCACGTTTGTCGACGACCTTCAAACCGAGACGGGCGTCGACGTCGACTTTCGAATGTTCCACACCGAAGAGGGGATCGTGGATCCGGCCGCCCTGCTACGTGCCCTGCGGTGCGCCTGCGAATCCCGCAGTGTGCGGATCACGCGCGACCGTGTGACTGCGGTTGAGCCTGGGGACTATGACGCTGTGGTAATCGCTGCCGGCGCATGGTCCGGACAAATTTGCGTGAAGGATGTGGCGCTTCCAGCCGTCGTGCCGATTAAAGGCCACCTGATCGGATTTCAGCTGGAGCCCGGTGCGTTGGGTCCGGTTCGCAGGCAAGGTGAAACCTACGTGCTCCAGCGGTCCAACGGATTCCTGATCGCGGGCTCGAATGAGCAGGATATCGGTTTTGACAGCACGGTCGACGTCGCGGTTTGCGACGACATCCACCGCCGCGCCGCGAGACTATTCCCGCCGCTGGAGCATGCAATGCCGGTAAAGCGCTGGATCGGATTCCGGCCGCGCTCGGTTACTGGAGAGCCCCACATCGGCCGCGTCAACGGAACGAACGTCTGGCTCGCTTATGGACACTTTCGCAATGGGATTCTGCTGACCCCGGTAACGGCCCAGCGCGTAGCGGATGAGATTTCATCCGCCTGACGGCGGGTTTACCGCAGCCCGAACGTGAACAGCGCGCTGCCGGCTTGAATGCTGACGTACTGTTTGCCGTCGACCTGATAGGTCATGGGTCCTGCCGTAATCGCAGGGCCCAGGCTGGTCTCCCATAGCAGCTTGCCGTCGCGCGCGTCCAAAGCTACGAATTGTCCATCGCGGCCGCCTCCAAACAAAACATTCGACGCCGTGGTCAGGAGTCCACCGTTGGTTGAATCCGCGGATAGCCGGAAGGTCCACTTGCGGTCGCCCGTGTTGGGATCGATGGCGATGATCGAGCTGAACATGTCGTCGGTGTTTCCGTTGCGGGGCCTCGGCCCCGTAAATTGCTGGTTCTCGTGAAACTCGGGCGGCTCTTCGCCCTTGAAGTAGGTGCTGAACGTGTTCTCCCACGCGGGGATATAGAACAAGCCGGTCCCCGGACTGAACGATGGGTTGTACCAGTTGGTTGCGCCCTGGTTGCCGGGGTAAACCAACGTTCCTTGTACGGTCGGAACGATGCCGGGTGCCTGCATGGGACGGCCCTTCTCGTCGAAACCGGTAAGCCAGTTCACCTTGGTGAAGGGCTTGCCCGACAGAAACTGGCCGTTGGTCCGATCCAAAACGTAGAATATGCCGTTACGGTTGGCCCACATCATCACCTTGCGCGGCCGGCCTTGAAACTGGATGTCGGCGAGCACGGGAATCTGGGTTGCGTCCCAGTCGAATTCGTTGTGCGGAGAGAATTGATAGTGCCATTTGAGCTTGCCCGTATCCGCATCGAGCGCCACCACCGAGGAGCTGTAGAGGTTGTCGCCCAGACGCGCGTCGCCATCCCAATCCGGACCGGCGTTGCCGGTTCCCCACATGGTGAGATTGGTCTCCGGATCGTAGGAGCCCGTCACCCAGATCGGTGCACCCCCGTGCAGGTAGGAGTCGTTCGGTTTCCCGTCCTTGCCCAGCCAGGTTTCATAGCCCGCTTCGCCCGGTCCGGGGACGGTGTTGAAGCGCCACACTTGTTTGCCGGTATTCGCATCGTAGGCGGCGATGAAGCCGCGGATGCCCTGCTCGCCACCGGCGACTCCGGTGATGACCTTATCCTTGACCACTTGTGGAGCCACGGTCATGGAGTAGCGTTGCTTATAGTCGGCGACTTCCGTATTCCACAGCTCCTTGCCGGTTTTTGCTTCAAGGGCGATCAGGCGCGCGTCGAGCGAGGCGAGAAATAGTTTGTCGCCCAGAATCGCTACGCCCCGCGTGAAGTTGCCGCAGCACGGATTGACAGTTCCCGTCGCCGGCTTATGCACGTACGTCCAGATGGTCTTGCCGGTGGCGGCTTCGAGCGCGACCACGTCGTTGGGGCTCTGGATGGTGTACATCACTCCGTCCACTACCAGCGGCGTAACCTCGTGCTTCTCGAGCGAGCGTGGCTGATACACCCACTTGAGTGACAGGTCCTTGGCATTCGCGGGGGTGATCTGCGTGAGCCCGCTGTGGCGCTGGCTCATCATACCGCCTGAGTAGCTCAGCCAGTTTTGCGGCTCCTGATTCGATTTGAGGATCCTCTCGAAAGGAACATTGGTCACGGGCGCTTCCCGGTTGACCGGCCCCCCACGGCCCTGGGCCAGTAGATAACCAGTCGCGGAAACAAACACGAAGACGCACTTGGTCATAGAGGAGATTCTACCTCTTGTTGGGGGTGCGTGACGCTGGTCCGTCTAGGCGACGTCTCGTGGTCAGCTGTTTTCGTTGACGTCGTCAGTGAGCATTCCGCCCGCCGCACCGCTTGCGAGACGACAGAGTCGGGGATTTCGGTCACTTGCAGCCAGGCTACACCACCATGACTGAGTTTGGGAACCGTGAAAGGGAGTGGGGGAGGCCGCAACTGGCTGAAAGGATGGAGAGCAGGATTAGGAGACCCGTGATCTGGCGGATGGCCATCCACATGCTGACTTTCGTGCAGAGGATAATCATGAAACTCAGATGGATGCGATACCTGGCCCTGACGGCCGCTTTTGCGGGCGCCGTCTATGGGCAAGGGAACCGAAATGGGCCCGGGAACCAAAATGGCCAAGAAATCCAAAGAAACGCCACTATGGTCGGCGGCGGCAATGCCGATCACGGAAAATGCACCATCGAAGTGTTGGTGGACAGCGTCGCCGAAGTCGAAGTCCGTGGCGCCAGCGGCATTTTGCGCAACCTTTCCGGACAACCCGCCCAGTGGCGCCGGTTCGAGTGTTC
>Ga0097621_100001890_pt1 | contig 14300 bp, 12 predicted proteins | sample KBSMisM72_FD_73165 | JGI IMG/M metagenome (GOLD analysis project Ga0097621, IMG submission 73165) | Miscanthus rhizosphere microbial communities from Kellogg Biological Station, Michigan, USA - KBS Miscanthus M7-2 (version 2) (version 2) | ecosystem: Host-associated > Plants > Roots >... | reverse complement strand
TTGAATACGAGGACCTCGGTAAAGTAAATCAACCTTTTTTTGCAGCTTTCACCAAATCATTTGATGAGGTGCTCAGAAGCGGCTGGTTTATTTTGGGAAATCAGGTCAAAACCTTTGAAAGAAATTTTGCAAACTATTGCGGAACCACTTTTAGTTGCGGGGTGGCCAATGGCCTGGATGCTCTGGTGCTGGCGTTAAAAGCCTGTAATTTTGAAAAGGACGATGAAGTAATTGTTCCATCCAATACATATATAGCAACCATTCTTGCCATCTTACACGCGGGACTAAAACCCGTCCTGGTTGAACCAGACATTGCAACCTACAATATCGACCCGGATAAAATAGAAGAGAAAATCACGCACAATACAAAAGCAATTCTGGTCGTGCATTTGTACGGCAAATTGTGCGATATGGAACGGATCATGCCAATCGCCCGAAAAAGAAATTTAAAAGTGATTGAAGACTGCGCTCAGGCGCATGGAGCTTCATATAAAAATAAAAAAGCCGGAAGTTTTGGGGATTTAGGTGCATTCAGTTTTTATCCAACGAAAAATCTCGGAGCGTTGGGAGATGCAGGATCCGTAAACACTTCCAATGAAACTCTTAACCGGTCGATCCAAACCCTGCGCAATTACGGATCTCTGGTAAAATATCACAACGAAGAGATCGGTTACAACTCCCGTCTGGATGAAATCCAGGCGGCTTTCCTTACCGTCAAGCTCCCCCACTTAGATACATTGAACCAACATAAAAGAAGCCTGGCCAATTTATATATGCAGGGGTTGAATGACAACTTCATCAAACCGGCTATCCAGGCTGATTATTTTGACGTGTACCACATTTTCAACATTCGACATGAAAACCGGAACAGGCTCAGGGAATTTCTTTTAAAAAATGAAATCAAAACAGAAATCCATTATCCCGTTGCACCGAATAAACAGCCAGCTATGAGGGGTATATTGGATAAAGAGACAACACCCATTGCAGATGAAATTCACCGGACCACACTCAGTCTGCCTATTTCCTCCTTTCATATTGCTTCCGACATCGAAAGAGTGATAGAAACAATGAACAGTTTTTAAAAAGATGGTTCATCATGCGGGAAAACGATTATTCCGCCTGTAACAAAATGTGTAGTTTCGGCCTGAAAAAACAGGAAAACCCGCTGACTGTATGGCCAATCTGATAAGAATCAATAAATATTTACCGTTTGCCATCCTGTATTTTTTTTTAAACTCGGTCTTTCTGCCTTTCGGCTTATTGTATACTTCTATCCTTACACCAGTTTTTCTTTTTTGGTTATACAAACAGAATAAAATTAAATATGGATGGATATTCTTTTTTTTCACGATTCCATTGGCAATCATTCATTTCATACAGGGCGTTGTTCCCTACTATTACATAAGGTCTTACATTCTTCTATTTAGCGTCTTCGTATTCATTTTAACCATGATCCGGTTTTTACAGGTTGCCGGTTCTTTGAGAACGATCTTCCGGATTTTGCTAAACATCAATATTTTCCTTGTCGGGATTGCCTGTATTCTTTTTTTCATTCCGGATGCCCGTGGTTTGATGTGGTCGGTGTATGATGTTTCGACCGGCCTTACTAAATTTCCCAGGCTGAGCCTATTTACCTACGAACCTTCTTACTATTCGACACTGCTGATACCACTGGCATTTTATTATTACCTGAAAATTATTTTTTTTAAATATCCGAATGCCGGTTATGTATTTTTCTTAGTCAGTTTTCCACTGGCCATTTCATTTTCACTGGGAGCGATACTGGGAATTGCCATCAGCCTCGGAATACTCTTTTTTTCGAATATCCGGTCGTTTTTCCTCAAAAAAAATGTTGCAGCTTATTCATTTATCGCCGTGATAGTGATAACGGTTAGTTTTCTTGTACTCTATCTGGTATATCCAGGTAATCCGTTGTTCTTAAGAATCAATAATATTTTTGAGGGCACGGATACGTCTTTTAGAGGCAGGGCGTTTGATTCATTTCAGCTTGCGCTGAGTGTTGCCCGGGAAAAAAGCATTTATTTCGGAGTGGGGCTTGGACAACTGAAATTGCTGGGAATCGAAATATGGAATAAATTCTATAACACGGTTTTCGATGCTAATCAAATTACCATACCCAATGCGGTTGCCGAAACATTTGCAATTTATGGTATTGCAGGATTGCTGATTCGGTTCGGATTTGAATGGTACTTTTTTTTCAGGACTAAACCATACACGAATTATTACAGACTTGGGCTCTTCATTTTTATTTTCATTTATCAGTTTACAGGAAGTTTTTTGTTCAATGTTGCGGAATACGTGATCTGGGTACTTGCATTCAGCCAGGTATTCCCGGAATTCGACAGAAGAAATATCCTGAAAAATTCCCCTCCATGAAAGTTGCATTCATTTCAAGGGCTTCACTGTACAAGGATAAAGGCGGAGACACCATCCAGCTTGTCAATACGGCTGTTCACCTAAGAAAACTTGGCATCCAGGTGGACATTTTTCTCGCGGACGAAAGTCCCGATTACAGCACGTATGACCTCCTCCATTTCTTTAATATAATTCGTCCCGACGACATACTGCCCCATATAACAGGATCTGAAAGACCCTTTGTGGTGTCTACTATTTTTGTTGATTATTCTGAATACGAGAAAAAAGCAAGACAGGGTCCATCAGCAGTTCTATTCAAATTTCTATCGCCGGATTCCATTGAATATCTGAAAGTATTAGCACGGTTCATAACTAATGGAGCAAAAATAAAAAGTACTTATTATCTTTTTCACGGGCAGAAGCGATCCATTAGGAAAATCATCAAAATGGCGCAAATGCTTCTGCCTAATTCGAAAAGTGAATATGAAAGGCTCAGGCAGTCATATGGAATACAACAAAAATACAGCATAGTCCCAAACGGTATCGACAACAACCTGTTCATCCCCCGAAACGCCGGCATACTCAGGGATGATCGACTGGTGCTTTGTGTGGCGAGGATAGAAGGAAGAAAAAATCAATTAAATCTTATCCGTGCGGTAGTCAATACGCCTTACCAGTTGATTTTAATAGGTGCCATGGCCACCAATCAAAAAGATTATTACCAGCAATGCAAACGGGCAGCCGGCCCGAACGTAGAATTCATTGACTTCCTGGAACAGGAATCACTTTTGAATTATTACCAAAAAGCCCGGGTTCATGTACTGCCGAGCTGGTTTGAAACAACCGGGCTCAGTTCCCTGGAGGCCGCTGCCATGGGTTGTAATATCGTGATTACCCGAAAGGGAGATGCCCGGGAATATTTTGAAGACTATGCGTATTATTGCGATCCCGAATCACCCGATTCGATTTTTAAGGCAATTGAACAAGCGTCTTCAAATTCCATACAGCCCGGACTTTCCGAACTGGTGAGGGAAAAGTACACCTGGGAAGTTGCAGCCAGGAAAACCCTTGATGCTTATGTCGAAATTCTGGAAATCCAATCATATTAATGAAGAATTACCCTCAACGATAGTATGCCGTTCGGAGGATCTGATGGATTGAGCGGTGCTTACTGGTAAACAAACAACCAGGCTGGCAACAACTTTCAGGGACAAATATTGTTAACATATCGAATCCCCATTCCCGTCAATCCATTAAAATCAGGATCTCTGGTAATTTACATTGAATGCCAGGGCCTTTAGACAGGATATAGGACAAATAATAGTAAATTAAAGCATCTTATACCAAGGAAATTATTTTGCGCGCATGAAAATACTTCTTCATTATCTTAAACCTTATAAATGGCTGGTGGTTCTTACCCTGTTTCTGGCCAGCCTGAATACCGGCTTTTCCTTGTTGGATCCCATCATTTTGGGTAAAATCGTAAACCTGTCCAATGAATATATCCAGGCCAGGAAATTAAACCATGATTTCTCTGCTGATCGTTTTTTTACCGCATTTTCCTGGACGCATCCGGGTGTGATCAACCTGCTGCTGCTTTCTGTAGCGGTTGCCATGATGAGCCGGATTGCCAAGAATTTCCAGGATTATTTTATGAATGTAGTAGTTCAGAAATTCGGAGCCAAAGTGTTTACCGATGGATTACAGCATGCCATGAAACTGCCCTACGAGGATTTCGAAGACCAGCGAAGCGGTGAAACCCTGGGTGTTTTACAAAAAGTACGGACAGATACCGAGAAATTTATCAACTACTTTATCAATTTACTATTCGGTGTTATCATCGGTGTAATTTTCGTTTTTACCTACGCGGCTATTTATATTCATTGGAGTATCCCTCTGGTTTACCTGGGCGGTATACTGATGCTGACATGGATCAGTAATCTGCTAAGCAAGAAAATAAAAATTATTCAGAAAAATATTGTTTCTCAGACTACCTCTTTAGCTGGTTCAACTACAGAATCTCTGCGGAATATTGAACTGGTGAAAAGCCTGGGTCTTACACAGGAAGAAGTGAACCGTCTGAATAAGAACACGTATAAAATCCTGGGACTGGAACTCACCAAAGTAAAACGTATCCGGAGTATCAGTTTTGTACAGGGAACATTTGTCAATACATTAAGGCAGGTGATTCTGTTTATTTTAATGTGGCTAATCTTCAGGGAAAAGATGAATGCCGGTCAATTGGTTACCATGCAGATATTTTCCTTCTTTGTATTCGGTCCCCTGCAGGATATCGGAAATATTGTTCTTTCTTACCGGGAAGCCCAGGCATCTCTCAATAATTTTGAACAGCTGATGAAAAAAGTTCCCGAACTACAGGCTGCCAATCCAAAACACCTGGGAAAGATTGAAGACCTGAGTTTCCGTGATGTAATCTTCAAACATAAAACAGCCCAGCATTATGCAATTGATCATATTAGTTTTGACGTTCAGGTAGGTGAAACCATCGCATTTGTTGGTCCTTCAGGCTCCGGCAAATCAACCCTGATGAAATTGCTTGTCGGTCTTTACCGGCCCATGAAAGGAAAAATTCTTTATAATAACCTGGATGAAAATTCGATCAATTTTGACGATTTGCGGAATCAGATTGGCTTTGTAACCCAGGATACCCAGCTTTTTTCAGGCACGATCCGGGAAAACCTGATTTTTGTGAGTCCTTCTTCTACTGAAGCGGACCTGCTGGATGTATTAAAAAAAGCATCCTGCCTCAATCTGCTGGAAAGAGCTGAAAAAGGATTGGAAACCATGATTGGAGAAGGCGGCCTGAAATTGTCGGGAGGTGAAAAACAGCGTTTATCTATTGCCCGTGCACTTTTGAGAAAACCAAGGGTACTTATTTTTGATGAAGCCACTTCAGCACTTGATTCATTGACGGAAGAAGAAATTACGAAAACCATCCGACTGGTTTCATCCCAAAGAAATCAGATCACCATCCTTATCGCACACCGGCTTTCAACGATTATGCATGCGGACAGGATTTATGTATTAGAAAAAGGCAAAGTGGTCGAAACCGGTACCCATAATGACCTTAAAGAGGAAAAGGGGCTGTATTACGCCATGTGGCGCCAGCAAATCGGGGAGAGAAAAACCAGCATGGATATTTCCGAAACTGCCATGAGTACAACCGGTTAAATTCAATTCGTTAATGGAAAAATTATCTGTCGTAATAATTTGCTATAATGAAGAGAAAAATATCGGCCGATGTATTGATTCGGTAAAGAAGATAGCGGATGAAATTCTGATTCTGGATTCAAATTCTACTGACCAGACGGTGGCTATTGCAGAAAGTAAAGGCGCTATCGTAAAACAGGAACCTTTTAAGGGTTTTATTGAAAAGAAAAACAAAGCCGTTGAACTGGCGGCAAATGATTTTGTGTTAAGCCTGGATGCAGACGAATCGCTCGATCCCGCTCTGTCCGATTCTATCGCCCGTGTCAAGGAGAATTTTACAAGCCGTGCTTACCGGATGAACCGATGTAGTAATTACTGCGGTAAATTTATCCGGCATGGGAGCTGGTATCCTGACACCAAGATTCGTCTCTTCGACAGGCGGATCGCCCGTTGGGGGGGAACCAATCCCCATGATAAAATTGTTTTGCAGGATAATATTCCGGTGGTGCATCTTAAGGGTGATATCCTCCATTATTCATATCATACCATTTCCGAGCACGTTACTCAGAACAATAAACTCAGCACCCTTGCAGCTGAATCCCTGTTTGCCAACGGAAAAAAAACGAGTTTACTTAATATTCTGGTTCGTCCGGGCTGGGCTTTTTTTCGAAGCTACATTATCCGGGCGGGCTTCCTGGATGGTTTGTTCGGCCTGGTCATCGCAAAGCAGATTTCACAAATGACTTTTCTGAAACACATCAAATTATACCTGCTCCATAAATCAGCTAAATAGCAGGTACCTTTGCAAAAAATATAGTTATGGCAGGGAAACCGGGATACTTGTGGAGTCTTTTAACGCAAAAATGTCCGCGTTGCAGGAAGGGTTCCATGTTTACAGATCCAAATCCCTGGCACCTTAAATCAACTCTCAAGATGCCGCCACGCTGCACGGAATGCGGACAGCTTTTTGAACTCGAAGTAGGTTTCTGGTATGGAACTGCCTACTTAAGCTATGCCATTACTGTGCTTTTTTGCGTGATCAGTTTTTTAGCCTGGTTCCTGACCATCGGTTTCTCACTGACCGATCAGCGGTTCTTCTGGTGGATGGGTACGAATGGCGTTTTATTAGTTGTACTGCAACCCTGGTTCATGCGACTGAGCCGGGCGATGTACCTGTATTTTTTTGTTTCCTATAATGCAGATTACAAAAACACCGCCCCAAAGACATTTGATTATAAATCAGAAGATTATTTTCTGCGGGAGGAACAAAATAAGCCTCAGGCCTAAGGAGCCCTTTAACCTATACCCAAGAGAAAAGCCACCCGCTTTTAAACGAATGGCTTTTGAGATCTATGCTAGGGGGTTAGTAAGGGTGAATAACGTAAAATTATAAATATTATTATTCAAAAGATCAATCAGAGATCTTTTAATGAAAAAAAATCCTTTACCCGGATACCTTTTTCAGTTTTTTGAAGGGTACAGCACTCGTGAACAGGGTCATGTTCAAAAAATAAAATATAGTCCCCGGCTAAGGCTTCTTCAAGAAATGCCTTTTTTTCATTTAACGATATCAGGGGAAACATATCATAAGCCATCACATAAGGTATAGGCAGATGACCGGCTGAAGGCAACAGGTCAGCCATAAAAACAATCGTCCTTCCTTTATACTGAAGTTGCGGGAGCATCATCGCGCTGGTATGTCCGTTTACAATGCGGATGTCGAAACCGGTGGTAAATGAAATATTGGATAATCGGGTAATGGTATTTGATTCTTTTCCTACCGATATCATTTTCAGGCTGCCGCTATCTTTGATGGGAAGAATATTTTCCTTCAGGAAAGAAGCTTTTTCCCTTTCATTCGGTTCTGTGGCCCATGACCAGTGTTGGTAATTGCTCCAGTATACAGCCTTGGGGAAAGCGGGTATCAGATCATCTCCATGTCGCAGGATGGCGCCTCCGCAGTGGTCAAAATGCAAATGGGTCAGGAATACATCAGTGATATCCTCCCTGCTGAATCCTTTTAATTTTAATGATTTTTCAAGGGAAAGATCACCGTGGAGATAATAATGGCTGAAGAACTTTGCATCCTGTTTATCACCAATGCCCGTATCTACGAGGATAAGTCTGTTTCCGTCTTCTACAAGCAGGCAACGCAGGGCCCAGCTACATAAGTTATTTGCATCGGCCGGATTAATTTTATTCCAGATGGACTTGGGTACGACACCGAACATGGCGCCGCCGTCGAGTTTGAAATAACCGGTATCGATGGTATATAAATTCATTGGAGGTTATCAGTCATCGATTGAAGATCAGGGATTCTTTATATTTCAAAGATTGCGCCCGCATCAGCCAGAAAAATCCGATCAGAAAAAATATAATCAGACTTAAAACCGAATTTTTCATGCTTCCTGTAAGTTCTTCTATAAAGCCAAAACTGAACATCCCAATTACGATCGCCAGTTTTTCCGTAAAATCGTAATAGCTGAAATAGGAGGCTGTATCCCGGGTTTCAGGCATAAGCTTAGAATAAGTGGAACGGCTCAGTGACTGAATCCCGCCCATCACTAGCCCAACTGCAACGGCCAGAGCGTAAAATCCAAATTCCGGGTTCCCACCCTGTTCTTTGTAATAAGCCGTATAATAAGCGGCAAGGCAAATGAGGATCCAGAAGATGATTATGCCGATTAAAACCCGGAGGTTGCCAAATTTTTCAGACAATCGACTAACCCCAACGGCGCCGGGTATGGCAACCAGTTGAATGATAACTACGGTTACAATGAGTTTGGTATCCGCCAGCTGCAACAATTTGCTTCCGAACAAGGTCGCGGCCAGCATAACTGTTTGAACCCCCATGCTGTAAAAAAAGAATGCCCGCAGAAACATTTTCAGTACCGGTAATTTCCTGATCTCCCCGTACACTTTTTTCATTTCAGAAAAACTTTCGCCAATAATGCCGGAACTGATTTTTCCGCGGGTCTTTGTCTCGGGAAGTACAGAGAACGTGATCTGTGCAAAAGAAGCCCACCAGATACCGACCAGCAGGAAAGTAATGCGCATGGCTTGCAATTTATCTTCCATAACCGTGACCAGGACGAAGCCGATAATCTGCAGTATTACACTTCCGATATATCCGTAAGAAAATCCCTTGGCACTTACCCGGTCACGATCCTCGGGTGCAGCGATCTCAGGAAGAAAGGCATTATAAAAAACAACACTTCCAACAAAACCCATGGAAGCGATCATCAGGCAAAGAATACCAAGCCATAAATTGGTCCCATTGAAAAAATACAGGAGCGCGCATCCGGTTGACCCCATGTAACAAAAGAACCTCATAAAGACTTTCTTATTTCCACGCGAATCGGCAACAGAGGTCAGCACGGGATATAGCAGGGCAATCAGAAGGTATGCGAGGGCAAAGGAATAATCATACAGGGATGTATTGACAAATTTTCTTCCCAGGAAACTGACTGTTTCACCACCAAATTGCTTGCGGGTAACTATGGTATAATAAATCGGGAAAAAAGTAGTTGTGATAACGAGGTTATAAACTGAGTTTGCCCAGTCATACATAGCCCATCCGCGGATCACTTTTTTGGAGGCCGTCTGCATACCCCGTTATTTTATTGGTGAATAATTCCCTTCCATACAAGGAAAATAATCAAAGATCCGGCAAGGATCCTGTAATACCCGAATAATTTAAATCCATGGCGCTGTAAATAAGTAATAAAAAACCGTATTGCCAGAAGGGCTACCACAAAGGCAACCAGGCTGCCGACTGCCAACAAGAACATATTGTCCTTTACAAATACTTCCGGATTGGTTTTATGTACATCATAAAAACTTTTAACGGAGGCCGCCAGCATCGTAGGTACGGCGAGGAAAAAAGAAAATTCAGCTGCCGTACGCCGGTCGAGTTTCTCTGCCAGCCCGCCAATTATAGTCGCTGCGCTACGGCTAAGTCCCGGAAACAATATAGAGAGTACCTGGAAACATCCGATTACAAAGGCATTTTTGTTCGACACCTCATCCTGGGAATATATCCGTGGTCGTGTAAACAACCTGTCAATAAACAACAGAATAATTCCTCCTGCGATCATTACAACCGCAATAAACAAAATGTTTCCTAAAAGGGCATCGATATGCTTCTTCAGAATGACGCCGGCAATTACAGCCGGTATAAGGGCTATGATAAGTTTAACATAGAACCCGATTTTCTTAAAATCAAAAAACCGTTTATAGTAAAGAACTACCACGGATAAAATGGCGGCGAGCTGAATCACAATCTCAAAAAGATCTGTAAACGCGCTTGTATGCACCCCGATCAGCGGATTAGCAAATTTCATGTGAGCCGTGGATGAAATAGGTAGGAATTCCGTTATGCCTTCAACAATGGCGATAATAATAGCTTGGAACAGGCTCATTGGGGATTCTGAGCTTTGGGTTTTTTAAAGATCCCAACAATCTCCAGTACCAGGCCGCCCAGAATTAGAATCGGCGCTATGGTAATACGCCTGAAACTGTATACTTCAGCCGGATCAAATACATTAGGATCCTTGCTTTTCCCGCCTATCATCAACAGGAGTCCGAGAACAATAATGGCCAGGCCTATGATCATCCAGCGGTAATTTTCCTTCCCGAATAAAGGTTTATAATTTCTGGATCCGACTGTTTTTACTTGTTTTGCCATAATGAAAAATCAGTTCGCAATGTACAAAAATCAATACAAATCGTCCAACTTCATCTTAAGGTATTTCAGTACACTGCGATGAGTGCTGAAAAAAGAAATAAAGATCCCCAGCAGAATGATAACGATAAATAACATGATGAGTAGGGGATAGTCGCGAAGCGCTTTCAGATAGGGTAACTGATTTTCTGCAAATATGATAATAGCTATAAGTCCTCCGACCGCCAGTAATCCACTAATGAGCCCGTTAATAAATGCACGCAGGTCCATCGGTCTGGAAATAAACCAACGGGTAGCCCCTACCATCTGCATGGTCTTGATCAGAAAACGATTGCTGAACATGGCCAGGCGTATAGTATTGTCGATCAGGAAAATAACCAGAATGGAAATGATCACAATTACCGACAACAGGATAATGCTAATCTTATTAATGATATTATTTAGATTCGTTACGAGTGACTGCGGATACTGCACATCGCTCACGGCAATATTCTGAAGCAGGTCGTTTTTTATTTTCGAGAGAGAATCCGTGGAAGCATATTCTTTGGTAATCCGGAAATCGATACTGGCAGGAAGTGGATTCCGGTCGAGCAGGGCTCCCCAGTCCTTGTTCCCATCTTGCAGATATTTCTGTTTGGCCAGGTCCTTGGTTACATATTCATATTCCTTCACATAGGGCTGTGCAACGATATACTGAACCAGCGCCGCACTGTCCTTAGCTGATACATTTTCGCGGATATAAACATTCATGGCAATATTTTCCTTGAAATACTGGCCCAGTTTATTGGCATTGATAATGATCCATCCTAAAATGCCCAATAAAAAAAGCACCAGGGAAACACCCACGATAGCCATGATATAGGAGGGTGCGGAACGTTTGGCTGATCCTTTCCGGGTTTGTGCCATAGTTGAACGATTTCCGTTTAATCGGGTAAGTGGCAAAAATAAAAGATTTACCCGCACGATGCGTTATTTTTGTTGGTTCATATGGAGTATTCATTTAACGCCATTGAAAAAAAATGGCAGGAAAGGTGGAAGGCAGACAAGGTTTATAAGGTTAGTAACGATAGCGCTAAACCGAAATGTTATGTGCTGGATATGTTTCCTTATCCAAGTGGTGCGGGTCTGCATGTGGGTCATCCCCTGGGCTATATTGCCAGTGATATTTTTGCCAGGTATAAAAGGCTCAAAGGCTTTAACGTACTGCATCCGATGGGATATGATGCATTTGGGCTGCCGGCAGAACAATACGCCATAGATCACGGAATTCATCCGGCCGCCAGTACCAGTCAAAATATCATAAACTTCAGGGAACAGCTTGACCGGATCGGATTTAGTTTCGACTGGAGCCGGGAGGTAAATACCGCGGAACCCGGTTACTATAAATGGACCCAGTGGATTTTTTTACAGTTGTTTAACAGTTGGTATGATCGCAAAGCCAACCAGGCCAGACCAATTAGTGAGCTGGTGACTTCTTTTGAACAACAAGGCAGTGCTGTCGTTTCGGGCTCTTCATTTACAGCCGGAGAATGGACATCCTGGTCTGAAAAGCAGCAGCAGGATAAACTCATGGAATTCCGTCTCGCGTATTGTGGTTTTGGCGAAGTGAACTGGTGTGAGGCGCTGGGAACTGTGCTGGCGAATGATGAAGTGATAAACGGGTTTAGTGAAAGAGGTGGTTATCCGGTAGTGAAAAAGAAATTGCGTCAATGGTATCTCCGCATCACTGAATATGCTGATCGTCTTCTGGAAGGACTAGAAACAGTAGCTTTTAGTGAAGCGATGAAAGAAATGCAGAGCAACTGGATCGGGAAAAGTTTCGGTGCTGAAATGGATTTTGCTTTCGAAAATGATCAAACAAAAAAATTACGGGTTTACACCACCCGCCCGGACACCATTTTCGGTGTTGACTTTATGGTAATTGCTCCGGAACACGAACTTATTGCTGAAGTAATAACACCGGCTGAGAAAGGGGCAGTAGACGCATATATCGCTTATGTGAAAAGTCGCAGTGAACGCGAACGCATGGCTGAAAAAAAAATTACAGGATGCTTTACCGGATCCTATGTGCTCAACCCGTTTAATGGCCGAAGGATTCCAGTTTGGATTTCTGAATATGTGTTGGCGGGCTATGGTACAGGTGCTATCATGGCCGTACCCTGTGGCGACGAACGTGATTTTAAATTTGCACAGCATTTTAATATTCCGGTCACCAATATTATCGGGGAACATTTCAACGGGAAAGAGGCCAATTCGACTAAAGATGCTTTATTAGAAAATAGTGATTTCTTAAACGGAATACGCATGCGCGATGCCATTCCGATTGTGAATAGCAAGCTTGAGTCCATGGGTATTGGTAATCCCAGGGTGAATTATAAAATGCGGGATGCGGCGTTTAGCCGTCAGCGTTACTGGGGCGAACCCTTTCCCATTATCTGGGAAAAAGGAATTGCCTATCCGCTGCAGGAAGAAGACCTGCCACTTGAACTTCCCAAAGTAGATTCATATAGACCCGGACCCGATGGAGAAGGGCCACTTGCCAACCTGCCGGAATGGACCTCCAGGCATCTGGAGACCAACACCATGCCGGGGTATGCCGGAAGTAGCTGGTATTTTCTCCGGTACATGGACCCGCAAAATGCAGAAACTTTCTGCAGTCGTTCAGCCTCTGATTACTGGGGTCAGGTTGATCTTTATATTGGCGGCACTGAACACGCAGTGGGCCATTTGCTTTATAGCCGTATGTGGACAAAATTCCTGTTCGATCTCGGTTTGATTGGATTTGATGAACCCTATCTAAGGCTCGTGAATCAGGGAATGATCCAGGGCAGTAGTCGCTTCGTGTACCGGATAGAAATCAACGGGACGGATGAAATGGAAGCCCTTGCAAAACAAAAACCCGTATTTATTTCTGCCGGATTCAAAAACCAGCCTGTATTTGAATTACAAAAATCACTGAAAGATATTCTGAAAGAAAGCTGGGGACCGGGTGCTGAAAAAGTTGAAGTCATATCTGTATCCAGTTTACATGTGGATGTTAACCTGGTGAATGGTCTTGAACTCGATATACCTGCCTTTAAATCCTGGAGGCCGGAATATGCACAAGCCCGTTTTATACTGGAGAATGGTAAATATTTCTGCGGTGCGGAAATTGAAAAAATGTCGAAATCAAAATTTAATACTGTCAATCCCAATGAGCTGGTAGAAAAATATGGTGCCGATACATTTCGCATGTATGAAATGTTCCTGGGGCCCGTGGAACAAAGTAAACCCTGGGATACAAAAGGTATCGAGGGAGTGCATCGTTTTCTGCGTAAACTCTGGCGTTTGTTCTTTGATGAAACAAAAGGGAAAATTTGGACGGCCGAAAAAGCTTCTGACGCAGAATGGAAAATACTGCACAGAGCCATTAAAAAACTCGACGAGGACACAGACCGATTTTCTTTCAACACTGCCGTAAGTGCACTTATGATCACAGTCAATGAACTCGGTGATTTAAAGTCTCATAAAAAAGAAATATTGGAAAAACTGCTCATCATACTCACACCCTATGCACCGCATATCAGTGAGGAACTCTGGATGGAGTTGGGAAACAATTTCAGTATCCTCGACGCAACCTATCCCAAATACGAGGAAAAATTCCTTGTTGAATCTTCCAAATTATACCCGGTCGCTATTAATGGTAAAACGAGAACTGAACTTAATATCAGCCTGGATGCAAGCCAGCAGCAGGTGGAAGAACTGGTACTTGCTGACGACTCAGTTAAAAAATGGCTGGATGGAAAGTCTCCCAAAAAGGTGATTTACGTGAAAAATAAGATGATTAACCTGGTTGTTTAAAACAGTTTATAGCTAATAATTGATTTTCTGGACTTCAGTGCCATGTGGATAGGATATCGACGGCATATCAGCGATATATTACTCTATGATAAAAAGGGTAAATAATAGATTTTTTATCAATAAGATTAGTTTTTAGGAAACCTAACTGGTTAATATTCCTTTAAGGTTTTACTAATCTCACCAGGGCACTGCTACCTTCTGTGCTCCGCAGATGTGCTTCATACCTTTT
>Ga0097621_100001887_pt1 | contig 14336 bp, 5 predicted proteins | sample KBSMisM72_FD_73165 | JGI IMG/M metagenome (GOLD analysis project Ga0097621, IMG submission 73165) | Miscanthus rhizosphere microbial communities from Kellogg Biological Station, Michigan, USA - KBS Miscanthus M7-2 (version 2) (version 2) | ecosystem: Host-associated > Plants > Roots >... | reverse complement strand
GGAGCCGGGTACGACGGTGGCTACCGCGACGGACTACGGCAACTCCGGCGTGGGCATCGTTCGCGGTCCCCATCAGTTAAACTTCGATTTCTCGATTCAGAAGGTGATGAAATTCGGCGAACGCCAGTCACTCCAGTTCCGCACCGAATTCTTCAACATTTTCAACCACGCCCAGTTTGCTCTACCGGGATATACGGCGGCTCCCAATAACTTTGCCAACAACGGCCCGCTTTTCGTCAACGGTAGTTTTGGCACGATCACGAGCACATCGGTGAACCCCCGCTTGATGCAGTTTGGCCTGCGGTACGCGTTCTGATATTGAGGGACCCGGCAAGCACTGGAGTTCTGAAACGAAGGCCGGCGTTCCTCTTCAAAGAGGGAGGCTGGCCTTTTCCGTTTGGAATTATAATGCGTCTGAATGACTGCTTTGCGGTAAGCCAGTTACAGAGATGCTCATCATCTTCTTCATGTGATACAGTTGTCTCCGCCACCGCTGAGTGTGACGTATGCATTCCCGTATGGTTGGTAGGCTTCGGAAGAGCGCAGCACCGTTCGCGCTCAGCAACCTCGCGCTCGCTGTCATTTTCACCGTAACCTACCGATTCCATCTCAATACAGCCAGCGTTGTGCTGCTGTGCCTATTGGTCATCGTCCTGCACGCGCTGGCAGATGGATTCGCTTCCTCCGCGATTGTCTCCATCATAGCCGGAGCATGCCTGGTCTATTTCTATATTCATCCGATATTCACTTTTCAAATCGGGGATCCAATCGACCTCGCGGCTTTTTTGGTTTTCCTGATTGTCTCGAATGGCTTGGCGTGGCTAGTAGCGAGGGCGTATGGGACTCTCCGCGATAGCCGGCGGCGGCTGGCACTCGCCGAGAGTGCGGCGCACATGGCCGTATGGGATCGCGATCTGGGAACCAACGTAATCGCGTTTTCCGGCGAATACAGCAAAATCTATGGTTTGGCGGCGGGCCGACGTGTGCTCACCTACGACGAATGGATTGGGCTGATTCACCCGGAAGACCGCGAGCGAGTGCGGGCTCAGAATCAGGATACACTCACGCGGTCGTACATCTGGGACGAGGAATTTCGCGTCGTGCGGCCGGATGGCAGCGTACACTGGCTGCTCGGGAAGGGTGCAGTTTTCGGGGACGAAATCGGCCGGCCGGTTCGCATCACCGGAGTCAACATCGACATTACGGAGCGCAAGCGTGCAGAAGCCGCTCTGCGGGAAAGCGAAGAGCGGCTGCGCTTCGCCCAGCAAGTGGCAAGCATCGGCACGTTTGATTGGAATCTTGAGACCGGAGTCAACATGTGGACGCCGGAGCTGGAGGCATTATATGAGTTGCCGCAGGGGTTTTTTCCAGCGACGCAACTGGCTTGGGAAGAGTTGCTCCATGCGGATGACCGGGCGCAGGCTGTACAGAGAGTCAAGGAGTCCTACGAGACGGGAGCGCCGGTAGAGGGGGAATGGCGCATCATCCTGCGCGATGGCAGGGTCCGTTGGCTCTTCGCACGGTGGCAGGTGTTCAAGAATGCGGCGGGCAAGCCGCTGCGCATGATGGGCGTCAACATGGACGTCACCAATCGCAAATCCATGGAGGAGGCCCTGCGGCAAAGTGAGGAGCGGTTTCGGCTTGCCGTCCAGGCCACGAACGACGCTGTGTGGGACATCGACTTGGCGACCGGTACCGTGAGCTGGAATGAGACGTACGCGACGCTTTACGGAAGACCGCCCGAGACGTCGAAATCATGGCAATGGTGGATCGACCGCATTCACCCCGAGGACCGCGAGCGTACGAGCGGCGGGCTCCGCTCCGCGATTAGCGGCAGCGAATCGACCTGGACCTGCGAGTACCGTTTCCAGCGGGTCGATGGCGCGTGGGCGTATATCTATGACCGCGCCTACATTGCGCGCGATCCTTCAGGGAGTGCCTCGCGGGCGATCGGTGCGATGCAGGATCTCTCGCAGCGCAGGCGTGCCGAAGCTGAGTTGCGCGAAAGTGAGGAACGCTTCCGGAACATTGCTGACTCGGCTCCGGTTATCGTCTGGGTTTGCGGTCCGGATGGCGCTATCACGTTCACAAGCCGCTTCGGTTTGAACTTCGTTGGGCAGACCTCGGAGCAGATGCTGGGCACGTGGTGGACCAACTTACTGCATCCCGATGACAACGAGCGCGCTACTTCCGAATTTTCTTCCGCCATTGCAGGCCGCCGTATTTACCAGAGCAGCTTTCGGATCCGCAGGGCGGATGGGGAGTATCGTTGGATGTTAGCCAAGGGTGCCCCGCGCTTTGCGGGGGACGTTTATACCGGTCATATCGGGATCACCACCGATATTACAGAACTCAAGCAAAACCAAGAACAGCTCCAAGTGGCCCAGAAGCTAGAGAGCCTGGGTGTGCTGGCCGGGGGCATCGCCCATGACTTCAACAACCTGCTGGGAGGTATCCTTGCGCAGGCGGAACTGGTGGAGACTTACCTGGCGCCAGGCTCGGCGCCTAGGGAAGAACTCCAAAAGATCAAAACCGCCGTCATTCGCGGCTCCGAGATCGTGCGTGAGTTGATGATCTATGCCGGGGAGAACCAAAAAGATCTCAATGAAACGGTGGACGTGCCGCGACTGGTGGAAGAGATGCTGGAGCTAATGAAGGTCTCGATCTCAAAACAAGTGGCCTTGCGGACGGATTTCCGTGGTGACCTTCCGGCTGTGCGGGGGAATGCTCCGCAGATCCGGCAAGTGGTGATGAATTTGGTCCTCAATGCGTCGGAGGCGATCGGAGACACGAAGGGAGTGATTACCTTAACTGCGGCGCAAGTGAGCGGAGGTAGAGACTTGGCTCCCAATAATGCGACGGACTTGCCCCCGGGCGATTACGTGCGGATCGAGGTCTCGGATACCGGCTGCGGCATGCCAGAAGAAATAAGAGCTAAGCTCTTCGATCCGTTCTTCAGCACCAAATTCCCGGGCCGCGGCTTGGGGCTTGCGGTTGTGCAAGGGATCGTTCGTGACCTCGGTGGTGCTGTTAATATTGTGAGCGCGCCCGGTCAAGGGACGGTGTTTCAAGTCTTGCTGCCCCGTGCTCCAAAGGCAGCGTCGGCTTCCTCAATCGGAACCTGATCGCGTGTTTTGGAAGAGGAATTAGCGGTAACATTATGTTGCGACAAAGCGCCCAGGTAGATAACTTATGAAACGCCCTCGGATCATATTGGCGGAAGACTACCCAGTGGCTCTCGAAGGCATCCGTTCGCTTCTGGCACCGCACTACGAGATCGCCGGGGCGGTGACGGACGGACGGGCCCTGTTGGAAGCAGCGCTGCGCTTGAAACCGGACCTTATTATCACGGACATTACGATGCCTCGATTGAACGGTATCGACGCCGCCATCCAGATCCAAGCGAGTCTGCCCGGAACGAAGGTGCTATTCTTCACGATGCACTCGAGTTCCTCTAGTGTAAGAGCCGCGTTTGAGGCTGGGGGTACTGGTTACGTGTTGAAATCCGGCAGTCTTGAAGAGCTGCTGGATGCTGTCCAGAGCGTCCTGAGCGACCGCATCTATGTCAGCCCCGGTCCTTCGACTGCACACGCTGAACCGTTCCAGGATTCTGAGCGCGCCGCCACTTTTCGTCTCAGCATGCGGGAGCGCGAGACCCTGCAACTGATCGCGGAGGGCCGGGCCGCCAAGGAAATTGCACATATCATGAGCGTCTCCGTTAAGACGGTCGCGTTTCATCGGCAGAAAATCAAGAGAAAGCTGGGGTTGCGCACTGCCGCCGAATTGACAAAGAAGGCGATCGAAATCGGGCTGGTTCAGTAGGCTTTCTCAGGTTGCTCAAAACGGTGGCTCTGCCATCGATTCCGCACGTTACGTCATAAAAAATATTTTGAATCTCCCGCAATCGGCTCACATCATCAATCTTGACTCGAAAACGGGATGTCGACGGCATCAGACCAGAAGGCGGCGAGCCTTGCATTCGCATTTCCTTGTTTGTGCGGACTGAGGAGGCCACCTCTCGACCACGAGTTCTCCAGCCTGCAACCCAAGTCCAAAGGAGAAAAGGCATGTCCCGCGCCCTCCATTGGCGGTAGTGATACCGCATAGCCAGGCCTTTAGAATCGTGTTAAAGTCTAGGGCGATTGCGCAAAATCGAGCAATCTTTGACGAGCGTATTGCATCAGTCGGAGGATTCGTGCATACAGGTCGCGCGGAAGTATGGTTCTCAACATTCTCCCTACCCTTCCGCGGCGGTTTGCTACTGGGCATCGCGGTGGCGTTGCTTCAGGCTGAGTCTGGCAGTAAATTGACCGGCAGGGTGATTGATCCCGCGGGTCGGGTCGTAGCAGGCGCAGAGATCATCGTGCAAGACCGGGCGACTCTCATTGAGCGCTCCGTGCGGACCAATGGAGAGGGCATCTATGAAATCCCCGCGTTGCCGGTCAGTATCTACCGCATGCAAGTAAAGGCCTCTGGATTTCGACTGTACACTGTGGAATCACTAACAATGGATGTTGCCCGAACCCTTGTCCAGGACGCGCATCTCGATATCAGAGATCTTTCGCAGGAAGTCACAGTAAAGTCTCAGACAGCTTTGATCGATGGGGCCACAACTTCCGTAGGGCACGTGATCGATGGCCGGACGGTCCAGGAAATACCGCTCAACGGGCGCTACTTTCTGGACCTCGCTGTGCTGTCGCCCGGGTCGGTTACGGCGCCGCAGAGCGGATTCTCAGCCGCACCCAGCCGGGGTTTGGGGGCACTGGCGATTAATACCGCCGGCAATCGGGAGGAGACGGTCAACTACATGATCAATGGGATCACACTCAACGACTTGGTCTTCAGCTCTATTCTCTTCCAACCCTCGATCGGCGCGGTTCAGGAGTTTAAGATTGACAATTCAACCTTCAGCGCGGAATACGGCCAAAGCTCGGGAGCGATTGTCAATCTAGCCACTCGCTCGGGCGGGCGCCAATTCCACGGCGAACTGTTCGAGTTTCTAAGAAACGATGCCCTCGATGCCCGCAACTTCTTTACCCTTAATTCCACCAAGCCCCAACCTTTCAAACGCAATCAGTTTGGCGGTAACTTGGGAGGGCCCATCGTCAGGAGCAAGACGTTCTTCTTTTTCTCCTACGAAGGCCTGCGCCAGTCGCAGCAGGTTGATCTCAACAGCCTGGTCCTCAGCGACGCGGAGCGTAGGGCGGCTGTCAACGGTATAATCGCGCAACTGATCACACTAATCCCGCGGTCGAACATCATCGACTCCACGGGAACATCGCGTTTCGTGGGTTCAGCATCCGCGCCCGTCGATGCAGGTCAGTGGGGGATGGACATCACACACATCCTCAGTCAGAGCGACCGCTTGCACGGTTACTACGGTTTCGACCTCACCCAGACCACAGAACCTACCTTACGGGGCAACACCATCCCCAATTTCGGATACATCCAACGTCCGTACAGGCACTTCTTCTCGCTAAACGAAACCCACACCTTTGCACAGAATCGGATCAATGAGTTACGTGTTGGTCTGAATCGTCTCTCCAGCACGACGCAGCCGAATGCGTTACTCAACCCTGCCAATTTCGGAATACGCGACGGCATTGCCCAGCCCATCGGACTGCCGCAGATCAACATTTCCGGTGGCTCCCTAAACTTCGGCGGCCCATCGGTCTTCCCGTCGGGGCGTGGCGACACCACCGTTGTGGCCGGCGACATGATGAGCTGCCTGTGTGGACGGCATTCACTCAAAATCGGCGGCGAGTTTCGGCAATTTCTCAATAATAACTTCCGCCTCGGCAGCGGCGCATTCAACTTTCCCAGCGTCGCCTCATTCCTGGCCGATACCGCGAACTCTTTCAGTGTGACGCTCGGCAACCAGTCCAACAGTATTGCGCAAGGAGCTCTCGGCCTCTTTGTCCAGGACAATTACAAATGGCGGCCTAACCTCACGCTTGAACTTGGCTTGCGCTACGACTGGAACTTGACGCCTAGCGAGCGCTACGGCCGTTTCATCGCCTTTGACCCTAGATCTGCTGCGCTGGTACGCCTGGGGCAAGGACTTGACGACATTTACCACCAGAATAATAAGAATCTCCAGCCCCGGCTCGGCTTCGCCTGGGACCCATTCAAAGACGGAAAGACCTCTGTGCGAGGTGCGTATGCGATCCAGGTGGATCAGCCCATGACGAGCGTGGTGACGGGCACAAGCGGAAACCCGCCACTGGCCATCCCGCTCGCGGTAACGGGCACGATCCGCTTCGAGAATGCGATCGACTTAGCTCAGGCCGCGGGACTTGCGCCAGTAACCGTAGACCATGGGTTCGACAATGCTTACCTGCAATCATGGAACCTGAACGTGCAGCGCGAGTTTTTCTCCGGTCTCGCGGTGATGGCCGGCTACTTTGGCTCCAAGGGTACCCATTTGATCCTGCGGCGCAACATCAATCAGCTGGTCAACGGGGCGCGACCCTATCCGGTTGTCTCACCGTCGAGCGCAATACTGCCCAGCACTCCCATCGGCAATATCACACAGGCAGAGAGCACTGGGAATTCGAGCTACAACGCTTTGTGGGTCGCGGCGAGCAGGCGGCTCGCGAACGGCCTGCAGATTAATGTGTCCTACACCTGGTCGAAGTCAATAGACTATAATTCCCTCAGCTCACAGGGCATAGTTGTGCAGGACAGTTATAACCTACGTGGCGACCGCGGCCTGTCGGACTTCGACGCTCGCCACCGCTTCGTCGCACGCGCGATATATGACCTGCCTTTCCAAAGCAACCGGTTAGTACAGGGTTGGCAGCTTTCTGTCATAGCGCAGGCGCAGAGCGGCAATCCGGTCAACATCGTAACCTCTAACAGCACACTCACAGGCATCGCCAACACGCTCCGGCCTGACGTAAGAGGACCGATCGCGATCATCGGCAGCGTAGATCGTTGGTTCGATACCTCGGTATTTTCGCCTGTTACGGGTTTTGGCAGCCTGGGCCGGAATGTGGTCATCGGGCCAGGGTTCTACAATACTGACTGTTCGATCATGAAGAACACTGAACTGAGCGAGAAGATCCGCATACAGTTTCGGGTCGAGGTTTTCGATCTTTTCAATCATGCAAACTTTGGCCAGCCGGGGAGCGTCGTTGGCACCCCGGGCTTTGGGCGTATCACGAACACGCGCTTTCCAACCGGCGAATCCGGGTCGTCGCGGCAGATGCAGCTTGGCATCAAGCTGATTTTTTGATGAGAACATTATTGAAGCTAAATCGAACGGTGTTGCTCACTTTGTCCGTAGTCTGGTTGTTGCCCTCGGGCATGTGGGCGCAGCAGTCTGTAAAGCCAAAACGGGTGCTGGTGTTGTACTGGGATGAGAAAGACCACCCCGCCAATGAGGCCTTCGAACGCCGTTTTCAAGGAGCTATGCAATCAGCCGCATCTGGGCCCATCGAGTTTTATTCCGAATTTCTTGAATCCAGCCGGTTCCCGGGAGAGGACCAAGCCAAGTTATTGCATAACTATATTCGGCAGAAATATGCCGGCCGCACCATCGATGTTGTGGTTCCTACTGCGACTGCGCCCTTGGAATTCCTTTTCAAATACCGCAGTGACTTCCTTCCGCATACTCCCATCGTCTTCGCCGCTACCAGTTATCCCAGGGCGGCGCAGCTTAAGTCAGGAGCTGGGGCCACCGGAATCGTCTTGGTAAACACCTACAAAAAAACGTTAGATCTGGCGCTGCGGTTACATCCCGCTACAGAGCACGTGTTCGTCATTAGCGGAACGCCGGAGCATGACAAAGTTTACGAGACCATGGCACGGAGCCAACTCAAGGGCTATGAAAACAAAGCGGCCATTACATACCTCACGGACGTGCCTCTTGAAGAGTTGATGGTCAGAATCAAAGACCTGCCGGAGCGATCCATCGTTCTTTACGTATGGCAGCAGGCACGGGATAGCCAAGGTAAGCTCTTGGAGTCTCAGGATGTCCTTAAGTTGATTGCCCCCTTGGCGCGAGTTCCCTTCTACGGGATGTCCTTCGCCAATGTCGGCCTCGGAATCGTGGGCGGCTATGTTTGGACCATGGAAGCCAATACCACCAGATTGGCGGAGATGGCCTTGAAGGTTGCCTCCGGAACGCGGGCTTCGAACATTCCCGTCGAGAACGCTCCGGATACGCCGATGTTCGACTGGCGTCAACTTCAGCGGTGGGGCATCAGCGAAGACAGGCTGCCGGAGGATAGCGTCATTCATCTTCGCGACGTGAGCCTGTGGCAACAGTTCAAGTGGCGCATCATCGCCGCGATCGCCATGATCGTATTACAGAGCCTGCTGATTGGGGCGCTTCTCTTTGAGCGTCGCCGGGCCCGGCAGAGCGCCGCGGCGCTTTCTAAAGCGCAACGAGTGCTCCGTGAAAGCGAGGAGCGGTTTCGGGACATGGCTGACACGGCGCCGGTGATGCTGGTCGTTTCTGGTGCGGACCGGCAAGCCACATTCTTCAATAAGGGATGGCTGGATTTTACCGGCCGCACCATGGAGCAGGAATTAGGCATGGGTTGGACGGCCGGAGTGCATCCCGACGACCGGGAGGCATGTTTCGCTGGAATCGAGGCTTCGTTCCAAGCGCACAGGGAGTGTCATATTGAATACCGCTTGCGACGCGCCGACGGGCAGTACCGATCCGTGATCTGCAACGGAGTTCCGCGCTTCGAAACGGAGGGAGTCTTCACCGGCTACATCGTTTCACTGATTGACATAACCGATCTCAAGACAGGCCAAGCCGAAGCGCTTGCCAACCAAAAACTGGAAAGCCTGGGAGTATTGGCTGGTGGGATCGCACACGACTTCAATAATCTGCTCGGCAGCATTCTGGCCAACTTGGAACTGCTGCTATCGGATATTGCCGACGCCTCACCGACTAAAAAGGGACTGGAGACAATCAAGGTGATCGCGACACGAGCATCCGAAATGGTGCGGCAATTGATGGTATACGCTGGCGAGGAAAGTGCCGTCTTCGAAAAAATCGATCTGGCGGGACTCGTGCGCGAAATGCTGCAACTGATGATGGTAACCATTACAAAGAATGCCGCGTTGAAGATCGATGTTCCCCCGAATGGTTTTTCGATCCGCGGGAATGCCGCACAACTTCGTCAAGTGGTGATGAACCTCATAACCAACGCCTCGGATGCGCTCCGCGAGAAGGGAGGGGAGATTTCGGTCACACTGACACCGGTTCAGGCGCCACAGCAATCGGCAGGAAACCTCAGTGCAGATTTCCTCCGGCTAGAGGTCCGCGACTCCGGATGCGGCATGTCCGAAGAGATCCAGGCTAAGATTTTCGACCCGTTTTTCTCCACCAAAGAAGCTGGCAGGGGCATGGGGTTGGCCGCAGTGCGGGGAATTATCTTGTCTCATGGCGGCGAGATTAGAGTGCAGACCGCGGTCGGGTCGGGTTCGTGTTTCGAAATTCTATTGCCATGTGTCGGGCAAGCTGAACAAGAGTTTCGCGACCTGGTGATACCCGCCGTAGCCAGTGGAAGTGAGAACGAAACGGCAACAATTTTGATCATTGACGATGAAGACATGCTCCGGCTGCCGATCGCAAGCATGCTGCGGAGAAAAGGGTACTCTATCCTGGAAACCCGCGATGGCGCCACAGGCGTGGATGTGTTTAAAGCCCAAGCAGCGGAGATTGACATCGTTCTTCTCGACCTGACTCTACCTGGGATGTCTGGAAAAGAAGTTTTGGCAGACTTGCGGAAGATACGCCCCGGTATCAAGGTTGTTCTGTCAACGGCATACGGCCGAGACAGAGCCTTCAGAGATATAACTGAGCCCGAATCGGTCTACTATCTCCGAAAACCCTATAAAATCGACGATCTCACGGCCTTGCTACGGAGAGTGCGCCTGGAGGAACCGGCCGCGATGCAAGCCACTACCCGCGGCGCAGGGACTTACTAGTAACATCCTGGTAAGCGATAGAATCTTTAGTCAAAGTGAAGCCCAACAAGGACACCTACCGCCGGATTGTCGGAGCTGTGCCCGAGGGCATATGGGTAGTCAATCCTCAAGGGGGAACCACGTTCTGCAATGAACGTATGGCGCAAATTCTGGGAACTGATGTCGAGTCCCTGGAAAAGATGTCGTGTTTCGATCCTGTGTTTCCAGATGATTTAGAGGAGGCACAGCGTCAGTTTGCGCTGCAGTTGGTCAGCGGCGGCCCGCCCTTTGATTTTCGTCTGCGTCGCAACGATGGATCGGCCGTGTGGGTCAGTATTTCATGCAGGCAGATGTACGATGATGCGGGCGACATCATAGGGCTGCTGGGTTTGTTCACGGATGTCACCGAGCGCCAGCGTGCGCAGGCCGCGCTGCGCGAAAGTGAAGAGCGCTTCAGGACCATGGCCGACACCGCGCCGGCCCTGATTTGGGTCTCCGGCCCCGACAAGCTTTGTACCTTTTTCAACAAATTTTGGCTGGACTTCACGGGTCGGACAATGGAGCAGGAGTTGGGCGACGGCTGGGCCGAGAACGTGCATCCTGAAGACCTGGAACGTTGCACGGACATCTACTCATCTTCGTTCGATGCGCGCCGCAGCTTTCAAATGGAATATCGTTTACGGCGGGCAGATGGAGAGTACCGCTGGGTATTGGATAACGGTGTCCCGCGCTTCGAAGCAGGCGGCAGATTTGTGGGTTACATCGGTTCGTGCGTTGATGTCACGGATCTCAAACGCGCGCAGGAACTAGATCTTGCCCGACAGAAACTGGAGACAGTAGGATCAGTAGCGAGTGCTGTTGTACATGATTTCGGCAATCTGTTGTCCGGGATCATGGCTTACTCCGAAATGTTGCTGGACGCCTTCGCGAGCGGCTCCATCCCTACTAAGGAGGTAGAGGGCATCCGTAATGCAGCAATTCGCGGTACTGACATGGCGCAGCGGTTGATGGGTTACGCCGAGCCAGAGAGCCAGGTTCTCGAACTCGTCAACGTCTCTGGAATCGTGGAAGACATGCTTGAAGTGCTCAAAATGTCATTGTCAAAACATGTGGTGCTGGAAACTCATCTCAACAAACAGCTTGGGATGGTGCGAGCGAACCCAGTTCAAATCCGGCAAATTGTCATGAACCTCGTCATGAATGCATCAGAGGCGATCGGCGATCGCGATGGAGTGATCCGCGTGACCACGGGGCAGTTGACGGTAGGCCACGAGTCGCATCTGGAAAGCTCCGACGGCCCCACGGCGGGTGATTATGTGCAACTGGAGGTCTCCGACACAGGACGAGGCATGGCACCCGATGTGCAGGCCCGGATCTTCGACATGTTCTTTACAACGAAAGGATCGGGCGTCCATGGCCTGGGGCTGACAGCGGTCCATTGGATCGTTGAGCGTATGCGGGGGACTATCCGGGTTTCAAGTACGCCGGGCCGGGGAACCACACTCCAGGTCATGCTGCCCTTTGAGGAACAGACGGTCGAGGTAAGACGCAGCGTGACCGCGCGCGCCGCAGACGTAGCACTGGCATCTCAGAGCGCCACGATCTTACTTGTGGAAGATGACAGTATGTTGCGGCAAGCGGTTTCAACGATGTTACGTATGAGAGGCTTCTCCGTTCTTGAGGCAAGCGACGGATCTGCCGCATTGGACGTGATCCGGGCGCAGAGAGAGCACATCGATGTACTACTCCTGGACACTATTCTGCCCGGGACCCCCAGTCGCGAGGTCTATGACGAAGCCGCGCTTCTCAGACCCGGCCTAACCATTATCGCGATGAGCGCGTACAGCAAGGAGATGGCCACGGCTTCGCTGGGCAGGACTATGGTACGGTTTCTTCGGAAGCCCTTCAGCGTCCATGAACTGATAGAGATGATTCGGGAAGACTCACTTCCGCAGCGCACGCAAGCCTCTCGAGCCTAGGGGCGCGCCCAATGCGCGTATCGCCCCAGTTCCGATTCTCCTGAATGGGAACGCTGATGAGGTCGGCCACCGGACTCCGTGCGGCTTTGTGCGATTCGACACAGCCGAGCGCACGTGATGAGCAGAACAATCCAATGAACGCCGGCGACTCTTGGATTCTGGAAGGATTTACAGGCTCGCAGGCTCGACTCCGACGGCGCTGACCGAATTCTTGCGGAGGACCGGAATTCTGTCGCTGTAACGGCCGCGACCTCGAATTCGAGCGAAAAAATGAACCTTATTGGCTGCCAGCAGAATCGCTGTCATGCCTTTCGAAGGGGCGCAAATTTGGCCGTGGAGATGCCGCATGACTGTGGAAAGTATCAGACTTGACGAGGCCAGGGATCGGAAAGTCCCTTGGAAGAAGTGGGGTCCCTACTTGAGTGAACGGCAATGGGGAACCGTGCGTGAGGACTATAGCGAAGGGGGTGACGCCTGGAATTTCTTCACCCACGATCAGGCGCGCTCGCGGGCCTACCGCTGGGGCGAGGACGGCATCGCCGGCATTTCCGATGACAAACAGCGCCTGTGCTTTGCGCTGGCCCTGTGGAACGGCAAAGATCCGATTCTCAAGGAGCGGCTTTTCGGCTTGACGAATAGCGAAGGCAACCACGGCGAGGATGTCAAGGAGTATTACTTTTACCTCGATAGCACGCCGACCCACTCGTACATGAAGTATCTCTACAAGTACCCGCAGGCGGCCTATCCCTACGCCGACCTGGTGGAGACGAACCGGCGGCGTTCCCGGAACGAGTTTGAATACGAATTGCTCGACACCGGCGTCTTCAATGACGACCGATACTTCGATGTGTTCGTCGAGTACGCCAAAGACGGGCCGGAAGATATCCTGGTGCGGATCACGGCAGTCAACCGGGGACCGGACGCGGCAGAACTGCATCTGTTGCCGACGCTGTGGTTCCGCAACGACTGGTCGGCGTGGATTGCCGCTTCCAACAGGGCTGCCGAGAAACCAATCCTCAAGCAAGTCGAGGCCGCGGCGGGCACCAGCGCGGTCGCGGTAACGCATCCGGTGCTGGGTCAATACATTCTTTCCTGCGAAGGTAACGTGCCGCTGCTCTTCACCGAGAACGAAACCAACCACGAGCACCTCTTCCCCGGGCAAAAAAACGAGAGCCCGTACGTCAAAGACGGCATCAACAATTACGTAGTGCAGGGCCAACAGGGCCCGGTGAACCCCGGCAAGAAGGGCACCAAGGTCGCGCCGCACTATCAGATCAATCTAGGCGCCGGTCAGACGAAAGTGATTTGCCTGCGGCTCTCCCACAGTTCTGCCCGCCAGACGGGCCAACCCTTCGGAAAACAATTTGATGAAGTCTTCGCTGATCGGCTTCGTGAAGCCGATGACTTTTATAAGTCGGTCACACCGCCATCGGTGAGTAAAGACGGGGCCAACGTGATGCGCCAGGCCATCGCCGGCATGCTTTGGAGCAAGCAGTTCTTCTTCTTCGACGGCGACAACTGGCTGGACGAGCACAACTCCAACCCGCTGCATACGGGCTATCGGCATGCCCGGAACTCGGAATGGTTCCATATGCTGAACGAGGACATCATCTCCATGCCCGACAAGTGGGAGTACCCCTGGTACGCGGCCTGGGACCTGGCCTTCCACACGCTCCCGCTCTCGATTGTGGATCCCGCCTTTGCCAAGGAGCAGATGGACCTGATGCTCCGCGGAGTTTACTTGCACCCCAACGGCCAGATGCCCGCCTACGAGTGGAACTTCAGCGACGTGAACCCCCCGGTCCACGCGTGGGCGACCTTGTTCCTGCATCGCACCGAGCAGGCTCTGCGCGGCGAGACGGACGTGGATTTCCTCCGATCGACGTTCAACAAACTCTTGCTGAACTTCACCTGGTGGGTGAACCGCAAGGACCGCTTCGGCAAGAACGTGTTCGACGGAGGCTTCCTCGGTCTCGATAACATCGGCATCTTCGACCGCAGCGCCCCGCTTCCCACTGGCGGTTACCTCGAGCAGGCGGACGGCACAGCCTGGATGGCCCTGTTCAGCCAGAATATGGCGGAACTCGCATTCGAGCTCACCCTCCACGACCCCGCCTACGAGGGCATGATCATGAAGTTCGTCGAGCACTTCTACTACATCGCTGCGGCCATGAACCGGCCCGGCCAGGATGGCATGTGGGACGAGGAGGACGGCTTCTACTACGACTTGCTGCGGCTCCCGGACGGCAGCGCCCAGAAGCTCAAGGTTCGCTCCATGGTGGGGCTCTTGCCGCTGTGCGCCACGGCAATTGTGGAGAAGTCTACGCGAGAGCGTGTCCCGCGGACAATGGCTGCCGTGCAGGAACGTCTGCGCCGGATGCCCGAACTCCTGAACACCATACACCCCACGGGTCCGGGACATTTTGG
>Ga0097621_100001886_pt1 | contig 14336 bp, 10 predicted proteins | sample KBSMisM72_FD_73165 | JGI IMG/M metagenome (GOLD analysis project Ga0097621, IMG submission 73165) | Miscanthus rhizosphere microbial communities from Kellogg Biological Station, Michigan, USA - KBS Miscanthus M7-2 (version 2) (version 2) | ecosystem: Host-associated > Plants > Roots >... | reverse complement strand
CCGAACATATAGAAGTTGTCCCAGTAGAACGACGTCACGAGATAGGTGACCGGAAGCCCGGCGAAAAACGCATTGGCTTCGGCCTTGGCGTCGAAGTGCGGCACGCGGTACTTCTCCTGAAGCATCGGCATCCGCTTGTCGTCCGGCTTCATGAGCTTGCGCGTGTCTTCGAGCGTCGACCAGATGACGTGCTTCACGCCGGCGGCTTTGGCTGCGTCGGCGATGTTCTTCGCCTGCACCTTTTCCTTCTCAGCGGAGAAGTGCTCCCAGAAATTCGTCACCGCATACACGCCGTGCGCGCCAGCGAACGCTTTCTTCAAGCTCTCGACGTCGTCGAGGTCGGCTTTGACGACGTCAGCGCCCTTGCCGGCGAGCGCCTTCGCTTTGTCGCCGTCGGTCTTGCGGGTGACGGCGCGGAGCGCGAAGCCGCCGTTGGGATCGTTCAGAATCGCGTTTGCGAGGCCGCCGCCTTGTGAGCCGGTCGATCCGATGACGGCGATGATCTTTTTGTCAGCCATTTCTACTTCGCTCCGATTTCTTTGCGGACGATGGCGGCGCCGTCGGCCAGCGCCTTGAGCTTCATCTTTGCGACCATGCGCGCGAGTGGCTTCATGCCGCAGTCGGTGCTGAGCGTGACCTTATCCGCCGGCACGTACTTGAGGACCTCGCGGATGCGCTGGGCAATCTGCTCGGGCTTCTCGATGGCGTTGGTGCGGATGTCGAGCACGCCGATCTGGACGCCCGTGTCCTTCGGCAGGTTCTTGAGGAAGTCGACGCCGTCCATCGCGCGGTTCGCGTAGTCGAGCACGAACTCGTTGATGCCGGCCGTCCCGAAGAAGTACGGCAGCACCGTCTGGTAGCCCTGCGGGAAGTTCGCGCTGAGGATGTCGTTGCCCCACGCGTTGCCGAAGCAGAAGTGCCAGCCGATCTTCGCGTCGACGCCGTCGCAGCACTGCTCGACGGACTCGCGAATCCACTTGTAGTCGTCCTTGTTGCCGGTGAAGAGCGGCAGCCACGCGCCGAGATCCTCGAACTGCAGGTACTTGGCACCTGCAGCGACCAGCGACTTCATCTCGGCGTTGAAGATCGGGCAGAGCGCCATCGTGAGGTCCTTGGCGTTCTTGTAGTGCTTGAAGTAGACGTGCCACGCGAGGTTCGCCGGGCCGGCGCCGACCGACACCTTCACGGGACGGTGCGCGTGCTTGCTCGAGACCTGGTACAGATCGGCGAGGCGGATGGGACCGCGGGTGACTGGTCCGCTGTTGATGACGCCGCCCCAATCGTCGAGCAACTCGACGCCCTTGTCGCGCTGCGTCGCCCCGACGGTGGACGGATGCGGCTCGCGCGCATGCTCGAAGCCGCCGATGCGCTCATACATATACCAACAGAACGACCCGATGACGCCGACGTAGTCGTCGTACCACATGTTCCCGTCGGTCACGATGTCGAGACCGGCTTCTTCTTGATCGCGAATCACGGTCGCGACGGCGTCGTGATACGCCTCTTCGTGCTGGACTTCCTTGAATGCGACGCGGACGTCTCGGCCGAGCAGTTGGTGGCGGTACCATTGCGGTCGCGGATACGACCCGACCATCGTCGTCGGAAGGATGGTGTCGGTAATTCTTGTAGGCGGCATTCGGTCTCCTAATCGGTTGGCAGGCGGGTTCGGATGCTATCCGAGCACGAACTGGACGTCAAGCGTGGCGAAGGGTTACGATGCGTGTTGCTTCATGGCAGGAGAGTCCCGATGACAACCGCAAGCTCGACGTCTGCCGATCTGTCGATTGGGACAGAACGTCTGCTGCATATGTACCGGCAGATGGTCGCCATCCGCCTGTTCGAAGAACGAGTTAACGATCTTTACACGCGCGCGCTGATGCCGGGTCTCGCACATCTATATATAGGCGAAGAAGCGATCGCCTGCGGCATCTGCGAAGCTCTTCGACAAGACGACTTCATCACGAGCACCCACCGCGGCCACGGCCATTGCCTCGCGAAAGGCGCGTCGCCGGACCGTATGTTTGCGGAACTTCTTGGCAAAGAAGCCGGTTACTGCAAAGGCAAGGGCGGATCGATGCACATCGCCGACCCCGACACGGGCAATCTCGGCGCCAATGCGATTGTCGGCGGCAGCGCGGGTATCGCGACCGGCGCGGCATACGCGGCCAAATACCTGAAGACTGGGCAGGTTGCCGTGTGTTTCTTCGGCGAAGGTGCGCTCGGACAAGGCCTGCTCTACGAAGAGATGAACCTCGCGCAGCTCTGGAAGCTGCCGGTTATCTTCTGTTGCGAGAACAACGGCTACAACGAGTACACCCACTTCTCTGAGTCGACCGCAGGGGATGTCGCGAAGCGGCCCGAGGCGTTCGGCATCCTGACGAAGACCATCGACGGCCAGAACGTCCGCGAAGTGTTTCTGACGGCGTCAGAGCTCGTCGACCGCGCCCGAAAAGGCGACGGCCCCGCGTTTCTGCAGTGCATCACCTACCGCTATCACGGCCATCACGTCGGGGACATCGCCCGCAGCTACTACCGTCCGAAAGCCGAAGAGCAGGAGTGGGTGACCGAGCGCGATCCGATCACGCTGCACGGCGAGTGGCTGATGCGCAGCAAGGTCGCGACGCGCGAACAACTGGACAAGGTGCAGGCGGAGCTGATCGCGCAGATGGACACGGCGATGGAATGGGCGATTGCGGCGTCGTATCCCGACAAGAGCAAGGTGACGGAGGACATCTATGCTTGATACCGTCACCTCGGTTCGGGAGCTGACGTTCGGCGACGCGATCAAGGAAGCGATCGCTCAGGAAATGCGGCGCGATCCGCGCGTCGTCCTGATGGGCGAAGATGTCGCCGAAGCGGGCACCACCTTCAAGGTACTCACCGGCCTGGTCGACGAGTTCGGCAAAGACCGCATCATCGACACGCCCATCTCCGAAGCGGGCTTCAGTGGACTCGGCGTCGGCGCGGCGATGGCCGGGATGCGGCCGATTGTCGACATCATGTTCGGCGATTTCGCGACCATCATCATGGACCAGATGGTCAACCAGGCCGCGAAAATCCACTACATGTCGGGCGGCAAGTGGAAGGTGCCGATGGTCTTCCGCCTGACGATGGGCGCCACCCGCCGGTCGGCCGCGCAGCACTCGCAATCGCTGCACGCGTGGCCAAGTCACATTCCCGGTCTGAAGGTCATCATCCCGTCGACGCCGTATGACGCGAAGGGCCTGTTCAAGGCCGCCGTGCGCGACGACAACCCCTGCGTCATCTTCGAGCACAAGATCAGCTACCGGAAAGTGAAGGGGCCGGTGCCGGAAGACGACTACGTGATTCCGCTCGGCGTCGCCGACGTCAAGCGCGAGGGGAAAGACCTCACGATCATCGCGACGAGCAGCATGGTGCAGACGGCGCTTGCCGGCGCGAAGTTGTGCGAAGAGGTCGGCATCGACGTCGAAGTCGTCGACCCGCGGACGCTGTGGCCGCTCGACGAGAAGACGCTGATCGAGTCGGTGAAGAAGACGTCTCGCTGCATCGTGATGGACGAAGGGTACGGCCGGTACGGCGTGTCGGCGGAACTGGGACAGGTCGTCGCCGAAGGTGCGTTCTACTACCTGGATGCACCGGTGACGCGTCTCTGTGCGATGCACGTGCCGATTCCGTTCTCGCCGTCGCTCGAGGACGCAACGGTCCCGAGCGACAAGGATGTCGTCCGGGTCGCGCAGCAGTTGTGTAAGCGGAGCTGATGTAGTGCAGGCCTCGAGGCCTGCCCTGGAGAAGAAGAAGAACATGGGTCTGAAAACTTACGGCACGATGGCAGTGGACTGGGAAGAGCGCATCAATTTCGAGCGCCTTCGCACCGAGCGTCTGCAGCGCGCGAAGGACGCGCTCGAGAAGTCGGAGATGGGGTCGCTCCTGTGCTTCGACATGAACAACGTCCGCTACATCACGGCCACTCATATTGGGACGTGGGCGCAGGACAAGATCAGCCGCTTCACGCTGCTCTCGCGCGGCGCCGAGCCGATTCTGTGGGACTTCGGATCCGCCGCTCGCCACCACCAGCTGAATTGCTCGTGGCTCGGCGAGCGTTCGCGCGCCGGCATCCCGCTGATGCGCGGTGCGATGTCACCTGAGATGGGTCGAGCCGAGGACACCGCGAAGAAGATCAGGATCGAGCTCGAGAAGCTCAATCTCCACAAGGCGCCAGTCGGCGTCGACGTCGTCGAGCCCGCGGTGCTGTTCGCGCTCCAGAAGGAAGGCCTCACGATCGTCGACGGTCAAGAGCTGATGTCGAACGTCCGCGTCATCAAGACGCAGGACGAGATTTCGCTCCTGAATCACTCGGCGGCCATGGTGGATGCCGCCTATCACGATCTCTACAAGGCGATGCGTCCTGGCCTGCGCGAGAACGAGGCGGTGGGCATCGTCGCCAAGCGGTTGTATGAACTCGGATCGGAGTATGTCGAGGGCGTGAACGCGATCTCCGGCGAACGCTGCAGCCCGCACCCGCACGTGTTCTCCGACCGCATGCTCAGGCCGGGCGATCCGGTCTACTACGACATCCTCCATTCCTATATGGGCTACCGCACGTGCTACTACCGCACGTTCGCGATCAGTTCGGCGTCAAAGGCGCTGAACGACGCCTACAAGCGCTGCCGCGATTACTTGGATGCGGCGATTGAACTCGTTCGCCCGGGACGCACGACGGCGGAAATCGCGGCGGTCTGGCCGAAGGCGCAGGAGTTCGGGTTCCCGAACGAAGAAGCGGCCTTCGCGTTGCAAATGGGCCACGGCATCGGCTTGGCGATCTGGGAGAAGCCGATGATCAGCCGGCTCGTGTCGCTCGAGCACTCGTACGAGATCAAGCCGGGTATGGTGTTCGCGCTCGAGACGTTCTGGCCCTCGAAGGATGGTTGGAGTGCGGCGCGCATCGAAGAAGAAGTCGTCGTGACGCCGACGGGTCACGAAGTGATCACACGGTTCCCGGCCGAAGAGCTCCTCGTCTGCGGTGTGCCCTACGTCACCGTCAATGGCCCGTTGAGCACGACGCGCGAGCTCGAACCGGAACCGAACCAGGACGTGGTCAACATGATTGCAGCGAGCGCGCGATCAGAAGTCGGCGCCCGTTAACGCAAAGGATCTAAGCCACAGAGGCACAGAGGACACGGAGACGACTTAGTCTCTGTGGTTTCTGTGCCTCTGTGGCTTCGTACGTAGCGCAGACAAAACATATGGCGATTTCTGTCGTGATGCCTGCGCTCGAGATGGCGCAGGAAACGGGCAAGCTGGTTTCTTGGAAGAAAAAGGAAGGCGACTCGGTCAAGAAAGGCGAGTTGCTCCTCGAAGTGGAAACCGACAAGGCCGTCGTCGAGATCGAAGCCGCCGGCGACGGCATCTTGGGCGGCATAACGGCCCAGCCGGGAGCGGTGGTGCCCGTCGGCCAGACAATCGCGTGGCTGCTGAAGCCGGGCGAGAAGCCGCCGGCGCAGACCGCGCCGGTGCAGACCGGACGTACCGGAGCAGCGGCGCTGCAGATGCCCGCAGCGGAACCGGAGAGCGTCGCCGGGCCACAGGGCGATCCGCTCGCCGTCGCAGCGGCTTTCAACATCAGAATCTCGCCGAAGGCGCGGCGCCTCGCCAAGGAACACAACGTCGACATCCGGCGAATTAAAGGAACAGGACCGTCCGGCGAAATCGTCGCCGCCGATGTGCTGGCCGCCAAGAGTGGAGGCGCCGCGGCCGCTCCTGCCGCCGTCGCTGCCCCACCGATGCAGGCGCCGCCGATGCCCGCACTCGCCACGATGCCCGCCGACCTGGGCGCGCTCAGCTCGATCGGCAAAATCATGGCCGAGCGCACCACGGCGAGCTGGACGACGACGCCGCACTTCTTCGTGTCGCGCGATGTGGACTGCACCGAGCTCGTCGCCGCGCGCAAGAGGCTCGGTCCGCAGGTCGAGCGCGAGCGCGGCGTGAAACTGACCTACACCGACCTGCTCACCGCGGCGATCGCACAGACGCTCCACAAGCATCCGCGCATGAACGCGAGTTGGACTGGCGACTCCGTGAAGGCCAACGCCGACGTCAACGTCGGCCTCGCGATGGCGGTCACTGACGCGGTGGTGGTCGGCGTGTTGCCGAAGACCGACGGCATGACGCTTGGCGACATCGCGTCACGCCGGCGCGAGCTCACCGAACGCGCGCGCGCGAACAAGCTGCAGCCCGCCGACATCACCGGCGCGACCTTCACGATCAGCAACCTCGGCATGTACAACGTGGACTCGTTCACGGCCATCATCGTGCCGCCGCAGGCGGGGATTCTCGCCGTTGGCGCGATGAAAGACCGTCTCGTTCCCGTGATGGGCGGCATCGCGACCAAGCCGATGATGACGATCACGCTCTCGTGCGATCACCGCGTCCTCGACGGCGCCCGCGGCGCGATGTTCCTCCACGACTTGGTCGAAACACTGCAGACTTTAGGATTCGCGAAGTAGTTCCGCCCGCCCGTTAGGCGTCCCTGCAAGAAATCTCGGCTGGGTCGTTCTATAGCCAAAGGAGCTTAGGCTATGGGCGATCCCCGCCTGTTTCAAATCGGCACGCTCGCGTCCCTGCTCATTTATGGGATGGGCTGGCTCGACTTCGACATCACGCCCATCCGGGTCGTACTCCTGCTGACGACGGTTCTTGCGACGCAATGGATCGGCGATCGGCTGGCCGGAGGACCGCCATTCAGGCTCAGCATGCGGAGCGCGCTCATCTCGGGACTGTCTCTCTGTCTGCTGTTGCGAACGAACCGGAACGATCTTGCAGTGCTGGCGGCGATTCTCACGATTGCCGCCAAGTTTCTGATTCGCGTCGACGGCAAGCACGTCTTCAACCCGACCAACGGCGGCATCGTCGTGATGATGCTGCTCACCAATCAGGTGTGGGTGTCACCCGGCCAGTGGGGGTCGGCGGCGTTCTTCGCGTTCTTGCTTGCCTGCGCCGGTTCGCTGGTCGTGAACCGCGCGGCGAGGTCTGACGTGACCTACGCATTCATCGCGTGTTACTGCGCGCTCCTGTTCGGCCGCTCGTTGTATCTCGGCGAGCCTCTGGCCATCCCACTGCACCGCCTGGAGAGCGGGGCGCTGCTGCTGTTCACGTTCTTCATGATTTCCGATCCGAAGACGACACCAGATTCACGGTTTGGACGTGTGTTGTTCGCCGCGCTGGTGGCGTTCGTCGCGTGGTACGTGCAATTCCGGCTGTTCCGGACGAACGGCTTGCTGTGGTCGCTCGCCGGTTGCTCGATGCTGGTGCCGCTCATCAATCGCCTCGCCCCAGGTCTGCGCTACGCATGGCCGGTCTTTCAGAACACCTACATAAATCAAGGAGCCTCTCATGAGACGCACGCTGTCGTTCGCTATCGCGCTGGTGTCGATCGTGTGGTGTTCGACGTCGGCCATTCTCGGGTTCTGCGGCTTTTACGTCGCGAAAGCCGACACCAAGCTGTTTAACAAAGCGTCGCAGGTGGTGCTCGTGCGGGATGGCGATCGCACCGTGATGACCATGGCGAACGACTTCGAAGGCGACCCGAAAGAATTCGCCGTCGTCATTCCGGTGCCGACCTTTCTCACGCGCGGGCAGATACATGTCGGTGAGAAGGCGCTCATCGATCACCTCGACGCGTACTCGGCGCCGCGCCTGGTGGAGTACTTCGATCAGAATCCGTGCGCGCGTTTCGAGTTACGCGGCATGGCATCCCCCTCGCTGATGACCGAATCCGCGGCGGTCAGAGATTCGGCAACACGAGCCAAGGCGTTGGGCGTCACGATCGAAGCTCAATACACGGTCGGCGAATACGACATCCTGATCCTGTCGGCGCAGGAGAGTTCCGGCCTCGAGACGTGGTTGCGGCAGAACGGCTACCGCATTCCGGCGGGGGCGTCGGACGTCATCGCCACCTATCTCAGGCAGAACATGCGCTTCTTCGTCGCGAAGGTGAACCTCGGCGAGCAGACACGGCTCGGGTTCTCCTACCTCAGGCCGCTGCAAATCGCGTACGAATCGCCGAAGTTCATGCTGCCGATCCGCCTCGGCACGGTCAACGCGAAAGGACAGCAGGAGCTGTTCGTCTATGCGCTCACGCGAAACGGCCGCGTCGAGACGACCAATTACCGGACGGCGAAGCTGCCGACGGACATGGACCTGCCCGAATACCTGAAACGGCCGAACGAGTTCGCGAGCTTCTACAAAGCGATGTTCGCGCGTCAGGTCGAGGCTCGCGACGGCCGCGCGGTGTTCCTCGAATACGCGTGGGACATGCGATGGTGCGACCCGTGTTCCGCCGATCCGCTGTCGAAGGACGAACTGCGGCGTCTGGGGGTGTTCTGGGCGGACGGAGGCGACGGCCGGCCGCCGGACGTGTTCCTGTCGCGGCTCCACGTCCGGTACGATCGGGCGCATTTCCCAGAGGATCTGGTGTTTCAGGAAACCGGTGATCGTGCGAATTTTCAGGGACGCTACGTTCTCCGCCACGCCTGGACAGGCGGAGAGGCGTGCAGCGCCGCGACCGAGTATCGAGTGGCGCTGGCCGAACGGCACGCTCGTGAAGCGGAGCAGTTGTCGCGGTTGACGGGTTGGAACATCGCGGACATTCGGACGAAGATGGATCCTGACGTTCCGGTTGGCGCTCAGCCTGCGGCGTGGTGGGAACGGCTCTGGAAGAAATGATACGGTTGGGTGCCGCCGACGGCCGTGCGTTCGTCACGACCGACGGCGGCAACACCTGGCGCTCGCGATGAGCGCCGTTCGCTCACTTCTTCCCGTTCCCCATCCAGTTCCAGTCGTCGTCGTCATCGTCCCATGAGACGTGACCGTGCTCGTGGTGGTGACGCTTCTCCTTGACCTTGAAGCCGGAGATCTTGACGAGTGCGCCGTGATTCCCGTTGCCGAGGGCGTCGTTCGCGGCCCGGTGCTGGATGTTCACGAATGCTGACTCGCCCGAGGCGGTGAAGATGAAGCCGGTTGGCTCAGCGCTCGTGTCGCGGATTGACGCGAACCGGACGCAGCCGTCGGTCTGCACGTCGTCGTCCGCGCCGTCAGGCAGGCAGATCCACAGGTCGTTGCCGCGAAGTTCGGTCACCAACGGATTCAGCTGCTTCACCGACGCGACGGAGTTGTCTTCGAGCACGACGAGATTGCCGGTGTGCGGCTGGAACGCCACGTTGTCGAACATTCCTCGTTCCTCGCTGCCGGCAAAGAAGCGATCGACCGTCGGGATGGTCCCCGTCACCGGGTTCGGTGCGAACGTGCTTGGAGGATTCTCGACCAGGCACATGATCTCGGCTTTTACGCCGCTGTTCTCGACCAGGCTGCTGTCGGTGTGGCTCATGCGGCCGGTGTTGGCCCAGCACACCCTGAAGATCCCATCCTCGAGCGCGATGGGATCGATGTCCATGTCCTCCGGTCTGTAATAGCCGGTGAACTTCTGTAACGCCTGCGCATTTCGCAGCAGGATGTTGCCGTTCGCGTCGGTGACGCCTGCGGCCCCGGCGTTCACGGCTAGCCACGCGCCATTGCCGGTTTCGGCGCCCTGGCCCCAGTTGGCGGAACCTTGTGCGGCGACGCGCAGGCCGAAGATCGCACCGCTTGCGAGAGGCGACAGGCCGGGAACGGTGACAGGGCCGTTTCCCTGGAACGGAACCGCGGGGATGAACTTGTAGACCCCGCCGCCGGCGTTTCCGCCGCTTGGCGCGAGTTCGTCCGCGTAGATCATCGTCCCGTCCTGCTTGAACGCGATGCCCTCGAACGAGAGGCTGCCGACGGCCTTGCGCTTCACGAGGTGCAGCGGATCGCTCGTCGTCCCGGCGTCGCGATTCGAGACGTTGATCGCGGTGTTGACGTTGACCGGATCGAACAGCTCGTAGAGGCCGCCCGTCAGTCCACCTTCCTCGGCGACGACTATCGTGCCCCACGGGGTGCGGCGGACCGGGTCGCAGGAGGACAGCCCGGTGATGATGGTCGTCGCGTTGCTGCCTGCGGGCTTGGACAGGTCCACGCGCTGCACGGCAGGATTGCTTGTCTCTTCATCACACACGAAGAGGTACTTCGGATTCTCGTCGTCGGGCCACATCGCGATCTGATCGGCGGCCGACGCGACGCTGCTGGACACGAGCGACACATGCAGGCCTTTCGCGACTTGAATCGCCTGCAGATTGTCGGGTCCGTCGTAGGGCCCGAGCGCGCTCTCTTCGAGCGGCTGCTCGATACCGAAGAGCTGCTCAGAGTGATCGCTCAGTTGGTCGGCGATGAACGTGCCGAAATCGCTGTGGGGATGGCCGGCCATCATCCGTGTCGCCATGCCGACGACGGCCAGGCCTGTGACGAGCACACAAGAGACGAGTAACGATGGGCGCATGAAGCGGTCCTCCTGTCATTGCCGCGGCATAAGAAAGCGGCGAACGAATCGTCAATGACACGGATGACGCTCGGGCAACGGTTGAGTCAATTCTTCGAATCGATTTAGGGACGCTTTCGAGCGGTGAGTACTTCTTCGGCTGAATGCACCAGCATGTGCGTTACGCGGCCGTTGCTGTCCTTCACGAACTCGTACGTGCCAAGCAGACGCGGCGAGAACGACGTCTGCGACAGGGGAATCATGGGGATTTTCCCCTTGCCGCCCATGTCGAGAACCAGCTGATCGCCGTCGAGCGTGACGGCGAACACCTGGCGGGCGCGGCCGACGATGGGCGCCCGAGAGTCGGTGACGTCGTAGACGCCGACGTATGTGGCCAGCACGTCGCGCGACACGACGACCTTCTTCTCCTCAGCGGTCCGACCGACGAGATGCACGCGATCCTTTTCGTTCTCGCAGACGTACTCGATCAAATCCGTGTCCGCGACGAAGTTGCCGCTCGCCTGCACCGCGATCGGCTTCGCGTAGACCATCGGATCGGCGAGCGTGACTTGCAGTTCCAAATGACCGAAGTCGCGCCGGCGGAAGCGCTCGGTCATCTTCAGCGCTTCGCTATGGGGGTGCCCGGCGAAGTCGAGCCACGTGCGGTCGTTGAAGCCAGAGGTCTCGACGACGAGCGTGTCGTCGTCCCAGTGGCCGATGGAGTAGCCCATCCACGTCGGGTTCGGATCGTTCGGCATCTTCCGCCCGTCCAGGAAGATCTGCCGGTACGACAAGTCCTCGAACAGGATCACGATGAGGTTGGGTGTCTGGATGATCTTCGAAAGGCCGCCGCCCATGATGTGACGCGGACCGCCGGGCTTGCAGCCGGTGATCTCGGGATCGTCTTTGCCGAACTCCTCGAGGCGCGCGCGCGAGAGCGCGGCGGCCCACGGCTGGATGTCCGATTTTGCGAGATCGGCCGTGATGTTCGCGGCGTAGCCTATCTCGATGCCGAGCCGCCAGAACCCCGACAAATCGGGATGACCCTCAGCGGCGCGGGGCGCAGGCGCGGCGAGATTGGGCCGGTCGTTCGCGTCTCGCGGGATTCCCTGCGTCGGTGTCTTGAGCCACTGCGCTGAACCGGAAACGTTTCCGACAACAATGGCGGACAGCGTCAGTATGACGGCGATACCGACTCGGTGCATCGGCAGAGCCTACCGTATAATCGCCGCTTCGATGTCGAGAAAAGCTGCCTGGATGCTTGCGATTGCGGTCGCCGCGCGAGTGCTCACGCTGACCGCGCAGGCGCCGAATCAAGACGAGGTCGCGCGCGGCCGCGGACTGTTTCAAACGCGGTGCGCGGACTGTCACGGCATCGACGCGAAGGGCGTCCACGGACCCGATCTCACGGCCGTCTTTGCGAACGGCGCTACTGATGGGCGCGTGTTCGACACGATGCGCCGCGGCGTTCCTGGAACGGAAATGCCCGCGAGCAACGCGCCGGACCAGGAACTCCGGGCCATCGTTGCGTATCTGCACACGCTAAGCGCTGGCGGCGACGAGGTGATTAGCGGTAACGTCGCGAACGGCGGACGTGTGTTCGCCTCGTCATGCTCGCTCTGCCATCGTGTCAACGGACGCGGCGGCGTGCTTGGGCCCGATCTCTCGCGCGTCGGCCTGAGCCGATCGGTGACGATGCTGACGCGTGACATTCGCGACGCGAGCGCCGTCATCGCGCCAGGCTATCAGCTCGTGACGCTCGTCACGGCGGACGGCACGCGCGTCCGCGGCGCGCGGAAGAACGAAGACGCGTATTCGATTCAGATCATGGACACGCGTGAGGATCTGAAGGGCTACCTGAAATCCGGATTGCGCGAGGTGATCGCGGAGTCGCAGTCGCTCATGCCGGACTTCAAGAATGTGAGCGACGGCGACGTTCGCGACGTCGTCGCCTACCTGAAGACGCTTCGCGGCAACGGTGATTCGACGATCCCTGAGCTGGGATCGGGCGGCGTAAAAAGCCAGGACCTGCTCGAGGGCCTCAAAAACACCGCGCGCTGGCTGCAGTACTCGGGCGACTACACCGGCCGGCGACACAGTCCGCTGACGCAAATTACTCCGGCTAATGTGAATCGACTGACGCCACAGTGGGCGTTCCAGGCCGACACGATCGCGACAGGCCGCGGCTTCGAATCGACGCCGCTCGTCGTCGACGGCGTGATCTACCTGACCGGCGCCAACGGCAACGCGTGGGCGATTGACGCGCGCACCGGCCGTCAGTTCTGGCGCTTCCGCTATCCGAACGCTCCCGATCTCACAGCCGGCGCGACCTATCCGGTGAATCGCGGATTCGCCGCGCTCGGCAACCAGTTGTTCATGGTCACACTGGATGCGCACGTGCTGTCGCTCGACATGAAGACTGGCGCGGTCGTCTGGAATTCGGTGCTCGAAGACTACAAGAAAGGCTACGCGGCAACGCCGGCGCCGCTCGTCGTCAAGGACAAGGTCATCGTCGGCTCGTCGGGCGGCGAGAATCCGACGCGCGGCTTCATTCAGGCATTCGACGCGAGGACCGGCCGGCGACTCTGGCGCTTCTACACGATTCCCGGTCCCGGCGAAAAGGGCAGTGAGACGTGGCCGTCAGCGGAGGCGGCGAGTCGTGGCGGGGCTGCGGCCTGGGTCACCGGAACGTACGATCCGGAACTCAACCTCGTCTACTTCGGCACCGGCAACCCGAACCCGGACTACTACGGCGAGGAACGCAAGGGCGACAACCTCTACAGTTGCTCGATCGTCGCGCTCGATGCCGACACAGGCCAGTTGAAGTGGTACTTCCAGTTCACGCCGCACGACACGCACGACTGGGACTCGAATCATGTGCCGGTGCTTGCCGACGTGCCAGTCGGCGGCCAAACACGGAAGGCCGTGATGATGGCGAACCGGAACGGGTTCTTCTACGCGCTCGATCGGGCGACGGGGAAGCTGCTCGTCGCCAGGCCGTTCACCAGCACGAAGTGGGCGCGCGAGATCGGCGGCGACGGGCGACCGATCGTCCTCGACAACGACGGCACGAAAGACTGTCTGCCCGACTTCTGGGGCGGCACCAACTTCATGCCGCCGTCCTACGACCCGGCGCTGAATCTGTTCTTCGTCACCGCGCGCGAGACCTGCGTCACCTATTTTCCGGTGAAGCCGGAGATCACGATTGGGCAGAACTCCGTCGGGGGCGGCGTTCGACGGGTGGCGGATCGCATCTTCGATTACGGCGCGCTTCGCGCCATCGATCCGTCGACGGGCGAGCGCAAGTGGGAGCTGCGCTACACGACGCCCTCGCTCGCCGGCGTGATGTCGACGGCCTCGGGTTTGGTGTTCGCCGGGGATAATGAAGGAAACTTCCTCGCTGTCGACGCGCGCAGCGGCAAACCGTTGTGGCACTACCCGACGGGCGCGTCGATTTGGGGCGCGGCCGCGACGACGTTTCTGCTCGACGGCCGGCAGTACGTCCTCATTCCGTCAGGCACGACGCTGACGGCGTTCGCGTTGTCGAACTGATCCTCCGTGGGAGAACGCATGAAGAAGCTGTCCCTTGCCTTGCTGGCCCTACTTGCCGCCGCGCCTGCGTTCGCGCAGACAAACCTCTCTGGGGTGTGGAACAACCTCGGCATTCTCAATGAGGACTGGCCCGATCGACTGCCCGGTCCGGAACTCGGCGACTATGCAGGGCTACCGGTCAACGACGCCGTTCGCGCGCGCGCCGACGCGTGGGACGCGTCGCTCATCACGCTGCCCGAATATCAATGTCGCGTCCACCCGTCCGACTACGTGTCGAGCTTCGCCGGACTGCGGATTTGGGAGGAACGCGATCCGGCATCGCAGCAGCTCATCGCCATCCACACCCATCACTTCGCGTGGGGCACCGAACGCACGATCTGGATGGACGGCCGTCCGCATCCGCCTGAGTACGCGA
>Ga0097621_100001885_pt1 | contig 14337 bp, 22 predicted proteins | sample KBSMisM72_FD_73165 | JGI IMG/M metagenome (GOLD analysis project Ga0097621, IMG submission 73165) | Miscanthus rhizosphere microbial communities from Kellogg Biological Station, Michigan, USA - KBS Miscanthus M7-2 (version 2) (version 2) | ecosystem: Host-associated > Plants > Roots >... | reverse complement strand
CATCGCACTGGGCGGCTCGACGACCAGCGGCCTCGCGGACAACGCCTTCCTGTTCGGCCTGAAGGGCAACGACAACCTGTACAAGAAGGTCTACGACGTCTACGGCAAGATCGCGGTGAAGTACTTCCCTGACAACCTGCCGGCCCTCGTGCCCTACGGCCAAGTCGTGAACACCACCTACGTCCAGGCCCTGCTCGACTCGGCAACGAACGTCGGTGAAGCAGCGAAGCCGGTCTACGGTGGCCAGAAGTCGGAAGTCGTGGCGAACAAGAGCTACAGCATCGAGTTCGAAACGGGCAAGGCGACCCTGAAGCCTGCATCGGTGGCGGTCCTCAACGACCTGCTCGACCAGATCGCAGTCTCCAGCCTGAGCGTTCAAGTGAACGGCCACACCGACAACGTCGGCGACCCGAACGCGAACCTCGCCCTGTCGAAGGCACGTGCCGAAACGGTGAAGCAGTTCCTGATGGCCAACGCCAGCGGCAACTTCCCGTCGGAACGCATCACGACCCGTGGTTACGGTGACACCCAGCCGGTCGCCGACAACTCGACCGCTGCCGGCAAGGCGAAGAACCGCCGTGTCGAAGTCGTGCTCTTCAGCACGAAGTAAGACCTGAAGGAGAGAGTCGGGAGACTCTCTCCTCTTCTTGTTGTAGCTGACTACCCGTGTGGGTAATGGAAAAGACAATGTTCACCACTCTCCTCGTACCGTTTGCGCAAGGCAGGAAGTTCAGCCTCAAGTTCCTCGCAGCGGTTCAACTCGCGATTCTCGCGGCCATCTGGGTCGTGTTGCCTGCCTCGACTGGCATCCCATCCCCAACAGACATCGGCTCGGCGTGGCAAACGCTGGCCACCACTCAAGGTCTTCTCCTTGAGCTCATGAAATCCGTGGTGGTGATTTGGGAGGCGCTGATCCTGTCAGCGGTATTTTCCTTCGGTGTTGCCTATCTCACCACTGCGGACATCTTCAAGCCAGCAGGCACGATGATCGCTTCGATGCGGTTCCTCGGCTTCGCTGGTCTTACGTTCCTCTTCACGATGTGGACATCGAGCGGACAGAACCTCAAGCTTGCGCTGCTGACCTTCGGCATGACGGTTTTCCTGACCCGCTCCACCATCGACGACGTCAAGAGCATTCCGCTGGAGTCCATCGACTACGCACGTTCGCTCGGCCTCCGTGGCTGGCGCATCACCTACGAGATGGCAGTTCGCGGCCGTCTCCATGCGATGCTCGACCTCGTGCGGCAGAACGCAGCAGTTGGTTGGACCCTCATCGTGATGGTCGAAGGTCTCGTGCGCAGCGATGGTGGTATCGGCGCCATGCTCCTGATCCAAGGCAAGTACTTCAACCTCGCGTCAGTGTTCGCCATTCAGCTCACCATTCTGACGTACGGCATCATCCAGGACATCCTGCTGAACTTGCTCCGTGCGATCGTGTGCCCATACACTGAACTGAACCGGAGTGACAAGTGATTCGCGTTACGTTTGCACGAGTCACAACCTTTCGTGACTTTGATACAGTCGAGGATTTCGAAGAATATAAAAAGGGCATCATCATCCACGTTACGAAGATCGATGAACTGGATGCTGATCGTAGCTACATTCAAACCTTGGTTGATGTAGACGAACTTGTGAAACGATCAATATCGGAACTCAAATGATCGAAGACGACGACGAAGACGACGACGAAATCATTGAGCACGAAATCAACATCACGGTACGGTTTCGTGGTACAATGTCAGAGTACGAGGCAGTTGCCGACTGCGTGTGCGACGCTGAGTCTATGATCAGCGAATTCATCTCTCAACTCGGCTGCGAGGAACTCTGATGACCAAGCCCTTCACCCCACGTGATGCAGTCGCCGCTCATGCGGAAACCATTCCAGACTTCGTGATCGATGTCGTCAACGGCCTCCTCGCAGAGGAGAGTCGCGGCACCAGCCGTCGCATTACCTTCACCTCGAAGGAAGTGTCAAAGCGTATCAAGGCCCTACTCCCAGACCATGTCAAGTTCGAGGACCGCTGGCTCGACTTTGAAGGCGTCTATCGCCGCTACGGCTGGAAGGTGTCCTACGACGGACCTGGTTACAACGAGTCGTACGATGGCTACTACATCTTCGAGAAGAAAGACGAGGACTGATGGCCTACTCTACTCCCGGCGTTTCCATCTACTGCACCATCTACGCGACGATCAACGATCGCGTAGAGGAGTTCAAGAACAAGAAGGGCGAGATCGAGGCGCGCACCATCGAAGGTGAGAAGGTCTGCGAGATGCTGAACGTCGGTCTGACGCCAGGCGCCTTCCACTCCCTCTACACCCAGTTCAAGCGGCAGTACCCGACAGCTGTCGTCCGCTTCGGCAAGGAATACAAGCCATCATGAGCACCACCCGACAGTACCGCTACGCCGATCGCCTGATGACGATCGAGGGGCTCAACCTCTCGTACGGCAGCAAGACGATCCTTCGCGACATCAACCTCGTGATCGACGACATCATCCGCCCTGAAATCACGCAAGGTCAGTGCGTTGCGCTGCTAGGCCCCTCGGGCATCGGCAAGACGCAGCTCTTTCGCTGCATCGCAGGCCTGCAGCGTCCCACGTCGGGCATCGTCCGGATCAATGGTGACAAGGACCACGTGAGAGCGGGTGAGATCGGCGTGGTTCAGCAGAGCTACCCGCTGCTCGCGCACCGCACGATCCTCAGCAACCTTCTGCTCGTGAACAAGGACAAGGCGAAGGTGATGGAGCTCCTCACTCGCTTCGGTCTCGAGGAGCACGCGGACAAGTATCCCATTCAGCTCTCTGGCGGTCAACGCCAGCGCGTTGCGATCATCCAGCAGATGGTCTGCTCGCGCCACTTCCTGTTGATGGACGAGCCGTTCTCGGGCCTCGACATCATCGCGAAGGACAAGGTCTGCAGCCTCATCAACGAAGTGAACCACGTCGACGAGCTGAACACGACCATTTTCACGACCCACGACCTCGAGTCCAGTGTACAGATCGCTGACCACATCTGGGTCCTCGGTCGCGAGAAGGACAAGCCTGGTGCCACCGTCATCAAGACGATCGACCTCATCGAGCGAGACCTCGCCTGGTCGCCGGACATCACGAAGCACCCCAACTTCCAACCAACGGTGAACGAGCTCAAAGAGCTCTTCAAGACGCTATGAACGGCGACACATACCACTTCAAGGCGCTCAAGCGCCACATTCGGATCTCGTCCGTTGACGGGATCACTGACCTTATCTACAAAGAAAAGGGCGGGCCGATCGACGTGTTCTGTGATGGCGTCGTCGAGCACGTTCCCGAGGAAGGGAACGCCAGCTTCGCGTACCTGACGGGTGGACACTGGCACGATGTCTCCATCAACTTCGACTTTGACCGGTATACGGCGCGCGGCGTCAGGCGGTCTACCGTGTGGCCCGCTTTGCGTGCATTCAAGGCAGACTACGAAGAGCTGGTTCGGCAATTCCATGGGTGGTCGCACCCTCGCCCGGCCATCGACTGATCAACCTGCGTTTGTGAGTGTCTAACCTGTCACAGGTTGCTTACAATAGCTCATCAACAACCAAAAGGACATCATGCCGAAGCTCAAGGTTCTCCCGAAGGCGCTCCTCGTCGCTGCAGTCGTCGGTGGTGGCGCGTTCGCTGCCTACAAGTTCATGCCGAAGAAGACTGAAGTGGCACAAGCCACCGAGACGGTCACGACCCCTGCACCAGCTCCCGTCACCGTCGCACAAGCACCGGTTCCCGCTCCCATCGCCCAGCCGCCAGCCGTCCAGAACGACGCGCCTGCTGCGACCGAGGCAGCCACCATTCCCGGCCCGGGCGGCAAGCTCCCTGGTGCAGGCATCGCGTCCGGCCAGAAGACCGGCACGAACTGGCCGATGGCCGAGAACATCATCAAGGTCTGCTCGACGAGCACCTACCCGCTGCGCAACGTCATCAGCGATGGCTCGATCGACAACCTCAACAAGATCTACACGGACCCGAACACGCAGTTCGGCATCGCGCAAGAAGATGCGATGGCCTACCAGAAGCAGATCGACCCGAAGATGATGTCGCGCGTCGTCGCCGTCTTCCCGTTCTTCTCGGTCGAAGTACACGCGATCGCCGCCGGCGGCTCGCCGATCCACAACCTGGCTGACCTCGAAGGCAAGCGCGTCATCGAGGGTCCCGAAGGTTCCGGTACCTGGGTGACCACGCAGATCATCAAGCAGGTCACGGGCATCCACTGGCAGACCGTCGAGGGCAACCTCTCCCAGAAGGACGGCCTCAAGGCCGTCGAGACGGGCGCCGCAGACGTCGAGTTCATCGTCGCTGGCCAGCCGATCCAAGTCCTCACCGGCGCGAGCGGCATCCAGCTCATCAACATCAAGGACCCGCGTCTCGACAAGTACGGCTACTACACAAAGACGATGCTCCCGACGGGCACGTACCCGTGGCAGAGCCAGCCCGTCTCGACCTACAAGGTCAACAACGTGCTCGCGACGTTCGCGTACAAATCGCAGTACCAGAAGGAAATCGGCGACCTCGTCGGCTGCATCACGAAGAACATGGACCAGCTGCAGGCGACCGGTCACCCGAAGTGGCGCGACGTCGACCCGCTGGACATCGATCGCGTGAAGTGGCCGGTTCACCCCGCCGCCGTGGCCGCCATCAAGCGTGAAGCGAAGCACAAGTGAGCGAGTTCCGCGCGATCTTCGAAGGTAGAGGGCAAGGCTTGCACAACACAAGCCTGACCCTCGAGCTGGATGGCGAGGACATCTACTACTTTCGGGCCGACGACATCGGCTACAACGGCCTCGACTCGATCGCGATCATGTACCACAACATCGCCGTCAAGCTCGGCCACACCTACGTGGAGCAGGATCGATGAGCGCAAAGTCTGAAGCTGCAGGAGTCGCCAGCAAGTTCATGGATCGCGCCATCAAGAAGCGTGAGAAGGAATGGAAAGAGGGTGACGCCTCTAACCCGCCTCCCCTAGGCTTGCTCATGACGGACGTCGCTGAGCTGATGGCGAGGGAGATCGTTCGGCTGCAGCGGAAGATTCACAAGCTGGAGAATCCTCCAGTACCTGAAAGACCGTGGAAATGAAGTGGCCCCTCTTCTTCGCCTACATGGTTGCGTCGTACGTGGTTGGAACTTGGATCGGTGACACCTCTGACTCCATCTGGCTCTACGCGCTCATCACCGCACCAGGCACGTTCTTCCACGAGTCCATGCACTGGCTCACGGCAGCAGCAATGCACGGCAATCCTGGAAGCATGCACTTGATTCCATCAGGTGACGCACTCGGGTACGTGGCTGTGGAGCCCAACTGGTACAACGCAGCCACGATCGGTGCAGCTCCACTAGTACTCGCTCCCTTCGCTGGACTCTTCCTTGGCCTTGCAACGAGTGCTGGCTTCTCGTGGAAAGCACCGCTCTACCTGTACCTCGCCTGCTGCTCATGGGCTGCCTGCATTCCGTCAGGCGCTGACTGGGAAATCGCCCGCTCTTCGGCAATTTCATGGCCAATAGCCCTCGTCATTCTTGGTTCGCTTACCGCGCTTATCATATGGTTGCTGATGCGCTGCGTGGGAACTCAGGATACAAAGCACTGAATCACCCTTTTGTGTTATAATGGACTAAGCGGTCGAACCGCGTCACCTACTTTCGTTTGGAGATTTTGAAATGGCAAAACAACTTTACGTGTCGTCCGCGGTGCAGGTCGCACTACTCAAGGAAGTCCTCATTCCCGAGATGGCAACGGGCTTCTGGAAGGATCACCGTCCCGCCGACCACGCAGCGCAGTGGGCTGACGTCGAGATCCTGGTCTCCGATACCGACACCCTCGGCCCAGTCGACTTCAAGATCCCCCGCCTCTACAACTTCGTCAACCCCGACTTCATCAAGCCGAACGAGGCCAAGCTCGTGGCAGCAGCCCAGTCCGCCAAGGCGTCGAGCAACTTCCGCTCCGTCAAGAAGGAACTCATCGAGCTCTCGCGCATCGTCGGCGGCCGCCTCACCGACAAGAACGCCAACCCAACCAAGGCCAATCGCGGCAACAACAAGGTCGGCACCATCCAGGAGAAGTCGAAGGACATCGTCAAGGAAGCCGGCAAGACCGTGAAGAAGGTCAAGAAGGACACCGAAGGCGACGTCACCGTCACGAAGACGGCCAATGGCGGCACCGTGATCCGCCGCGCGGTCACCCGCGCTGTCGAGACCACGGCCTTCTCCAGCCCGTTCGCAATGGGCCAGGCGATCGCCGACGGCCAATAAGGAGACCAACATGGGATGCTACATCAACCCGACCAACGGCCAAACCAAGGAGCAGTGGCTCGCTGAGCACAGCGACGGCCCCTCCACGACCGGCAAGGCAGGCATCATCGTCAACGACTACTACCCCGTCTGCCTCGTTGACAACGGCGCGTTCACCGCCGCGGCGGTCTGCTACAACGGCAGCGAGCTCGAGACGTTCAAGCGCGACGACGGCCGCCGCAAGGCCTGGTTCCAGGTCCACAAGGACGACCTCTACACGGTCTCCGATTTGGCCAGGTACGAACGCTGACATGATCACCATCACCTGGCACGACGTTGCCATCGCGATCTTCATCATCGGCCTCCTTGGCCTGATTGGTGGAACGTGGTGGATGGGCCGCCCCGATGACGACGTCGGTTCTGGCACGTCAGGTGCGCTGGGCGGCACCATTCTTCTCTGGATCATCTTCGTCCCTGTGACGATTGCTGGTCTCATCTCCATGTTCATGTTCTGAGGAAACGATGAGCTCTGGTCAAAAAGCCTGTGCCGAAGACGAAGACGACTGGTACGACCTCAAGAAGAGGGCGGGCGTTGAGGACGCGAACTGGCAGGTCTACAGCAACGAGGCCGTGGCAGCCCGCCGCATCTTCGAAGCAGAAGGTGCCACAGGGATCATGCTGAAGCTGAAGGTCAAGCACGAGATCGAGCGTGCAAACCTTCACCGCAAGCAGATGGATGAACTGCGCAAGCTCGCCGACGCCCAGGAAACTCTTCGCGTGATGAGCAAACTCTAACCTGCGTAAGTTTGGACTTTTTCGCAAGAGTTCGACTTACAATGTAAATACAGTCAGAGAGAAAGACTCTCTACGTCAACCGCCTATCGAGGAGCTCGAACATGGCATCGAAAGTTCTGACCGTCTACATCGGTCGTTTCCAACCACTCCACAACGGACATGTCCACGTTCTGACGAATGCGCTTCGCACGTCGGACCACACGCTGGTGCTCGTCGGCAGTTCGTTCCGTTCCCGCACGATCAAGAACCCCTTCACGTTCGACGAGCGTAAGGAAGTGATCATGGCCTGGCACGACGACTCGGAGCTCGACAAGAAGAGCCTGACCGTTCTGCCGCTGCGTGACCAGCCCTACTCGAACTCAAAGTGGATCGAGTCGGTGCAGAAGACGGTCCACAACTTCATGATCGAGAAGCATCTCGATCCCCGCACCACCGAAGTTCGCCTTACCGGTTCCGACCGTGACGAGTCGACCTGGTACCTGCAGGCCTTCCCGCAGTGGAAGCTAGCGCTCTGCGCTCCAGTTCCTGCCGGCCGCGACCTCTCAGCCACCAACCTCCGTCATGAGCTGTTCGGCGCCATGCTTGGCACGGCCATCAAGGACGACACCCCTCGCATCACGCAGTTCTTCATCGAGAAGTTCCGGTTCGGCGAGGAGTTCGCGCTCCTCAAGGCCGAGTACGACTTCATCGAGAAGTACAAGAAGGCCTGGAAGGCAGCACCCTACGCACCCTACTTCCTGACCGTCGACGGCGTCGTGATCCAATCCGGCCACGTGCTGGTCGTCCGGCGCGGTGCCCTCCCTGGCAAGGGCCTGCTCGCTCTGCCTGGTGGTTTCCTCGACCAGAACGAGCGCCTCGCAGATGGCGTCGTTCGTGAACTCATCGAGGAAACGGGTCTGCGCCTGGCCGACGGCAAGAACGCCGAACGAATCACGAAGTCGATGCTGCAGGGCGCCATCAAGGCGAAGGAAATCTTCGACGATCCGAATCGCTCGTTGCGTGGTCGCACCGTGACGACCGCCTATCTCATCCGCCTCGATGACACCAAGCCGCTTCCGAAGGTGAAGGGCCAATACGCGCCGCTCCACGAGACCGGCGGCAAGCTCGTCGTCGAAACGGCAGACGCGTTCTGGATGCCGATCGCCGATGCGCTGCGCGACAGCTCAGTGTGGTTCGAGGACCACTACTACATTCTCGAGACGATGCTCGGCTTTGCGAAGGACTGAATGGCAAGATCAAAATGCTGCGCCAAGTGCTTCGGCGTTCTCGAGTATGAAGGCACACCAGTTACAGGCGCTTTTGACTGTAACTGTTCAAACACCCCATTGTCAGTTTGGCCTGACGGCAATGGCACCCAAACACAAGGCCACAAGGAGAAAATGATGACCGGATTCCAATTTCCAGGCAGCGACAAGCTGATGAACCGCCTCTTCCGCCGCGCCGATGGCGTCGTGTGGGACCTCATGACCGGCCGCGTCGGCGTCCAGTCGAAGGAAGGCATCTCGACCCTGACCGGCGAAGGTGACGACGCTGAAGTCAGCATCAACATGTTCGACCAGTTCGGCATGGAAGTTCCCGCCTTCGCGCAGTCCACGCCTGTCGAGGCCGTCAACATCGGCGACCTGATCTTCTTCGGCTCGACCGAGAAGCCGGGCTGGGTCGTCGACAAGAAGTACGGCGTCAAGCCAACGGGTTCCACGACCGCCACGAAGCGCAAGACGGCCGCCTCTGCCGGCGTCGCAACGACCGAGGAAGACAAGAAGAACGTGCAGTTCACCCTCATGAAGGTCGATGGACAGCGCACCACGTGGAAGCCACCGAAGGTTCAACTGCTCGGCATGGGCGGTGATGGCGTCATGGTCATCCGCTCGCTGCTCACGATGCTGCCTGGTGGCCAGAACGCCCTCGGCGGCATGCAGAACAACCTCGTCATGATGATGCAGATGTCCGCGATGTCCGGTGACGGTGGTGGCATCGACATGGAATCCCTGATGCCGATCATGCTCATGAGCGCGATGGGCAACGGCGATGGTGGTGCAGGCGGCAACAACATGATGCAGACCATGATGCTGATGTCCATGATGAAGGGTGGCAACGGCCTCTTCGGCAGCAAGAAGACGGGCTCGAGCAACAGCCCTTTCAATCGCTGACCGACGACAGCGACGTAGAGGCGAAGTTCCACTCGGGGCTTCGTTCTCTGACGTACCCTGAGCTTCAGGTTCTCAGTGACGTCACAATCGTCGGAATGCGGTTCTACAAGGGCGCGCACGACTACCTTCACACGGTAGGACGCGAGGTCCGTGATACCGAAGAGCAGTGCCTGTACCTGGTGCCGGAGGCCTCAAATGAGTTCGACAGCAACGCGGTGATGCTGCACAACGGAAAGATCAAGCTCGGATCGGTCGCAGCAGAAGGTGCTGCCAAGGTTCGACGGATCATGGCCGATTGGAAAGCAGAATCGGCGAAGAAGGCAGCTGCGGCGGGCGCAAAGCATCCCGAGTGGGCAGATGATGTCATAGTTGTACGGATGGCACCAATTTCAAGTACAAAGCAAGACTTTGCCCACGTGGCAAGCTTGAAGGTCTACGGGAAGTATCGTATCAACGAGCGTCTCGCTAGGAAGTTTTCAGACAAACATCGGAAGGAATGATCATGGGTGGTTCACGTTGGTCAAATGACGACTATGTGTCGTACGCACGCACTACAAACTACGTCAACAAGTCGCGCGACGAAGTCTTCTCTCACAAGGTTGGTGAGAAGCTGGATCCGCGCAACGTCAAGGTCGGCAAGGGCGACCGCAAGGGCCTGCAGCTTCGCGAGTCCATCATCTCTGAGCAGAACCCGGACCCGACGCCGATCATCTTCGGTCTCGACGTCACGGGCTCCATGGGTGCGGTCGCCGAGCAGATCGCGAAGACCGAGCTGCCGAAGCTGATGACGCAGGTGCACGAGACGGGTGTCGTCTCCGACCCGCACGTCATGTTCATGGGCATCGACGACGTCTTCGCACAGGGCCACGGCGCCCTGCAGGTCTCGTACTTCGAGCCCGACCTGAAGATCGTCGAGCAGCTGCGCCAGATGTGGCTCGTCGGCAACGGCGGTGGCAACGGCTCCGAGTCGTACGACCTCGCCTGGTACTTCGCCGGCCACTACACGTACCTCGAGAACTTCGAGAAGACGGGCAAGCCTGGCTTCCTGTTCACGTTCGGCGACGAGCCTGCTCCGTACCAGACGGTGTCCAAGTCCGATCTCCAGACCATCTTCGGTCCAGGCGAGTACGAGAACACCCCGCCGGAATCAAGCCTGCGCTCCGCTCAGGCGAAGTTCCAGGTCTTCCACATCATCGTGGAACGTGGCCGTGCCGACCGCGCGACGCGCGACAGCTGGACGAAGATGCTCGGCAACAACGCCATCTTCCTGCGTGACCCGCAGTACCTGACGGAAGTCGTCATCGCGACCATGGCAATTGCCGGTGGCCGTGACATCAACGAGGTCATCTCCGAGTCGCGTGTTCCCGAGGAACTGCGCTACGCCTTCAGCAATTCGCTGAAGGGCTGATGTACGTGGGTCCTACTCTGTGATACAATGGAGTAGGACCCACAATGGAGCAAGCATGGCAGGATCACGAATCGCACCAGTACTCGCAGTGATTGGAGCTGGTTACGGTGACGAAGGCAAGGGCCTCTTCACTGACTACCTTGCCCGCAAGCACTCGAGATTCCAAGGCACGAAGGTTCCTCTCGTCATGAGAGGAAACGGTGGTGCACAAGCTGGCCACACTGTCGTCGATGGCACGAGACGTCACGTCTTTGGCCACATCGGCTCAGGTACGATGGCTGGTGCTCGTACCTACCTCGCTGAGAACTTCATCGTCAACCCCATGGCCTTCGCTCCTGAACTGGAGAAGGTGAAGGCCCTCGGCATGGACCCGACCGTCTATGCCCACTCCAACTGCCGTGTCACGACCATCTTCGACATGGCACTGAATTCCCTGGCCGAGCTCTTCCGAGGTCGCGCCCTTCATGGCTCGTGTGGCTATGGCATCAACGAGACCGTGACTCGCAACGAGGCGGGTTACTATCTCACGATGGCTGACATCCGTGCAGGCACCGCAGTTCTCGCAACCAAGCTCGAGGACATCCTTCGCGAGTACGTACCGGGCCGGCTCTATGCCATCGGTTACCAGGAATGGGACCGCGCCTCCGCCACACCGCAAGTCAGGGCGCAGGCGGACATCTACCTCAAGACCATCATGGTGCAACAGGAAGATCGTGCAGCCCACTGCAGCGCGCTCGCATCTAGGATGCAGAAGGACGTTCACTCCATTCACCTCTACGATCCGAAGTCGTTCACGTGGTCCGGCGAGCCCATCATCTACGAAGGTGCGCAGGGCCTGCTGCTCGACGAATATCACGGTGCCTTCCCACACGTGACCCGCTCTGTGACTGGCGTCGCCTCAGCTGTTCGTGCAGCCGCCGAAGCTGGACGCACTCAAGTGCAGCCGTACTACATCACGCGCTGCTACACGACGCGTCATGGTGCCGGACCCCTCTACAAGGAAGGTGAGATTATCACCGAAGATGCACGCTCGCTTCCTGATGAGACGAACATGCCGAACCAACACCAAGGTACGCTGCGCTTCGCACCGCTCAATCTCGGGTACCTCAGGAACGCCATCGAGCAAGACATGGAACGGGCGCGGCACGTCGGGCAGGTCTTCAACGTCGAGGTCCTTCAACCGAAGCTCGTCGTCACCCACCTTGACCAGCTAGGCAGCAAGGTGCAGTTTGCTGGATGGAGCTACCTTATCGAGAGTGAAGCTGCTGCGAAAGCAATCGGCAACTTCCTCGAGGTGCCCGTCTCGCACGTTTCCTACGGACCTGAAGCAAAGGATGTACGAGAGTCCGCCTCTGAGCTATAATGTTTCCATACAGTCGTGATAGACACGGCTGCCCATCAACTTGATTAGGAGCTAATCAAATGTCTGAAAAACTCGTTCCCTACACCCCGAAGCGCCTCACGTACAACCCGCTGATGCGCACGGACAGCTACAAGTTCTCGCACGCCTTCTCGTACCCGAGCAACGCTACTGGCATGTTCTCGTACATCGAGGCCCGCACTGGCGGCCAGGACATCATCGTCCCCTTCGGCCTGCAGATCTGGCTGAACGAACACCTCTCCATTCCCATCACCGCCGAGAACATCGACGAGGCCGAGCTCTTCGCAGCTGCCCACGGTGAACCCTTCAGCCGGGCGGCCTGGGAGAAGGTCCTCAACAAGTACCATGGCTACATGCCCGTGACCATTCGCGCCGTTCCTGAAGGCACGCCGGTTCCGAGCGGCAACGCCCTCGTGACCATCCAGTGCGAGGACGAAGAGCTCGTCGGCGAAGTCAACAGGATTCTCGTCTTCTGGATCGCCTCGTACCTCGAGACGCAGATGCTGCGCGCCTACTGGTACCCGACCACCATCGCCACCCTCGACCGCGCGACGAAGCTGCAGATCAAGCGCTTCTACGAAATCGCCGGCGCCGACCTCGGCTTCCTGCCCTTCTCGCTGCATGACTTCGGCGGTCGTGGCGTTTCGTCCGGTGAGACCGCTGCCATCGGCGGCGCCGCTCACCTGCCGTCCTTCATGGGTTCGGACACGGTCGAAGGCGTTCGCTACGCCAACTTCTACTACGACGAGGCCATGTCGGCCTTCTCCGTCCGTGCGACGGAGCACTCGGTCGCCTGCTCGTTCGGCCTCTCCGATGAAGACGAGATCGCGTACATCGCCCACCAGCTGAAGGTCTTCGAAGGCAAGGGCAACATCATCTCGATGGTCGGCGACTCGAAGTCCATCAAGCGCTTCGCGAAGCACCTGTGCACGACCTTCCACGACAAGATCATGGACCTCCATGAACGTCTCGGCATGAAGATCGTCTGCCGTCCGGACTCCGGCGATCCGCTCGAGATCATTCCGATGCTTCTGCGCATGTTCGCTGACGCGTTCCCGACCACGAAGACCAGCGCCGGCTACATCAAGCTCTACCCTGGCATCGGCATCCTGCAGGGCGACGGCGTCGATCGCATGACGATCCTCACCATTCTCGGCAACATCATGGCCATGAACTTCTCGCCGGACAACGTCGTCTTCGGTTCCGGCGGCGGCCTGCTGCAGAAGGTCAACCGCGACACGTTCAAGTTCGCGATGAAGGCCTCTGCGATCAAGGTCGACGGCAAGTGGAAGGGCATCGTCAAGGACCCGGAAACTGACCCCGGCAAGAAGTCGAAGGAAGGCATCCTCACGCTGGTCCGTAACACCACGACCGGTGAGTACAAGACGGTTCGCACCGACACGGGCCCGATCCCAGCCGGCTGGGAAGACGCGATGGTCACGGTCTACGACAAGGGCCAGTTCTACAACCACACGACGCTGGCTGAAGTCCGCGCTCGCTGCGCGGTCTGATCGTGAAGCTCGTCTACATCGCAGTCCCCAGTCGTGGGGTTGTCAATGGCAACCTCACCTCCTCCTTCATCGAGGAGATGGCGGTTCTCACTGAAGAGAACCGCGACTGCTGTTTCGTGTCGCCGATGCTGCAGAACTACCAGCTGCTTGGCTACATGCAAGTTCACGGCGCAGAGTGGGAAGACTGGGAAGCCCACTGCACGACCCTCATCAGTCGCTCTGACGAGGTGTGGGTGATCAAGTACCGTGGGTGGGAAGAATCCACGGGCGTGAGGGTGGAGACCTCGATTGCCCAAAAGCTTGACATCCCAGTCATCTACAAGGAAAGCGTCTGGAATGGATAACAGCGGCAAGCGCCACACACGCATCGTGAGCTGGCAGCATTCTCCAATGTGGACGTATGCGGAGTGGCTTGGAATGCAAGGCCTCAAACACCCGCGTCTTAATAAGGCGGATGACGAGTGGATGGCGACCACGTGGACCTACGACACCCTCTCTGATGCCGCAAAGCAGTGGATGAAGGAGAATGTCAAGGACTGGGAGGATGAGGAGGCCCTCTATTCCGCTCAGTACAAGGGCAAGAAGCTTCGCTTCAGGTGCAAGCGCTGCACTGAGTGGTACTCCATTTCTTACTCGCACTGCAAGCGCGGCGGCTGGGGGTCTGAGTATGAACACACGGACGGTGGCAGCCATTTTCCATGTCGCACACCCGAAGAGCAGATGGAGGAGTGGGACCGGCAGTGGAGAGATTACCAGCGAATGCAGGAGCAGCGGGCCAAGGAGCCATACGACCCTCACGCACCGAGTGGCTTCTGAGTCGTCTGTGATATAATGGGTCATCAGCCAC
>Ga0097621_100001880_pt1 | contig 14378 bp, 11 predicted proteins | sample KBSMisM72_FD_73165 | JGI IMG/M metagenome (GOLD analysis project Ga0097621, IMG submission 73165) | Miscanthus rhizosphere microbial communities from Kellogg Biological Station, Michigan, USA - KBS Miscanthus M7-2 (version 2) (version 2) | ecosystem: Host-associated > Plants > Roots >... | reverse complement strand
GCGAGCAGGAAGGTATTGGCGATGCCGCCGCCGACGATCAGCGTGTCCACTTTCTTCGCCAGCTCGGTAAGCACGGTCAGCTTGGTCGATACCTTGGAGCCGCCCACCACCGCGACGAGCGGCCGTTTCGGATTCGACAGCGATTTCTCGAGCGCATCGAGCTCGGCCGCCATCAGCGGCCCGGCGCAGGCGACCTTGGCGAAGCGCGCCGCGCCATGCGTGGTCGCCTCGGCGCGGTGCGCGGTGCCGAAGGCGTCGTTGACATAGACGTCGCAGAGCGCCGCGATCTTCTTCGCGAGGCCCTCGTCGTCCTTCTTCTCGCCGACGTTGAAGCGGCAGTTCTCGAGCAGCACGACCTCGCCTGGCGCTACCTGCACGCCGGCCAGCCAGTCGCGCACGAGGGGCACGTCGCGCTCGAGGAGCTCCGACAGGCGGCGCGCGATCGGCGCAAGCGACTCGGCGGGGTCGAACTGCCCTTCCTTCGGGCGGCCGAGGTGCGAGGTGACCATCACCGCGGCGTTCTGCCCGAGCGCGGCCTGGATCGCGGGCAGCGAGGCGCGGATGCGCGTGTCGTCGGTGATGCGCCCGCCTTCGCACGGCACGTTGAGGTCGGCGCGGATGAAGACCCGCTTGCCGCGCAGGTCGACGTCCTGCATCCGCTTGAACTTCATCCGCTACTTTGCCTGCGCCAGCGCCACCGTCGCATCCAGCATGCGGTTGGAGAACCCCCACTCGTTGTCGTACCAGGAGTAGACCTTGACCAGCGTGCCGTCGGACACCTTGGTGATGGAGGCATCGAAGATCGAGCTGGCCGGATGGTGGTTGAAGTCGGAGGACACCAGCGGCTCGGCCGTGTATTCGAGGATCCCCTTCAGGTCGCCGGCGGCGGCCTGCTTCACCGCGGCGTTGACCTCCTCGACGGTGGTCTTCTTCTTCGCCACGAACGACAGGTCGACCAGCGATACGTTGATCGTCGGCACGCGGATCGAAAAGCCGTCGAGCTTGCCGTTCAGGTGCGGCAGCACCAGCCCGACCGCGGCGGCGGCGCCGGTCTTGGTCGGGATCATGTTGTGCGTCGCCGAGCGGGCGCGGCGCAGGTCCTTGTGATAGACGTCGGTCAGCACCTGGTCGTTGGTGTAGGAGTGGATCGTGGTCATCAGGCCCGAGACCACGCCGATGCGGTCATCCAGCGCCTTGACGAGCGGCGCCAGGCAGTTCGTGGTGCACGACGCGTTGGAGATGACGGTGTCGGAGGCCTTCAGGTCCTTGTGGTTCACGCCCATGACGATGGTGCGGTCCACGTCCTTCTCGCCGGGTGCCGAGATGATGACCTTGCGCGCGCCCGCGGTGAGGTGCGCGCTCGCCTTTGCCTTGCTGGTGAAAAGCCCCGTGCACTCCAGGACCACGTCGACGCCCAGCGCCTTCCACGGCAGCTTGGCCGGGTCGCGCTCGGCGACGACCTGGATGCTGTCGCCGTTCACCACCATGTTCTTTTCCTTCACCTCGATGCTGCCGTCGAAGCGGCCGTGCACGGTGTCGTATTTCAGGAGATGCGCGTTGGTCGCCGCGTCGCCCAGGTCGTTGATTGCCACGAACTGCAGCCCGTGCTTCTTGCCGGATTCGTAGTGCGCGCGAAGGATGTTGCGTCCGATACGGCCGAATCCGTTGATCGCTACCTTGATGGTCATCACTGCTCCTAGACGATGCTGAGTTCGCCAAAAACCTTCCGCACGGCCGCCGCGACGTGCTCCGCCGTGAAGCCGAAATGCTTGAACAGGTCGCCCGCCGGCGCGGACTCGCCGAAGCGGTCGAGGCCGACGACGCGGCCCTCGAGCCCGACGTACTTGCGCCAGAAGTCGCTCACGCCGGCTTCCACCGCGATGCGCGGCACGCCGGCCGGCAGGACGGACGCCTTGTACTCCTCGCTCTGGCGGTCGAACGTCGTGGTGGAGGGCATGGAAACCACCCGCACCCCGATGCCTTCGCCGGCGAGGAGCTTCTGCGCACCGAGCGCGAGCTGCACCTCCGAGCCGGTGGCGATGATGACAGCGCGCGGCATCGCGGCGTCGGACAGGACATAGCCCCCCCGGCTCACGTCGGCCAGGGATTCGCGCTTCACGAACGGCAGGTTCTGCCGGCTGAGGAGGAGCGCGGTCGGCCCGTCGGCCCGGCCAATCGCCGCGCCCCAGGCCACCGCCGTCTCCACCGTGTCGCACGGACGCCAGAGGTCCATGTTAGGTATGAGCCGCAACGTCGCCGCGTGTTCCACCGGCTGGTGCGTCGGGCCGTCCTCGCCGAGGCCGATCGAGTCGTGGGTGAAGACGTACACCACCCGGATCTTCATCAGCGCCGCCATGCGCAGCGCGTTGCGCGCATAGTCGGAGAAGACAAGAAACGTGCCGCCGTAGGGAATGAACCCGCCGTGCAGGGTGATGCCGTTCATCACGGCGCACATGCCGAACTCCCGCACGCCGTAAAAGATGTGGTTCGCCGAGAACGACTCCCGGGAAAGCGCCTTGGAGGCCTTCACCATCGTCAGGTTGGAGCCGGTCAGGTCGGCCGAGCCGCCGAGCAGCTCCGGCAGCGCCGGAACCAGGACCTCCAGCAGGTTCTGCGAAGCCTTGCGGGTGGCGATGGTCTCGGCTTTTTGATTGGTTTCCTCGACCAGCTTTTTCAGCGTCTCCGGAAAATTCTCCGGCAGCCGGCCGGCGGCCCGGCGGGTGAATTCGGCCGCTTCCTGCGGATGCTGGGAAGCGTATTTCTTGAACTGCGAATTCCACTTTTTCTCGGCCCGCTTGCCGGCCTCGCGGGCGTCCCAGCCTTGCCGCACCGTCTCGGGCACTTCGAAGGGCGGATACGGCCAGCCGATCGCCTGGCGCGTCGCCGCGATCTCCTCCGAGCCCAGGGGCGCGCCGTGCGCCGCGCCGGTGTTTGCCTTCTTGGGGGCGCCCTTGGCGATGACCGTCTTGCAGCAGATGAGGGTCGGCCTGTCCTTTTCCCGCTTGGCCTTGCGGATCGCCTTGTCGACCGCCTCGACGTCGTGCCCGTCGACGGCCGGGATCACCTGCCAGCCGTAGGCGGCGAAGCGCTTGGGCACGTCGTCGGTGTACCACGACTTGATCTGGCCCTTCTCCGAGTCGATCGAGATGCCGTTGTCGTCGTAGAAGGCCACCAGCTTGCCCAGGCCGAGGGTGCCGGCGAGCGCGCACGCCTCGTGCGAGATGCCTTCCATCATGCAGCCGTCGCCCATGAACACGTAGGTGTGGTGATCGACCACGTCGAAGCCCGGGCGGTTGAACTCGGCCGCCAGCACCTTCTCCGCGAGCGCCATGCCGACGGCGTTGGCAATCCCCTGGCCAAGCGGCCCGGTGGTCGTCTCGACGCCCGGCGTATGGCCGTGCTCCGGGTGGCCGGCGGTCCTCGAGCCGAGCTGGCGGAAGCGCTTCAGCTCCTCGATCGGCAGGCCGTAGCCGGTGAGGTGGAGCAGCGCGTAGAGCAGCATCGAGCCGTGGCCGTTCGACAGCACGAAGCGGTCGCGGCCGGGCCAGGCCGGATTGGCGGGGTTGTGGCGCAGGTGGCGCGTCCAGAGCGCCACCGCGATCTCGGCCATGCCCATCGGCATGCCCGGGTGGCCGGACTTGGCCGCCTCGACCGCATCCATCGCGAGCGCGCGAATGGAATTCGCGAGATCTGCGTCGGAGGCCTTCGGCTGCGGGGAGTCCATCGGAAGGCGCAAATTATACTCAGCGACATGAACGAGCTTCCCTTCGCCACACCCGCGAACTACGAACCGGCCTGTTTCACCGACCAGCACGGCGAGGGCCTCTGGTTCGTCTTCCGCGGCGACCAGCTCCTGGTCGAGATGGGGCCGCCCGACCCGCGGCCGACCGACGATCTGCGCGTCAAGTCGCGCCCGTCCTGGGCCCGCCTGCCGTTGCAGAAAAACCACAACTGGTTGGGTGCCGACGCCCTGAGGACCCTATATCTAGGGCGCCTGGGCGGCACGCCCTGCTACGCCGCCGAGTTCCCGGGCGAGCCGCCGTCCGGCTTTTCCTGGCAGGGGCTGCGCACGCTGTTCTCCGTCCTCGAGGACCCCCATTTCGCCCTTGCCGGGCGCGCGCTGCAGCTCGTCGACTGGGATCGCAGCCACCAGTTCTGCGGCCGCTGCGGCGCGCGTACAGAGGCAAAACGCGAGGAAAGGGTGCGCGTCTGCCCCGCCTGCAAGCTCTCCGCCTACCCGAGAGTGGCGCCGGCGGTCATGGCCCTCATCAGGAGGGAAAACCAGCTGCTGCTGGCTCGGGGACCGCACTTCCCGCCCGGCATGTACAGCGCGCTGGCGGGCTTCGTCGAGCCCGGCGAGTCGCTCGAGCAGTGCCTCGCGCGCGAAGTCGCCGAGGAAGTCGGCGTGCAGATAAGCAACACGCGCTACTTCGCCAGCCAGTCGTGGCCGTTCCCGCATTCGATGATGATCGCGTTCGTCTGCGAGTGGTCGAGCGGCGAGATTCGTCCGCAAGCAGGAGAAATCGAGGAAGCAAATTGGTTCGACGTATTGCAATTACCTAAACTTCCAAGCAAAATCTCGATCGCTCGCAGATTGATCGACGCGATTTCCGCAGAGATCCGCAGCGAGATTGCAAAGTGACCTAGGAGGTCTTGCACGAATTGAGCGCGGACGATAAGCGCTGTGCGCCGCAAGGCGCGAATGGAAGGCGTGGCCTGGCTCCCAATTACGCGGCAGGCTGCGCCTTCGCATTTTCGGGGGAAGAGAAATGAATGGACTGCACCTCATCGGTGATCTCACCGGCTGTCGCTGCGATCCGCAGCTCCTTCTGGACGGCGAGCGCTTCCGCGCGAAGTGCCTCGACATGGTGTCGGCCGCAGGGCTGACCACCATGGATGCGACCTTCCATACCTTCGACGGCGGCGGCTTCACGGGCACCGTGGTGCTCGCCGAGTCGCACCTGGCGATCCACACGTGGCCGGAGCGCCAGGGGCTGACGCTCGACGTCTACGTCTGCAACTACAGCGCCGACAACTCCGCCAAGGCGAGGAAGCTCTTCGACCAGCTGGTCGAGTACTTCCAGCCCGGCGAGGTGGCGAAGCACGAGGTCGACCGCGGCGAGCACATGCTGATGGAGCCGCTCAACGACTCGACCGGCTTCTACATCAAGGCCACCAGGCAGCTCGGCGAGTGGCAGACGCGCTTCCAGAAGATGGCGATCTACGAGACGCCGCACTACGGCAAGCTGTTCCGCCTCGACGGGTTCAACATGACCTCCGAGAAGGAAGAGTTCGTCTACCACGAGAACCTGATCCATCCCGCGCTCACCGCGCATGCGGCGCCCAAGAAGGTGCTGATCATCGGCGGCGGCGACGGCGGCTCCTCGGAGGAGGCGCTCAAGCACCCGTCGGTGGAGCAGCTGACCATGGTCGAGATCGACGGCGACGTGATCGAGGTGGCCAAGGAGCACTTCAAGGCCGTCCACAACGGCGTCTTCGACAACCCCAAGCTGCGCGTGCTGGTCGACGACGGCATGAAGTTCGTGCGCGAGACGCAGGAGCGGTTCGACCTGATCGCGCTCGACCTGAACGACCCGATGGGCCCGGCCGAGGCGCTCTACTCGCTGGAGTTCTTCCAGCAGCTGCGCGCCGCCCTCGCACCCGGAGGCGCGCTTACGCTGCACATCGGCTCGCCGGTGGCGCGGCCCGAGCGCGTGGCGGAGCTCGCCCAGCGCCTGAACAGCGTGTTCCGCATCGTGCGGCCGTACACCATGTACATCCCGCTCTACGGCTCGCTCTGGGCGATGGCCGTTTGCTCCGACAAGCTCGATCCGAAGTCCTACACGGCCGACGAGATCGACCGGCGCATCGAGGCGCGCAAGCTGCAGGAGCTCAAGTACTACAACGGCGAGACGCACGAGGGCGTGTTCGCGCTGCCGAACTTCGTACGCGACCTGGTGATCCAGGCGCGGGTGAAGCAGCCGGCGCGGGGCCGAAGGCTGGGCGTGGTGCGGGCGGCCGGGGCTGCGGCCAAGTAACAAGAACCTAAAAGAAGAAAAAAGGGAGAAAAAGGGCGCTTCGGCGCCCTTTTTCTTTACGGGACGGTCTTCAGCGCGTCGCGCACGGTCTGGAAGATGCGGTCGATCTGCGCCGGCTCGACGATGAGCGGCGGCGAGAAAGCGAGCACGTCGCCGGTCCAGCGCACCAGCACTCCGGCCTCGAATACCTTGAGGAAGGCTTCGTAGGCGCGCGCCCCAGGGGCGCCGGCGCGCGGCTGCAGCTCGACCGCGCCCATGAGGCCGATGTTGCGTACGTCGATCACGTGCGGGGCGGCCCGCAGCGAATGGATCGAATCCTCGAAGTGCTTTTCCAGGCTCGCGCCGCGAGTCAGGATTCCCTCGTCGGCGTAGGTGTCCAGCGTGCCGATGCCCGCCGCGCAGGCGAGAGGATGACCCGAGTAGGTGTAGCCGTGGAACAGCTCGATGCCCTCGGGCCCCTGCATGAACGCGTCGTAGATGGAATCCCTGGCGAACACCGCACCCATCGGCACCGTGCCGTTCGTCATGCCCTTCGCGACGGTGAAGAGGTCCGGCATCACGCCGAAGCGCTGCGACGCGAAGGGATGGCCGAGCCGCCCGAAGCCGGTGATCACCTCGTCGAAGATGAGCAGGATGCCGTGCTTCGTGCAGATCTCGCGCAGGCGCTGCAGGTAGCCCTGCGGCGGCACCAGCACGCCGGCGGAGCCGGCGACGGGCTCGACGATCACCGCGGCAATGGTCGAGGGATCGTGGAACGCGCAAAGACGCTCCAGCTCCTCGGCGAAATCGGCGCCGTGCGCCGGCTGGCCCCTGGAGAACGCGCTTCTCGCCAGGTCGTGCGTGTGCCGGATGTGATCGACGCCGGCGAGGCCCGGCCCGAAGACCTTCCGGTTGGCGGGGATGCCGCCGACCGCCATGCCGCCGAAGTTGACGCCGTGATAGCCGCGCTCGCGCCCGATCAGCCGGAAGCGCTGCCCCTCGCCGCGCGCGCGATGGTAGGCGAGCGCGATCTTCAGCGCGGTATCGGCCGACTCGGAACCGGAGTTGGTGAAGAACACCTTTGAGAACCCGGCCGGGGCGATCTCGGCCAGCCGCTCGGCGAACTCGAACGCGATCGGATGGCCCATGTTGAAGGTCGGCGCGAAGTCCATCTGCGCGACCTGCTTCTGCACGGCGGCGACGATTTTCGGCCGGCAATGCCCGGCGTTCACGCACCACAGGCCCGCCTGCCCGTCGAGCACCTGGCGGCCGTCGGCGGTCCAGTAGTACATGCCCTCGGCGCGCGCGAGCAGCCGCGGCGACTTCTTGAACTGCCGGTTGGCCGTATAAGGCATCCAGAAGGCGGATGCCTCGAGGCCGGTCGCGGCGAAATCAGCCCGTTTGTTCATCGGGCTACTTTACGCCTAAGCGCTGTAGGGGACTACCTTCTGCCGCTGCTCGCCCAGACCCTTGATGCCGAGGGTCATGACGTCGCCCGGCTTCAGGAACACCGGGTTGGGCTTGACGCCCAGCCCCACGCCCGGAGGCGTGCCGGTGCAGATGATGTCGCCCGGCAGCAACGTCATGTACTGGCTGACGTGCGCGATGATCTTTGCGCAGCTGAAGATCATGGTGCGCGTATTGCCGGACTGCATGCGCTTGCCGTTGACGTCGAGCCACATGTCGAGGGCCTGCGGGTCGCGCACCTCGTCGGCGGTGACCAGCCAGGGACCGATCGGGCCGGCGGTGTCGAAGCCCTTGCCCTTGTCCCACTGCGTAGTGGCCATCTGGAAAGCGCGCTCGGAGACGTCGTTGACGATGCAATAGCCGGCGACGTAGCTGAGCGCCTCGGCTTCCGACACGTACTTCGCCTGGCTTCCGATGACGATGCCGAGCTCGACTTCCCAGTCGAGCTTGGTGGAGTTCTTCGGCTGGATGACGTCGTCGTTCGGCCCGCTGATGCAGGTGGTCGCCTTCATGAAGACGATGGGCTCGGGCGGAATCGGCAGCCCGGCTTCCTTGGCGTGGTCCGAATAGTTGAGGCCGATGGCGACGAACTTGCCGATGCCGATGTAGGGCACGCCCAGGCGCGGGCTGCCGTTCACCAGCGGCAGGCTCTCGGGCTTTTGCTTGGTGAGCATCTTGAGCCCGCGCGGCGAAATCTCGTTCGGGCCGATCTGCTCGATGACTTTCGACAGGTCGCGCACCTTGCCTTCGGCGTCGACCAGCCCGGGCTTCTCGTAGCCGGCTTTCCCGTAGCGGCACAGCTTCATATGGTCATTCCCCCGTCAATTGAATACATGTTCCCGGTCGCGAACAGCGACTCGTCGGATGCGAGGAACACCAAAATGCCGGTGATGTCCTCGACGGTTCCCAGCCGTCCCATCGGCTGGCGCGCGACGAAATCCTTGCGTGCCTGGACCGGATCGGCGAAAGCGGCGATGCGCCCGGCGAGCGACGGCGTGTCGACGGTGCCCGGGCCGATGCAATTGCAGCGAATGCCCTGCTTCACGTAGTCGGCGGCGATGGCCTTGGTCATCCCGATCACCGCGGCCTTGGTCGCGCCGTAGACGAAGCGATTGGGCAGGCCGCGCACGCTCGAGGCGATCGACGACATGTTGATGATCGAGCCCTTGCCCTTCTTCAGCATGCCCGGCAGAAAGGCGCGGGCCACCAGATACATCGATTTCACGTTGAGATTGAAGCTGAAGTCCCAGTCCTTCGGCGCGCAGTCGAGGATCGTGCCGTGATGGACGAAGCCCGCGCAGTTGAACAGCACATCGATGGCGCCGACCTCCGCCGCGAGCTTGTTGACCGCCTGCTCGTCGGTAACGTCGAGCACGCGGGTCCGGATGCCGTCCTTGCCGTCGAGGTCTGCCAGCGCCTTGGGATTGATGTCGGTCGCCCACACCTGGGCGCCCTCGCGCGCGAAGGCGAGCGCGGCGCCGCGGCCGATGCCCTGCCCCGCTGCGGTAACGAAAGCCGTCTTGCCAGCGAGCCTGCCTGCCATGCGGGGACCGTTCTCCGGAGGTTCTTGCGAAGGGCGCAAATTATATCTCCCCCTTGACCGATCGGGCATGCCGCCCTACGCTCGGCCGCGTTGTCATACAACTCGTTTCACACCGGAGCCGGATGAACAAACTCGATTTCTCGGGCCGCAGCGCGATCGTCACCGGCGGCATGCAGGGCATTGGCGCGGCCATCGTCAAGCGCCTCAAGGCGTCGGGCGCCGAGGTCACGGTGTGGGACATCGACGGCTCGCCGAAGGTGGACGTCTCCGATCCGGCGTCGATCGAGAAGGCAGTCAAGGCGCTCAAGAAGGTCGACGTGCTCGTCAACAACGCGGGCATCGCCGGCAAGAACGTCCCGACCGTCGACTATCCGATCGAGGAATGGGAACGGGTGCTGCGCATCAACCTCACCAGCCAGTTCCTCTGCTGCCGCGCCGTGGCGCCCCTCATGGCGAAGGCGAAATACGGCCGCATCGTCAACATCGCCTCGGTCGCCGGCAAGGAAGGCAACCCGAACGCGGTGGCCTACTCCGCCTCGAAGGCGGGCGTCATCTCGCTCACCAAATCGCTCGGCAAGGAGCTGGCGAAGGACGGCGTGCTGGTCAACTGCGTCACGCCGGCCGCCGCGAAGACGGCGATCTTCGACCAGATGACGCAGCAGCACATCGACTACATGCTTTCCAAGATCCCGATGGGGCGCTTCGTCGAAGTCGACGAGATCGCGGCCCTCGTGTGCTGGCTCGCCTCCGAGGACTGCTCGTTCTCAACCGGCGGCGTCTTCGACATTTCAGGCGGCAGGGCTACCTACTGAGGAGGGGCAGATGGTTCGGCTTTTCGTATTCACGATCGGAGTCATTCTTTCAACGGCGGGTCTCGCGCAGCAGAAGCTGAAGTTCGCTCACGTCTACGAGACTTCCGAGCCGTACCACACGTACGCCGTCTGGGCCGCGGGCGAGATCGCCAAGCGCACCAGCAACCGCTACACGATGGACGTGTTTCCCGCCTCGCAGCTCGGCAACGAGACGCAGATCAACCAGTCGCTCTCGCTGGGCACCGTCGACCTGATCTATACCGGCCAGGCATTCGCCGCCCGCACCTACCCGCAGCTCTCCATCGGCGGCGCGCCGTACATGTTCCGCGACTTCGACCACTGGAAGAAATACTCGGACAGCGCGGTGCTCGGCGAGCTGATGGAGGGCTATTTCAAGAAGGGCAACAACAAGCCGATCGCCGCGTTCTATTACGGCGTGCGCCACACCACGGCCAACAAGGCGATCAACCGGCCCGAGGACATGAAGGGCCTGAAGCTGCGCGTGCCCGACGCGCCGCTCTATATCATGTACCCGAAGGTCGCGGGCGCGAACGCCACGCCGATCGCCTTCGCCGAGGTGTACCTCGCGCTGCAGAACAAGACCGTCGACGCGCAGGAAAACCCGCTGCCCACGATCCTGGCGAAGAAGTTCTACGAGGTGCAGACGCACATCAACCTGACCGGCCACATCACCGAGATGCTGCTCGCCATCGTCGGCGGCCACGTCTGGAACAAGCTCTCGGAGGCCGACAAGAAGACCTTCGAGGCGGTGTTCAAGGAAGCGGCGCTGAAGTCGAACGCCGAGATCGCCGCGGCGGAAAAGGCGCTGGTCACCGACTTCGCGACGAAATACGGCAAGACGGTGGTGAACTCCGACCGCGAGGCGTTCAAGAAGGTGTTCACGCCCTTTCTCACGGCGAAGGACGTCCCCTGGGACAAGGCGCTCTACGATCGCGTCCAGGCAATAAAGTAGATGGCCAAGAAACCCGGCTGGCGCAGCGTCCAGTGGTTCGGGCGCCAGGACATCTACGGCTTCATCTACCGTAGCTGGACCAAGAACAGGGGCGTGCCGCAGGACCAGTTCGACGGCCGCCCGGTCATCGGCATCTGCAACACCTGGTCGGAGCTCACGCCGTGCAACACGCACTTCCGCGTGCTCGCCGACCACGTGCGCCACGGCATCCTCGAGGCGGGCGGCTTCCCGCTGGAATTCCCGGTGATGTCGCTCGGCGAGACGCTGCTGCGGCCCACCGCGATGCTCTATCGCAACCTCGCCAGCATGGACGTCGAGGAGTCGATCCGCGCCAATCCGCTGGATGGCGTGGTCCTGCTCGCCGGCTGCGACAAGACCACTCCCGCGACCCTCATGGGCGCGGCGAGCGTCGACCTGCCGACGATCCTCGTCTCCGGCGGGCCGATGCTTTCCGGCAAGTATCGCGGCACCGACATCGGCTCGGGCACCAACGTCTGGTCGATGTCGGAGGAGCTGCGCGCCGGCAAGATCTCCCTCGAGGAATTCCACGAAGCGGAGTCGTGCATGCATCGCTCGCACGGCCACTGCATGGTGATGGGCACCGCTTCTACGATGGCGTCGATGGCCGAGGCGCTCGGCGTGGGCATGCCCGGCAACGCCGCGTTTCCCGCGGTGGATGCGCGCCGCAACGTGATCGCCCGCATGGCGGGCAGACAGATCGTTTCCCTGGTCAAACAGAAAATCGCCCTTTCGAAGATCCTGACCAAGGAAGCCTTCGAGAACGCCATCCGCACGCTTTCGGCGATCGGCGGCTCGACCAACGCGGTGATCCACCTCATCGCGCTCGCCGGGCGCATCGGCGTCAAGCTCGACCTCGACGACTTCGACCGGCTCGGCAAGGGGATGAGCACCCTCCTCAACCTGATGCCCTCGGGCAAATACCTGATGGAGGATTTCTGCTACGCCGGCGGCTTGCCGGTCGTGCTGCGCGAGCTCGGCGAGAACGATCTCCTGCACAAGAATGCGCTGACGGTGAACGGCAAGACCATGTGGGAGAACGTGAAGGACGCGCCGTGCTGGAACCGCGACGTGATCTTCCCGATGAACAAACCGTTCAAGAAGAACACCGGCCTCACGGTGCTGCGCGGCAACCTCGCGCCCAACGGCGCCATCATCAAGCCCTCCGCCGCCACGCCGAAGCTCCTCAAGCACAAGGGGCGCGCGGTGGTGTTCGAGAACATCGAGGACTTCCATGGGCGCATCGACGATCCGAAGCTCGACATCGACGAGAGTTGCGTCATGGTGCTGAAGAACTGCGGGCCGAAGGGCTACCCCGGCATGGCGGAAGTCGGCAACATGCCGCTGCCGCCGAAGCTCCTGAAGAAGGGCATCACCGACATAGTGCGCATTTCGGACGCGCGCATGAGTGGCACGGCGTACGGCACCGTGGTGTTGCACATATCGCCCGAAGCGACCGCCGGCGGCGTGCTCGCGCTGGTGCAGAACGGCGACATGGTCGAGCTCGATGTCGCGAAAGGGAAGATCGAGCTCCTCGTTTCCGACGCCGAACTGAAGAAGCGAAAGGCGAAATGGAAGGCGCCCAAGCCGCCGCTCGAGCGCGGCTATTGGCGCCTTTATTTCGACCACGTAGAGCAGGCCGACAAGGGCGCCGACCTCGACTTCCTCGTCGGCAAGAGCGGTGCGTTCGTTCCAAGGGACAACCACTAGTGGTTGTGCGCGATACCTGATGAGCGAGGAGCAGCCGCACGTCCTCGGCGGGGACGGCCAGTTCCACGTCGAGGACGAGGCGGTCGACATCTCGATCTACGGCTGGGAGGACTGGGTCACCTTCGTCCTCTTCTGGATCATGGCGGCGGTGGTGTTCTACCAGGTGTACACGCGCTACGTACTGTCGGATTCCGCCGGCTGGACCGAGGAAATCGCGCGCTACTTCCTGGTGGCCGTGGTGTTCATCGGCGCCTCCATGTCGGTGCGCAAGAACAACCACATCCAGGTCGACTACTTCTATCGCCTGATGCCAAAGGCGATGGGGCGCGCCCTGTCCGTGGCGGTGGACGCCGTGCGCTGCCTGTTCCTCGGCTACGCGGTCTGGCTCACCTGGCTCCTCATCCAGCGCATCGGCGCGCAGCAGATGGCGGTGATCGACCTGCCGGTCGGCTGGGTATTCAGCGCGATGCTGTTCGGCTTCACGCTCATGTTCCTGCGCTCGCTCCAGGTCGCCTGGCGGCACTGGAAGCTCGGCTACAGCGTGCTCGAGCGGCCCGAAGCGCTGGAGGGCTGAGCGTGGGCCTGCTCTCCGGCTTCGTCGCGCTCATGGTGAGCGGCGTGCCGGTGGCGATCGCCATGGCGCTCGCCTCGCTCCTCTACGTGATGATCTCGGGGAACGTGCCGGACTTCGTCGTCATCCATCGCATGTACGGCGGCGTGGACTCGTTCCCGCTGCTCGCGGTGCCGTTCTTCATCTGGGCCGGCAACCTGATGAATTCGGCCGGCATCACCAACCGCATCTACAACTTCGCGCTCGCGCTGGTCGGCTGGATGAAGGGCGGCCTGGGCCACGTCAACGTCGTCGGCTCGATGATCTTCGCGGGGATGTCGGGTACCGCGATCGCCGATGCCGCGGGCCTGGGCACGATCGAGATCAAGGCGATGCAGGACCACGGCTACTCGACGGAGTTCGCCGTGGGCGTGACCGCCGCTTCAGCCACCGTGGGGCCGATCATTCCGCCGTCGCTGCCCTTCGTCATCTACGGGATGATGGCGAGCGTCTCGATCGGGCAGCTGTTTCTCGCCGGCGTCATCCCCGGGATCCTGATGGGCATCACGATGATGCTCACCGTTGCGTACTTCGCCCATACGCGCAACTACGGGCGCGACGCGACCTTTTCGGCGGGCAAGCTCCTGAAGGCCGGGGTCGAGATCGCCATGGTGCTCGGCATTCCGTACGGCGCCTGGCTCTTTTCCGAGCTGGGCGTTCCGGGTGGCTGGATGGCGCTCGCTGCGTTCGTGCTCATCCTCGCGCTGGACAAGGTGTTCAACTTTTCCGCGGTGATGGCGCTGCTTACGCCGGTGCTGCTGATCGGCGGCATGACGCTCGGCATCTTCACGCCCACCGAGGGCGCGATCGCCGCCTCGATCTGGGCCTTGTTCCTCGGGCTGTTCTGGTACCGCACGCTCGACTGGCGGCGCCTGGTGAAGCTCACCATGGACACCATCGAGACCACTTCCGCGGTGCTCTTCATCGTGGCGGCGGCCTCGATCTTCGGCTGGCTGCTCACCGTGACGCGCGTGACCGACGCGGTCGCCGAGTGGGTGCTCGCCTTCACCAGCAACCCGAACATGTTCCTCCTGCTCGCCAACCTGCTGCTCCTTTTCGTCGGCTGCTTCCTCGAGCCGACCGCGGCGATCACGCTGCTGGTGCCGATCCTGATGCCGATCTGCGCGAAGCTGGGGATCGACCCGGTGCATTTCGGCCTGGTGATGGTGCTCAACCTGATGATCGGCCTGCTGCACCCGCCGATGGGAACGGTATTGTTCGTGCTCTC
>Ga0097621_100001875_pt1 | contig 14399 bp, 13 predicted proteins | sample KBSMisM72_FD_73165 | JGI IMG/M metagenome (GOLD analysis project Ga0097621, IMG submission 73165) | Miscanthus rhizosphere microbial communities from Kellogg Biological Station, Michigan, USA - KBS Miscanthus M7-2 (version 2) (version 2) | ecosystem: Host-associated > Plants > Roots >... | reverse complement strand
GCACCAGTGATCGCTTTGCCATCCATGATCGGGCAGATGGTAAGAGAGACGTCGATTGGGGTTCTGCCCTTTTTGAGGTGGACCATTTCGTATTGCGTGACGTTCTCGCCACGCGCGACTTTTTCAAACAAGAGGGAAGCTTCCTGGCCACGACGGTGATCGAAGAGCATCGAGATCGGCGAGCCGAGAGCTTCCTGCGAGCTGTATCCATAAATCCCGCGCGCGCCTCGATTCCAACTCATGATCGTGCCGTCGGTCGTCACACCGATGATGGCATCGCGCGAGACATCGACGATCCCTTGCAGGCTCGACAGTTCGTGCCTGACGCCCGTTAGTTGTTCTCGCGTGCCTCTCCATCTGGTCCAGACCAGGAAGCTGAAGATAATTTGAGCGACAAAGAGAATGACGATAAGCGGAGTCAGAGCTGAGCCAAAGAGTTGGGAGGCGATCAAGGTACAGGCCAGCGCGACGGGAATCACGAAAGTAGGGAGGGCCCATAGCTGGCTGGCGCGGGAGATGAAAGACTGGCGTTCGAGAAACATAACTGTTGGGAGGTGGGTAACTGGGGATTTACCACTCGTCGTTGTCAAACTTGGGCGATACGCCTCGACCTCTTTAGCTACTCGCGTGCCATGTGGGTTAAGTAGGAAATGCGAGGGTGGATAGGAGTCGACGAGGTCAATCTAATCGATTACATTCCATTATGACCGCAGCCGGGGTCAATTTGATAAGCGAACGATTTGGGCGTAACTGTAGGGGCGGCCCTCCGTGGCCGCCCTTGGTTTATACACGGATTCAAGAAGCGACGGCCTCGGATTTGGCGAACTCGCTTTAAACCAAGGGCGGCCACGGAGGGCCGCCCCTACATTACGTTCCACGATGCAAGATGATCGCAATGAAACGGTTCTTTTAATCCAAAAATTTTCGTGACAAAAGCGGGTATATTTGTGTCAGAGGTGTTGAGCAATCTTTTCGGGAATCATTCAGCCATTATTTATTCGGAAACACCTCCCAATTGCGTGATGGTCCAGTGCCATTACTTGGTAGTACCAGCTTCAGTGCGGCAACCCGGCTAATCTTTACGTAGAAGCAACAATCCGACATTGCTGAATTTTGTCTACTGCATAGGTGCGGTGTGCGGTACGGTCAACCACGTAAACTAACAACTAAACGCGGCCAGAAGAAGGCGGAGCAAAACGCCTGGTGCTTCACGTGTCGCCAACCAATGTCGCGGCATGGAAAGAACTTCGCTTGTTCGCAGTGTCGCATCGCCACTCGCATCGAATTGACTCTCGGTCCGCGCCAGAATTCACGGTTGCCAAAGCTGAGTCTCGAAGATTCGAAGTGGCAGCATCCTTTTTGTGTCTCATGTCGGGTCCAGATGCATCGCTTTTCTCGTCGTTCGAGCGGGCGGCCACACTCCTATCGCTGCCGCAAATGTAAGGCGATGACTGCTTCTCGTCGCGATAGTTCGAAGATCGTTGAGAAAGAACAGGAGATCATCGTCCTAATCACGTCCGGTTATCTCGACAAGCAAATCGTGCGGAAGCTGAAGTGCCATCACCGCACAGTGGCGCGTTTACGACTTCACGTAACCGATCCGCGTCGTTGTGATTGCGGCCAGCTTTTTTATCACACGAAGAAATGTCAAAAGCGGCCCGGCTGGCAAACTCTCGTGCGCGAGCGACGGACCGCGTTCGACGATCTCCTCGTGCGGATTAACCGGCGCGTCCCGTCAACACTTCCTGAAGAGATGCGCGCCGACATCTGCCAGGAAATGCTGCTGCAGATGATGAAATCGATCGAGAACGTCCTCACCAAAGTCCCTGACTTCATCCGGGAGTACAAGAAAGACTATCCCTTCCAGTACCACTCCTTCGATGCAAACCCAAAACTGCTGGAGCGCATCGCAGGGTAGTTGGTCCAGAGTTTATTTGACATGGATCGTGCAAAAGGACTAGAGTCGCGCACGTTCTCAGTTCGCACGTAGCGTGAGTCCCTCCACAACTTGCGCAATTTGACCCAGACAGTTCACCAGCATTTTGGTTGATCGCACATTCTGGCGATCTGTCGGTCATCGTTACTTCCCAACTCAAAGGAGAATCAGCGACATGTCTACACCCTACCCTATCGAAGAAATCTCGGAGGCGGAGGTCAATCAAGCTCAGCGGGATTGGTGCAACGGCTTAATCGAGATATGTGAGGCGTATCCAGATGGTGACTATCGAGGCAAGGCCATCGCGTTCATTGAACGTTTGTACGACTTCGAGGGAAGCAGAGTATTTTTCCGTCCCACGCTGGCGAAGGCGCCGCAAAATTTTAGGACCACGAAGGAAGGCGCACTTGCATACTTCATAGGTGAAGATGACGAATTCCCTCTTGACGAGGGGTTTATAAAGCAAGGGTATGTATGGGCAGACTTTGACAACGAAATCGAAGGAAAAGCCGCAATTCAAGTCCATGACAACATTGGCATTGCTATGGGCAACGTCTACTTGAGGAAAGCAGAAGTGACTGTCGGCGGCAAAGCGACAGTTGTTGATAAGCTCTTCGTCTTCATGAAGAGAAAGGGTTTGGTAAGGTTAATTGTTCATAACTCCGCACTCTCGAACATGCCTGACACCGAAGTCCCGGAAGATCCGAAAGAGCCGAAATAGACAGTCCTACCCAGGGGCGACGCGCTTCGTGCCTGCCCCTGGCTGTCATATTCCGCGCCTTTGCGCTTTCTGAGTGCGGGAGAAAAGCTGGTGCCGGAGGTCGGACTCGAACCGACATGTCCTTGACGGACGCCAGATTTTGAGTCTGGTGCGTATACCAATTTCGCCACTCCGGCTTGAAGGATGGACATGATACGGCGCTTTCGAACTCAGCGCAACACTCGTCACTCACCGCGGTTTTAATAACACCTTGAGACAAATTCACATCTCCTATCGTGAATCGTTGTTGATAAGCTGCTCTCGGACTTAGATTTAGCCGACATGTAAAAACATGTTTGCCAGTGGGGTAGCAAAACAGCTAGAATGCCTGAGCCAGGTTTTGGCGGGGCCTTACCCAGCCCCTTACCCACGCGTGCACTCACCGTTGCTGGTTGAGCTCTACTATCTTTTCTAGCCGCCATGTCCTGCCATTTTCAGGAGAGACCAAATGCCGACAATTGTGTCGCCCCGCATTCTGATAGTTGACGATGAAGTTGAAATAACCGAGATACTCGCCGATTTGCTCAGTGAAGAGTACGACTGCATCCGAGCAGGATCGGCTGAGGAAGCACTTACGCGTCTGCACGAAGGCGAATTCCAGTTAGTGATCAGCGATATCACGATGCCCGGAATGAGCGGGCTCGACATGATTCCGCATGTGAAAGAGTTTGCGCCTGACACTGTGGTAGTGATGATCAGCGGCATGCAGACCGTCGAGAGTGCGATCGGTGCTCTGCGCCTCGGCGCGTTCGATTATCTGATGAAGCCTTTCGATCTGCGGCAGGTCGAAGCAGTCGTCAAACGCGCGCTCGAACATCACGATCTCGTGGTTGCGAAGCAGCGTTACGAAAACCACCTCGAAGAACTGGTCGAACAACGGACCATCGAGCTCGATAAAGCATTGAATTCTCTCGAAGGCGCCTATCGCTCCACACTCAAGGCGCTGACGGCTGCACTCGAAACGCGAGACTCCGAAACCCACGGACATTCGGAACGCGTGGTCACTTACAGCCTGCGACTCGGACGCGAATACGGCTTGAGCAGCGAAGAAATGAAGGCGCTGGAGTTTGGTTCGTTATTGCATGACATCGGCAAGATCGGTGTGCCGGATTCTATTTTGCGCAAGCCGGCGAAGCTCACGGAAGAAGAATGGGTGCGCATGCGCGAACACCCACTTCATGGCCAACAGATTTTGCGTGGCATCGAGTTTCTGCAGGGCGCCTCACGTGTCGTGGCCCAACATCACGAGAAGTGGGACGGCACTGGATATCCACTCGGTTTGCGAAAGGAAGAGATCGACATCTGCGCGCGAATCTTTTCGGTGGCTGACGCTTTCGACGCGATCACCAGCGATCGTGTTTATCGTCGTGGCAAGCCATACGAAGCCGCGTCACAGGAGCTTGATGACTGGGCCGGTAGACAATTCGATCCGAAGGTTGTCGAAGCTTTCCATCGAGTTCCGAAGGAAGATTGGGAAGAGTTGCATCGGCAGTCGTTGATGCCGAAGCCCGATCAATTCGATGTGCGCCAGGTGATGGCGATGATGGAAGCCCGTCTCGAAGCCACGATTTAGGCCACAGAAGGCACAAAAAGCACAAAAGGCACATAAAAGAGGGTTTCAGTTATCGGACTTCTTTTTTGTGCCTTTTGTGTTTTTTGTGCCTTCTGTGGCTTAGTTTGGAAGTGGCACTACGTAGCCGCGACGGGATTGGAGGCTGACGCCGACGCGGCGTGAGGCTACCTCGATGCGACGATATTCGCCCGGTTGGGCCTCGGCGAGCGGTCGTTTCGGGCGATAGGTGACGACATACTCGGCTCCGATTGCGCGAGCGACTTCATTTGCCTGGGCCAACATTTCCTGACTATCGAGCGGCAACATCAGTCTTCCGCCCGTCTCATCGGCGATATTCTTCAACGCCTGTTGACTCTTCTTCACGTCAGCTTCATAAGCTTTGCGCTGGCGCTTCATCGCTGGGTCGAAGCGAATGCTAACACCGTAGGAAGGCGAGCGAGTTTGCCCTGGAGGCATTGTCGGATCGGTGGAGGCGATTGGGTCGGAACTTTTCGGACGTGGCCCAGCTGAAACCGCTGAATTATTCGCAGGGTTCTTCTGTCTCACAAACTCCGTGTAACTGATGATATGCACTGTAGCCCGCGCCGCCATCAACTTGCGAATTGCTTCCGCGCGATCGACTTTGCCGCCGGGTGAGTCAACTCCGTCGGTGATCATCACGACATGACGGCTTCCCTCGGGACGATCCTTTAACTGCGCACTCGCATTCGCAATCGCGTCGGAAATCCGCGATCGCTTGGTTGAGATGAGCTTGTTCTTGAGTGTCTTCAGGACAGCAGCTTTGTCAGTCGTCCATGGTTGCAGCATCTCCGCCGCATTACCAGATTGCATTACGGCGATGGAGTCGCCGTCTTCAAGTTTCGACACCAGCCGTGACGCAACGTCGCGCGTTAGACTCGTGCTTTTCGACATTCCGCCAAGCCCGCTCAACTCACCACCCGTATCGAGCAGGAACAGAACGTTTGCGGGAACGTGCCTGAGACTTCGGAGTTGTTGCGCTACGCCATCTTCCAGCACGAGTATGTCGTCGAGCTCGAGCGTGGGATCGTAATGACCATAAGAGTCGAAAGCGACGACCGGAAGGCGTACTTCTTCAGTGAAAACCTTGACTGTTTCGGGAGTTGGCGAAGGCGAGGCTTGTGGTTTGGACGGTTCCTGACTGGAGCTCTGCCCAGCGGCAAACGCCAAAAGCGCCACCATGACCAGAAGACCAGTTGTGCGTTTCAGCCAAAACATTTGAGGAATCGGCTGTTGGATGCCTCCGAGAATTGTTCGTTGCCTGGATCTTTGCTCCGTAGGAGCAATATGTCTATAGCCCAAAGAATAGACAATTTGCGCTCCATAGGAGCGCCATGTTCTCGCAAAACATACGGCTCCTAACGGAGCCGAACCGCTATGATAGAAAGAACTATAAACATATCGCTCCTCTGGAGCGAAGTCAGACTTTTCGGGCCTGAGCCTGAACGGCTGTAATTGCGATGGCGTCGACGATATCGCGCGCGGTGCAGCCTCTCGATAAGTCGTTTGCGGGTTTGTCGAGACCCTGCAGAATCGGGCCTATCGCCGTAGCGCCCCCCAGGCGCTCAGTAAGCTTGTACGCGATGTTTCCGGATTGCAAGTCGGGAAAGATCAGTACGTTTGCACGGCCGCCGACCGGCGAACCCGGCGCTTTTGATTGAGCGACTCCGGGAATCAGCGCCGCGTCTGCCTGAAGTTCGCCATCGATGAGCAACTCAGGCGCACGCGCCTTAACGGTCCGCGTTGCTTCGACGACTTTGTCGACCAGCCGGTGTTTCGCACTTCCCTTCGTAGAAAAAGAAAGCAGCGCGACACGCGGTTCAGCACCGAGCAACGCCTTGCAGGAATCTGCGGCGGCAATCGCAATCTCTGCGAGCTCGACGGCACTCGGCTCGATCACGACACCACAATCTGCATAAATCATCGCCCCGTCGTGTCCAAACTCGCTGTTGTGTAGTGCCATCAGAAAGAAACTAGAAACTAATTTAAATCCCGATCGCACGCCGATACAGTGAAGCGCAGCACGAACGGTGTGGCTGGTCGTGTTTGTAGCTCCAGCCACCGAACCATCAGCAAGACCGGATCGGACCATCAGGTTGCCGTAGTACAAAGGATCAGACACGAGCATTCGTGCCTCATCAGCCATGAGTCCCTTCGCGCGGCGTAACTCGTGAAAGAGCGATACCATACGATCGAAATCCGCAGCACGCTTGTGATCGATGATCGTCACACCGCCGAGATCGAGGTGGTTGTCTCGCGCGACACCTCGAATTGTTTCCTCATCGCCGAGCACGGTGATCCGCGCGATGCGTTGACTGGTAGCGTCGGCAGCCGCCGCGACGGTGCGCGGATCATTTCCTTCGGGAAGTACGATGTGTTGCGGCCTCGATGCGGCGCGCTGGCGAATTCGGTCGAGGATGTCCATGGATGTTTATGTTGCCACAGATTACACGGATCAGCACAGATCTGTATAATCCCCGCATGTCAGATGTGAACTTCCGAAGTCGAATGACCAACCTCGTGCTCGTCATACCAAATCTGCTGTTGCTGTGTGCGCGGCTGATGGTGGATCCGAGAGTGCCGGCGAAAGAGAGACTCCTGGTTGCGGGCGCGATCGTTTATGCGTTCATGCCGCTCGACTTCATTCCCGACATGATCCCTTTCGTGGGCCAGGTCGACGATCTTTATCTGATTGGATTGACACTGCTCCGTCTGATGAGCGTGAGCGATCCTCGCGTCGTGCGAGAGCACTGGCGCGGCGGCGGCGACGTGGTCGAGCTAATCGGAGCCAGCACCCTCATCGCAGCCAAACTACTCCCGAAAAAGATCCGGCGCGTATTAACTTCAAGAGTCGAAGCGCCAAACGTCCCCAGTGGAAAGTCCGACACGATGGCGACGCCGCTACTGATCGAACGACCAGTCGCGGAATCGAAGACGGTTCAATAGAATTAAGCCGCAAGAGACCAGTCGATCACACCCTCGACTGCGTGTGCGATACCATCAACCAGACTCGCGTTACTTGTCTTCAAAGCCCAGTACCTGACTTGTTCCGGCATGCTGTCAGCGCGCGTTTCGTCAAACGCGATGAGGGCGCCACTGAGCGACTTTGAGTGTGTAATTACAAACCACTCACGCGCCAAACGATAGTCCTGCTCGAGCGTTATCAACCTGATGTTTGGATGTCGTGGTGGTCTCCAGTCGTCCTGTCCAAACAGATACACGCTCTCCGACACATCGGCGATACGCATGTAACGATCGATAATCGGTTGCAACGCTGAAAGCTTTTCCACACCGGCGTAGACTCTTCCGGAGCGGTTGGTGCGAAGCAGAATCGCGTTCTCGATCATCAGGCATCCGTATTCGACTGATGCCGTAGTGGTGTGGCAGACGAAACTCTCATGATCGAGGAAATCGCGTCGTGTGAGGCTGGCAATTTCACCGATATTCTCGATGTTTTCGACGCCGGGGTACTTTAGGGCCTGCTCGAAAATCGAAAAGTTCTTCACTGCGGGGGCCTCCATCCCTATCAAGAAGCCTTTTTAGCGAAGTAAGACTGCGAGAGCGTTACGAAGATTTCGTTAAAGTGTGGTGACACGGATAATACGGATAAAAAACCCGGATTTTACTCCGCGTAATCCGTGGTTAGATTAGTCTGAGCGAAGAGCGGCCAGGACCTTTTCATGGATGCCGCCGAAGCCGCCGTTGGACATTATCGCCACCACATCGCCAGTCCGCAGTTCGGGCCTGATATGCGTCACGATTTGGTCTGCATCCGGAAGGGCAAACGCGGGTTTACCTTGTTTCGAAATCGCGTCAATTAACGCGGCGGTATCAAGGGCTCGTCCCTTTTCCGTGACCTTCTGGCTGTCGAACACCGAGGCAATTACCACGTAGTCAGCCGATGCGAAGGCGTTGGCATAATCGTCCTGGAAAACTGCGAGTCGAGACGACCACGAACGCGGCTCAAATACGGCGATCAAACGGCGATCCTTATATCGCGCCCGCAATGCACGCAGCGTTTCGCGCACGGCCGTCGGATGGTGTGCGAAGTCGTCGATAACCAGCACGCCGCGCTCTTCACCGCGCACTTCCGCACGCCGCTTCACGTTCTGAAAGCTCGCGAGCGCGCCGCGGATCTTTTCCTTGCTGATGCCCCAGGCATCGGCCGCGATAATCACTGCGAGACAATTGAGAAGATTGAACTCACCCAGCAACGGCGTTTGAAACTCGCCCCACAACTGGTTTTTACAAAAAACTTCAAACTGCGACAGTCCCTCGCCGAAGTCAGCATTACGAACCTGCCATTTAGCATCGCTGCCGGTGCCGAAAGTCTCAACTCGTGTGAAGAGCCTTTCGCCGAACGATTCAACCACCTCTCGCACGTTCGGACTGTCCCAACCGGCGATCAGCCTCCCGGTGCCTGGAACCAGATTCATAAAACGACGAAACGCGAGCTTCACCGCATCGAGATCGGGATAGATATCGGCGTGATCGAATTCGATGTTGTTGACGATCGCAATCTCAGGGAGGTAGTGCATGAACTTCGGACCTTTGTCGAAGTAAGCAGTGTCGTACTCATCCGCTTCGATGATGAAATATTTACTGTCAGTGACGCGAAAGCTGCTGCCGAAATTCTGAGCGATGCCGCCTATCAGAAAACTCGGATTCAATCCGCCCTGGTCCATCACCCATGCCGCGATGCTGGTCGTGGTTGTTTTGCCATGTGTGCCCGCGACGGCGAGTGAGTGACGCCCGCGAATGAACTCTTCTTTTACGACTTCCGCTTGCGAGCGATAGAGGAGTTTTCGCCCGAGTGTTTCTTCCACTTCCGGGTTACCCCGCGGGATTGCGTTGCCAACCACGACACAGTCCGGTGACGTAATATGTTCGTAGTGGAATCCCTGTTCGACCTTGATGCCCAATTCCTCGAGCATCGTCGACATCGGTGGATAGACGTTCACATCAGAACCAGTGACGTGATGGCCGCGTGCCTGAAGCATGCCGGCAAGGGAGGCCATTGCGGTTCCGCAAATGCCGATTAAATGGTAATGCATTTATCTTCTATCGTACTGAGACGGTTTCGTAGTTGACGGGAATGCCTCCCGATTTAATTAGATCGAGTGAGAGCGAATTCAGCTTCATCTTCATCCGCAGGTACTCGATAACATTATCGGGGATGCGGCTATCTTCGGCCATCGGAATGCCGCGTGGCAATATCTCTTCATCGTTCCTGTCGTCGCCAAGTCCGGCGACATGTTCCTGCCACAAAGTGAGATGACCATTCAGCCGCTGCAGATTCGGCAAGTACCAGAAATAAGGCGCACGTGAAAGCACTGCACCCCACATGCTGTACGAAGAGATGGAACAAACAAGCACGTCCGCACTCGCGAGCGCAAGCAGGTCGCTGACGACGGCGTAGGGCTGTCCGAAGTTGGTGATCGGATGAAACTCGTCGACGAAGTCGCGCAATTCGTCTTCGGTACCGTCAGTGAGCAGCATGAACGTAACCGCATCGCCCAATGCGGCTTTCAACTGGCGACAGATATTCAAATACCACGCAAGTGATACACGAGTGTTCCAAACGCCCTTGTATTCGGTGGAACTAGTCACCGGCAAAAAGTCTCCCATGCGAATGTGTATACCGACGACGAGTCGCTTGTCGGCGATCTGCTTATCGAGTTGATAAAGATTGTCACAAAGGTGACGGGTACGATAGAGCTGCGACAAAACAAAGTGATGTGCTTCGCGAATTGAATAGAAGTTGCCCCAGAGTCCTTCGGTCAAAAGCGCGTAAGAGTGTTTTTTACCCAAACCTTTTTTATCAGCGTAGACCCGAATGGCGCGCGCAAAATCCTTCTCGCCGGTCGCGAGGTATTCTTCTTCAGTGAACACGTAACACGGTAGCACCTTCTTCAGTATTGCGTAGTAAATCCAATCCCAACGTGAGGTGCCGAAGTATTTGTAATAGTGTCGGTCGTTGAGGCCGAGCGCCGGCGGCAGGAATTTAATCCTCAATTCCTGACTCGCGATAAAAGCTTTAGCCCAGGGTATGAGCTCATTGCCGAGGCCCTGGTGGCGCGGGCCTATCCACATCGGAAAGCAGACTCTCATAACACGAGTTGCCTAATTATCAGGATGAATACGAACTACGTCGTCTTCCACTGAAAATTGCCATCCCTGTGTTCGTTCGCTTACAAGCTCTCTTAGCTCGTCGAGTGTAGGATAATCGTTTTGTCCGGTGAAGCATCGGGCATCATCGATCAGAATAACGTGGTCCGATATCGCGTGCGCGAAGATATGTTCGAGTTCTCGCTTGATGGGAGTGTCGAGCTCACCGCGCGCCGTGATACCGCCTGAGTAGTGACCGTCAAGCCAAAATAAGCATCGCTCATTAATGTTCGTCAAATACTGCGGCAGCAATTGTCCACTGTCGCCGTGAATAATTTCGATGTGGCGATCTGCCGCAAATCTCCTGCGCGCCTGTTCGTAAAGCGACTGATCCAGCTCAAACGAGAGGATTTTTGAGAACGATTTCCGCATTGCGTAGACCATGTCGCCCAGGTATGTACCTGTTTCGATCAGAATTCCAGTATTGAACGTGCCCGCATAGTCTCTGATCAGATGCTCTTTGACGACGTGAGGTGGTGGTGACGATCTGCCAATTTTTTCCCAGGAGCGAAGTGCCTTGCGGTCGCGATGAAATTTGAGCACCTCGTAAGGAATGGTTTTCTTTACGATTTCCTTAATTGATTCCAGCATGAACTACTTCGTGAGATTCTGAATGTGCTTTTCCTCATTGGCGAGGTTCAAATCGTGGTTCACCATCAACTTCACTAAATCTTTAAACCCAACCTTGGGTTCCCAACCAAGTTCCCGGCGCGCTTTTGAGGAGTCGCCGAGCAGGAGGTCGACTTCGCTGGGACGGTAGTACCATGGATCGATCTCGACGTATTCTTTCCAATCCAAATCGAGATAACTGAAGGTTTCTTCAACGAACTCCTGAACCGAGTGAGTCTCGCCTGTTGCGATCACGTAATCGTCACTCGACTCCGCCTGCATCATAAGCCACATCGCTTCTACGTAATCTTTCGCGTAGCCCCAGTCGCGTTTGGCGTCGAGGTTTCCGAGAAACAATTTGTCCTGCAAGCCGAGTTTTATTCTCGTGGCCGCGCGCGTGATCTTGCGCGTGACGAACGTCTCTCCACGCCGTTCCGATTCATGGTTGAAGAGAATACCGTTACAGGCAAACAGATTATAGGCTTCGCGGTAATTCACGGTAGCGTAATACGCAAACACTTTCGCACACGCGTAAGGCGAACGCGGGTGAAAAGGCGTCGTCTCGCTCTGTGGCGTTTCGCCTACCTTACCGTACATCTCTGAAGACGATGCCTGGTAAAACTTTGGTGAGATCCCGACCTCTCTGATTGCTTCGAGGATCCGGATTGTGCCGACCGCGGTTACGTCCGTCGTGTATTCGGGTGTGTCGAAGCTCACACGCACGTGCGACTGCGCGCCCAGATTATAGATCTCATCCGGTTCTACTTTGCGGAGAATTGTATTCAGCGAGCTCGAGTCGCTGAGATCGCCATGAACCAGAAACAGGTGTGACTTCGGATCGTGTGCATCGCGAAGGATGTGATCGATACGCTGCGTGTTGAAAGACGAAGATCGCCGAATGATCCCATGTACTTCGTACCCTTTCGCAAGCAGTAGTTCGGCGAGATACGAGCCATCCTGGCCGGTGATCCCAGTGATTAGTGCTCGTTTACTCATCCTTCTTTTCCTTTTTGTGCCTTCTGTGCTTTTTGTGCCTTTTGTGGCTCATTTCCAGCATCGTCGTACGGGCTCAAATTCGTCGAGTGCGCTGAACACACCGCGCACAAAACTCTTTGCTGTCGATCGTTGCGCGCGGGCACGGCCCTTGTCGATCAACGTCTGACGCAAGTTCGCGTCGTCGTCCAGCGCTTTGATTGCGGTCGCGATACTTGAAGGATCTTTTGGATCCACCAGCAGCGCCGCATCACCCAACTGCTCGCGTGCACCCGGAACATCCGAAGCGACGACGGGACATCCTAAGGCAAATGCTTCGAGTGTTGGAAGATTTTCAGGGCCAAAAAACGTGACATATGCGAGTGCAAACGCGCCACGATAGAGCGCGACCAGATCTTCAACCGGCACAAACCCCAGAAACGAAACATCGAGTTTTAATTGCGTTGCGTATGAGCGCACGTGATCCGTGTTTCCTTTATCAGATCCCACAAAGACGACGGGCAGGTCGATGCCGTGTTTTCTTTTCAACTCCGCCACCGCCAGCAACAGGTTTACATGGTTCTTATGCGACCAGAATTGCGCCGGATAAAAAAGATAATTGTTTCTCAGCTCATACTTCCTGAGCACGCTTTGGGCGTCACCAGGTCCGGCGTTCAGCGCAAATGCCGGTGTCGGGTGTGGCAGGATTTTAATACGGTTGCTCGTGACCTGGTAGAAACGCTCGATCTCTTCGCGGCCCGCACCGGTGCCGGCGATGATCATGGTCGCGCGTCGCAGGAATTCACTGTAAAAACTCTCGCGATGCTTCCATGTTCCTGTCGCGCTCACCTCCGGAAACCACGGTTGCAGCCGGTGTTGTAAGTCCCAAACTATCGCCATGTACGGCAGATCGATCTGCACTGCTTCCGCGCCGACAAACCACATGAATTCGACGCGGGCTTCTTTGCACAACTGCTCAAGCCGCGATTGTCTCTGGCGCCCCAGTCCCCGCTCGGCTCTGGCGACAACACGTTGCCCTAAGGTTCCGGGAAAATCGACGGCCTTTAGTCGGGGATTTGTCGAGAGCTTATTAACAGCTTCGGCTCGGCGACAAAAGATAACAAAAGAATGATGCGTATCGTCGAGGAGCTCGATGAGTGCGCGGAAAATGTCATCCTGGATCGTGAACCCGCCGCCAACCTCCGGCGAGAAGTCTTCAAGAAATACGCCGACCTTCATCTCGTCAATATCTTTCAGCTTCGACTCAAAACTCGCACTTGGACCGGGTCAGTACCGGGAGCGGTAGCGACCGGGTAGTGCGATGCCCAGAACACGCCAGATCGAACCCGGTCGCTATCGCTCCCGGTACTGACCCGGTCCAAGTGCGAACTATGAGGGTAATACTAATCAACATCTCAGGTTCGCCGTGCGACGGCGACGATGTGCCATGTTTCATCGGAAATAGTTTCGTTGTTGGTGAAGCCGGCGAACCACTTTACCGGCGCGAAACTATTCGCCGTCAACCAGAGTGCCATTTCCTGGAGCAGAAAATAACGGTTCACCTGTGTTTCGGTTAAGCTCGAATATGTCCCGTCGTTATTTAATTCATAGATCGAATAGCTGACGCTGCTGAGTTGCTTTGCGAAATCCAACGTCGTTTCCGAAATGCGAAGGATTTGCGAGTCGTCTCTTTCCCAACGCCGGACGCGCACCGGATCGTAGTGACGCAGCATCGCCGCTGCGTGCCAAAACTCGAAGATAAAAAGTCCATCGTCTCGCAGGTGCTTATGCACGCCGCGGAAAACCTTCTCGAGTGCTTCGTTAGTCGCGACATATCCAATCGCATCGAAGAGACAGTAAACAGCGTCGAAGGGCGCGCCATTCACCTCGAGCTGCGCCATGTTCTGTAACTGAAACTCAACCTGCGAGTTTGCGGCCGAGGCCTTTTGCTTCGCGCGCTCCAGCATGTCCTGCGAATAATCAGTCGCGACGATTTTGTAGCCGCGTTGCTCGAGTTGCAGTGCGTGCGTTCCCGTCCCACATGCTATTTCGAGCAGACGCGCGGTTGGCCCAACCGAGTACTCACGCAGACACGCAGCCACAAATTCCGCCTCCGCCTCATACGGTTTGTCCGCGTAGAAGAGATCGTAGAGTTCAGCGTGTCTGCCTGAGTATGAAGTCAATGTGGGTTGCCACTCCGCATGTTTCACTATTACGCCGAAGGCGTTCGCTTTGAGCCCGCTACGCCGAACGGGGTTCGCTTTGAGCCCAGCTACGCCGAAGGCGTTCGCCAATTTCAGCCCCGGGTTGGAGCGCAGCGACAACCCTGGGTTATTAATTCAAAATTACATCTAAACCCTGAA
>Ga0097621_100001874_pt1 | contig 14404 bp, 15 predicted proteins | sample KBSMisM72_FD_73165 | JGI IMG/M metagenome (GOLD analysis project Ga0097621, IMG submission 73165) | Miscanthus rhizosphere microbial communities from Kellogg Biological Station, Michigan, USA - KBS Miscanthus M7-2 (version 2) (version 2) | ecosystem: Host-associated > Plants > Roots >... | reverse complement strand
GAGCATTATGCGTCGGCAGGAAATGCGTTTAAGCGCCCCTGACAAGTTCCCACGGTAACCTCTCCCACCCCAAAACTCTGGAAATAAAACCTCGCCTGCATGATCCTCTTATAAAGCCAGAAATCCGGTTAGCGCACCCCTATGTCTCGAATGATCGACCTAATTCGCGAGTCGGCAGTGCCCGCCAGCATTGTGCAGGCGGCCGCCAAGGGGGAACTGAAGATCCCCGACGTCGACTTGCTGGAAATCCTGATTCATTTGGTGCTGCACGATCAGGAGTATGGCGACCAGGCGCGCGCGACCCTATCGGAGTGGGACCAGGAATCCATTCGATCGGCGGCAGCAAATATGCAAACGCCGCCAGAGGTTCTGGAATATCTCGCCTCAGCCGACAATCTGCAACCGGCGCTCCTGATGTCGCTGCTGGGAAATCCGTCGGTGCCCGAACAGTCATTGGTCAAGCTTGCAAAATATGGCCCACGCGAAGCGGTGGTGTTAATGGCGGATAGTGCCCGGGTGGGCGGTTCTATGGAAATCCTGCGCGCGCTGATTTCCAATCCACTCCTCGGAGGGCTCCAGGCCGCGGCGGTAAAGCAGAAACTGTGGCTTATAGAAGGCCAACTGGCCACCCAACTCGCTGATCCGGAGAGCGCCGACGCGGTCCTTCCCGAAATTGTCGCTGAAGGCGCGCAGCCGGATAACGTGCTCGACGAAGAAGTGAATGCCTACCTGCTGGCTCATGCCGAAGAACTGGCTGCCACTGGTGAACAGGAATTTCAGCCGATTGGCAATATTCAGGATGGCGTGGCGGAAGCAGAAGAGCCCCTTACCGAGGCGCAGGCGGCTGCCGCTGCCGCCGCAGCGGCTGGCATTGCGCGAAAGCCCGGCGTTTCGATAGCTGTGCGCGGCAGTGCCCTGGCCAAGATTTCCAAGCTGGACGTGAAAGGCCGGATTCAGCTGGCATTCAAGGGGAATAAGGAAGAACGTACCATCCTGGTACGCGATGGAACCAAACTGGTGGCGTTATCGGTGCTTGATTCTCCGAAGATCAGTGACGCCGAAATTGAGAAGGTCGCGAATCAACGAAACGTTCTGGAGTCGGTGTTGCGCGGCATTTCCATGAAACGCCGCTTCATGAAGAATTACGTAATTGTGCGTAACCTGACTTTTAACCCCCGCACCCCGCTGGATGTTTCCTTGGGATTGATGAAGCACCTGCAGGCTCAGGACCTCAAGGGCCTGTCAGGAAGCAAGGATGTTTCCGACACCATCCGCAAGCTTGCCCTGAAGATGTATAAGCAAAAGATGAACCCTAGCAAGAAAACCACAGACTAGCGGGCTGGAACTAGAACCATTGCGGCCGCTACAATGGTTCTGCCATGGGAACCGCTTTGCAGTCCGATCGGATCGCCGAGATGTTGCGGCAAGCTAAGACCATCGCCGTAGTGGGCCTCTCCAATAGCCCATTCCGTGCCAGTCATGGCGTGTCGGCTTACATGCAAATGCAGGGTTACCGGATTATTCCAGTCAATCCCAACATCCAGGAATCTTTGGGCGAGAAGGCCTATGCCTCGCTGTTGGATGTTCCGGGAAAAATTGACATCGTCAACGTGTTCCGGCGCTCTGAGTTTGTGGGAGAAATTATCGATCAGGCGATTCAGCTAAAGGTCCCGACGGTATGGATGCAGGAGGACGTGATCAATGAACCTGCCGCGAAGAAGGCGGGCTCTGCCGGCATTTTTGTGGTAATGGATCGCTGTATTTTGAAAGAGCACAAAACGCGATTGGGTTAAGTCGGCTTTATCCGCTTCTTCCGCGTCTCTTCCATCCGCTCGCGAATGCGTTTTTCCAATCCCTCTTCCGTTGGCCGATAGTAGATACGATCTTTGAGATTGTCGGGTAGACACTGCATACTGGCGACTTTAGCCTCCAGGTCATGTGCGTATTGGTACCCCTGACCGTAGCCCAAGCCTTTCATAAGACCGGTAGGTGCATTTCGTAGGTGGAGCGGAACGGATTCGGCGGAGGTGTTCTCGACATCTGCTTGTACCGCACCATAGGCGGTGTAAAGCGCGTTTGACTTGGGCGCCACCGACAGGTAAACCACAGCCTGCGCCAAAGCCAGATTTCCTTCCGGCATGCCCAAAAACTCAACCGCATCCTTGGCTGCCATGCAGAGTGCCAACGCGTTCGGCTCTGCCAGTCCGATGTCTTCTACCGCCATCCTTACCACACGCCGCGCGATGTAGAGCGGGTCTTCCCCTGCTTCGAGCATTCGTCCCAACCAATAGATCGCGGCGTCGGGATCACTATTGCGCACCGACTTGTGCAGTGCGGAAATCAGGTTGTAGTGTTCTTCTCCGGCTTTGTCGTAACGTAAGACGCGCTTCTGCAAGGCATCCTGCACAATCTCGTCGTTGATCTCATAGGTAGAACGGCCGACCGCAAGGCTTGATGCCACTTCCAGTACGTTGTAGGCACTGCGGGCATCGCCGCTGGAATAGGCCGCTATCCTGGCCAATACTTGGTCCGAGGCTTGCAATTTCATTTCGCCCAAGCCGCGTTCCGTGTCTTCCAGCGCGCGCCGCATGAGCAAGATGATCTGTTCCTCAGTGAGCGGTTTCAGAACGTAGACGCGAGACCGGGACAGGAGCGCCGAGATGATCTCAAAGGAAGGATTCTCGGTGGTGGCTCCTATGAGCCTAATGTTGCCCTTCTCAACGTGCGGAAGAAATGCGTCCTGCTGGGCTTTGTTGAAGCGATGGATTTCATCAATGAAGACGATGGTGCGGGTCCCATATTGCCGTGCCCTCTCCGCGTCCGCCATGACAGCTTTAATTTCTTTGATACCGGCAAGCACGGCAGAGAACTCGATGAACTCCGCCTTGGTGAGGCTGGCGATGATCTTGGCCAGCGTTGTCTTGCCGGTACCGGGAGGGCCCCAAAAGATGAGCGAGCCGAGATCGTCGCGCTCAATCTGCGCACGCAAAGGTTTGCCGGGAGCGACCAGATGTTGCTGCCCGACATACTCGTCGAGTGTGCGCGGACGCATACGGTCCGCCAACGGACGGGTGCGGTCACCCGCGTTGTCCGGGCTCGGAGTGGTCTGAAACAGTCCCATGAGGTCCTAGTTCAACGCTCTCTGCCTTGCTGTCTCATAAAGAATGATGCTGGCCGCGACCCCAGCGTTGAGTGATTCCACCTGGGGCGAGTGGGGAATCGCCACGCTAAGATCCATCTTAGCCAGCAATTCCTTTGGGAGTCCTGCCCCTTCACTGCCGATAAAGATGGCAAGTGGCCCGGAAAGCTTTGCCTGTGGAAGAGGAATGCCGCCGTGGGAGGATGTCGCTACCAACTGCAGGCCGCTCTCCTTCAATTGTGACAAGACCGGCATCAGCTTGGCCTTGGCTACAGGCAGGCGAAAAACCGAGCCTGCCGAGGCGCGTACGACTTTGGTATTGAATGCGCTTACAGTTCCTTCTCCCAAAAGCACCCCGCCAGCTCCAAAGGCTTCGGCGGAGCGCAGGATGGTGCCGAGATTGCCCGGATCCTGAATTGCCGCCACCGCGAGCACTGGACCAGACTTCCGGTTAGCCACGACCTCCTCGATTGTGAACTGGCGACAGCGCACCAGGGCAGCGACCCCCTGAGGAGACTCGCTGGGCACGGCCCCCTGGAAAAGCTTGTCGGGCAATAGCAAGGCTTCAACGTTCGAAGAAAGCTGGGGAAGAAGCTTATGCGCTCGATTTTCCGCCGAAGCGCTGAAAAATACGCTTTGAATGCGCAAACCGCTTCGAATCGCCTCCTCGATAATGCGCATTCCTTCAATGGCACACAGGCCCCCCTCACTGAGTTCGACGCTGTCAAAGGCGCGGCGAAGGTCCTTGACCTGGGCATTATGACGCCCGTCAATACGCCTTAGCCGTCCTCCGGACTCCGCTTTCTCGGGCATTTATCTCTCTCTCTCGGGGCTTTATGGCTGGCGAAATCATACCCGTTTCGTCGCGTCTGCGTTCGGGGATAGGGCTCCCAGGCAAGGAACTCTCGGCTTGCGGCGCTTCTCCGTGGTATGTTAGTTTTTCGCTCTTTTAAGAAAGCTTAACCCACTTAGAACACGAAGGGGCACGGAGGAAGTTCTTCGTGAACCTGCGTGTTCTTAGTGGTGGTGGTTCTTGACCGATTGGGAAGGAAGAGTGTTGCGTCCAGAAATCGTTAAGATCAGCTCCGAGAAGCCCGAGTCTTCCCTGGTGAGCTACGCGGCCGACCAGATTCGCAGCGGCGAAGTCCTTGGCATGCCCACGGATACTTTTTACGGATTGGCCGCCGATCCTTTTAACCTTCGAGCCGTCGACCGCGTCTATGACATCAAGACGCGTTCCCGGCACAAGCCGCTTTCATTGCTGATCGAAAGCACAGATCAAGCCCACGAACTCGCGGTGTTGACCGAGGAGTTTCATGCTTTGGCAAATCGCTTCTGGCCCGGTCCGCTCACCATAATTGTCAAAGCTTCCGCTCGTTTGCCCTTAAAAGTAACTGCCAACACAGGAAACGTTGCGCTGCGGGTACCTAGCGCTTCCATTCCCTTGGCAGTGGTGAAATCGGCAGGAATTCCCATTACTGCGACATCGGCTAACTTGAGCGGACACGCCGAATGCACTTCCGCGCAAGCCGTGCGCGATCAGTTACAGGACAGAATTTCCATCATTGTCGATGGCGGCCCCTCGCCTCGCGAGGTTGCTTCTACCATTGTCGACCTCACCGACGAAGAGAAGCGCTGGTACATTTTGCGGGAAGGTGCGATCTCGTCTCAGGAGATTTCCGAATTCTTCGCGCAAGGATGATGGAAGCGTGGACCACCGCCAGCGAGCTCGTTGGTCACTCAGGCTTCTGTTATTAATCGTTGCGGTTTTTTTGCTCTGGCTTACGGAGACTTGCGTGGGAATTGTCCGCGAGTCCGAGGCGCAGCAGGAGCAGCCCGCTGACGCTATCGTCGTCTTTGGAGCCGCGCAGTACGACGGCCGCCCTTCTCCGGTATTCCGCGCCCGCCTCGATCACGCCTTCGATCTGTTCCAGCATGGAGTAGCGCCAGTCGTTATTACGACTGGCGGCGCCGGCGAGGATCCTCACTACAGCGAAGGCGAGGTAGGGCACGACTACCTCATGAAGCGCGGAATTCCGGAAGCCAAGCTAATTGCCGAGACCCAGGGTTCCGATACCGCTCAATCCGCACAACGCGTGGGCGTTATCATGCGCACCAACCGGATGCGAACCTGCATTGCGGTGAGCGACGGATACCACGTATTTCGCACCCGCAAACTACTCGAGCATGAGGGTATTCGAGTGTACGTTGCGCCTCGCGCGGGCTCACGGCCGCACTCCAGTTGGCAGCGGGCCATGTCGGTATTGAAAGAAGCGTTGAGCTACATGGTGTGGCGCTTCAATCCTTCCGCGTAACTACCAACCCATCTGCTTTCGCAGTTCGGTAATATGCGCCACGTGGTGCCGACCGTGCCAGGAATAGAGCGCAAGGTTCTTATCAAGCGGCATGACTCCAAGCTCCGGGTGGCGGAATGCACGCTTCCACTCGTCTGGCCGAATGGCACGCAATGTACGGACGAAGCGATCATGCAATGAATCCAGCAGCGCCAACGAAACCTCCGCCGGTGTCGATTGCGCATCCGGCAACTGCGCCCAACGGTCTTCCATGTAAGGCTTCACTACAGGCTCATCTTCGGTCAATGCCAGCTTGAAACGTATGTACGCATTCATATGGCTCTCGGGCAAGTGATGGACGACCTGCAGCACTGTCCAACCACCGTTGCGATAGGGAGTACCCAACTGTTCCGCGGAGAGGCCTTGCACCGCGGCCCTTAGCATTGCCGGAGTTTGTTCGATGTCGCCGATTAGTTTCTCGCGCTGCTGGGCGTCAGGTGGGTCGTCGAAATGAAATTTGCCGATGGGAAATCGTGGGTCGCTCATCGCGTCCTCCAGATATTTTTTGGAACACGCTTAGGATGAACGCTCTTGATCAATGCTGCAAGAAAATCTGCGAGGAAAGCGAAGAAAAAACTGTCTAGGAATGTCTAAAGTTATGTCTATTTCACGAGCGCTAAAACCCGCACCGGGCCTGCGGTCTTGCCCTCGAGCTTCATGGGAGAAACCACGATGACAGCGCCATTACCCGGAACTTGATCGAGGTTCGCAACATTGTCCAGCCGATAGACGCTATGGGAAAGAGCGTAGGGATCGCTCAAACTGATGCCCCGGGTATCCGCGCCAAGGGCAAGAACGTTTCGTGCCTCCACCAAAAACTTGGCCGCATCTTCGGAATATCCTGGGAACTTCGTATCTTTTCCCGACGGGGCAAGTCCGGTCCGCGCGATCGCGATCGAGTCCATCGGAATCTGCCCGTGCGCCTGCTCCCAACTGACGATATCCTCCACGGAGATGCGGTGATTGGGATCTTTCTTCACGCTCTCACGGACATCGAGAACGACTAGCGGCGCGATCAAGCGTCCAGGCGGAATGCGATCGACGGTCCAAAGGGAGGGCGAATACTTAGCAGGTGCTTCAATATAGGTCCCCCGTTTGCCAGAATCCTTATCGTGCTGCAGACGGCTGGGGTCAATCAGGTCGACGGACTGGGTTAGATCTACTACCGAGCGGAATCCCGAAGGAATATTCGCAGTGTGCCGCTGCTTCCCGAATAAGAAGAGGGCAAGAGCCAGAGCACACCCGATGACAAATGTTTGAAACTTCATTACCTTGTAAGTCGCTTCCGATTGCGAGTTCCTGAGAAAGAGGAAAGCAACCTAATAAAGTCAGATGCGTGCACTTATCAGTTAGGTGCTTCTGCATTCTCCCGCGCCGGAGGGACTTCAGCAATGGCCGGAAGACCATGTCCGGCGGTCGACTCGTTGCAATTGTTATCCCTAAGCAGCTGAAAGTAAATAGCTTAAAAGGATTACTTTGTCGCTATTCGGCTGGTGTGGCCGAGCCCGAATCGTAACCATTTAGTGACCAAGGTTACTTTGACTGTCCGCGTGGGAACGGAGACCATCTCAAGGGTGAACCCCATTCGCAAAACCCTACTGCTACTGTGTGCGATATTCGCGCCGGCCTGCACTTTCGCCCAAACAAATCTCAATGCGCCCCGTATGTTTGAACTCGGCATGGATGCCCTGATGGGCATCGGTCCCGGGCGCGATACGGTCGCCGCCATGGACTACTTCCGAAAATCCGCGGATCTTGGGTATCCGCCGGCTCAGATCAGCCTTGGTTATTACTACGAGACTGGAGGCTTACTCGCGGTCGATCCTGCAATGGCCCTCGATTGGTACAAGAAGGCCGCCAAACAGGATGATCGTGTTGCCGACTGGGTTCTAGGCCGTCTCTACTTCACCGGGCAGGGAACACCCCGTGATTTGAATCAGGCGCAGGTAGTCTTGCAGCGTGCTGCCAACCAGGAAGATCCCTTTGGCGCGCATCTTCTGGGTATGGTTTTACTCGAGCGCAGCCAATACGCGCAAGCTGCTAAGTGGTTCGAGAAGGCAGCCATGCAGGGATTGCCGCAGGCCCAGCAACAACTCGGCATGCTTTTTAAAGACGGAAAGGGCGTCACTGCCGATAAACTCCAGGCTTACGTCTGGATGCTGGTGAGCTACGATTCCGGCAACACTTCGAACACTTCGGATATTCTGCAACTGCAAGCTGATTTAGGGACGACGCAGGTTGACCAGGCGAAAGCCAAAGCGCGAGACCTGGAGCAGGTCGCCAACCGCGTAGTCAACGCGCGCGGATGCAGCGGCTGGGCAGGCGAAATGAACACCGTTCCCGCCCCGCCTCCACCAGAAATTCAAAGATTCTGCCGGTAAGATTGTTTCTGCTGTTGTGGGAGCGGGCGCCCCGCCCGTCCAACGGACTCGAACCTGCTCCCCGCAAGCCTTAGCTACCTCCAACTCCGCTGCACGCGTGAAGCCCACGTGCACTTAGTTCAGCCAAGATTCGTTTGGCTCTTGGACGGTCAACCCCATCCTGGCGGAAATCAACAAGGCTACTGAACTATTCCCACCTATTGGATGGATGGATCGGAGATAGGCTATAAAGGCCTGTATGACCACGCCCAGGACTAGGGTTCGTATCGCAATGTTGGGATCAGGGTTCGTCGCCGGATTTTATATGCAGGGCCTTGCCAATGTTGCGAGCCAAGAAGTTGTGGCGAATTATTCCCGGAAGAAGCACCACGCCAGAAAATTCGCGCAGGAATGGTCAATTCCAGAACCAACGACGGACCTCGACAGGCTTATAGAGCGAGATGACATTGACCTCTACGTCATCGCCGTTCCGAACGAAGAGCACCTGCCGGTTTCTTTGGCGCTTTCCCGCGCGAAGAGAAATCAGGTATGCACGAAACCTTTGGCCCGTAACCCCCAGGAGGCGCATGCCATGCGTAAGGCTGCCCGGCGCTCTGGCGCTCTTCATGGTTATGCTGAAACCGAGGTATTTTCGCCTAGCGTCGTGAAAGCAAGTCAAATCGTCACTAAGGGTGGGGTGGGGAAGGTTCTCTGGGTGCGTTCCCGGGAGTCGCACGGAGGGCCACATAGCCCCCACTTTTGGGATTCAGAAAAAACCGGCGGTGGTGCCATGCACGATCTTGGATGCCACTGCATCTCTGCTGCACGTTTGTTTTTTGGCAAGGGCAATGCCATCGTGGAAGTAATGGCGTGGGGAGGCCGCCTGGTTCACCAGAACATAAATTGTGAAGACAATGCTCTATTGCTTCTAAAGTTCGCGAGCGGCGGTATCGGCCACTGCGAACTCTCGTGGACGACAAAAGGCGGGCTTGACCTTCGAAACGAGATCCATGGTTCCGAAGGGTCCATTTTTACAGACGTCACTAGAGGTACTCCCATTTCTGCTTTCACAACGCGATCCGCGGGCTACGTCGTCGAAAAAGCTGAAATCGACTTTGGCTGGACGCGGCCATTGCCCGAGGAAGCATTTGCCTATGGCTACCAGGCGGAAATGCGCCATTTTGTTGAATGCGTTCTTGACGGAACGACTCCTCGCGAGACCTATGAAGACGGCTACGTGGTGAACTGTGTCTTGGCTGCCGGTTATCAGTCAATGCGCTCCGGCCATTGGATCCGAGTGAGATACAGCAAATAATAGGGGGATAGCCGGTCGACCACCAGCCTCACACATCCAGCCGGTTGGAGGCAGCAACTCTACCGTACCAAAGACCCGAATCCTTTATCGTGCGCTTCTGATTGCGAAAGTCCGTATAGATCAAGCCATAGCGCTCGGTATAACCCTCCGCCCATTGGAAATTATCAAGAAGGGTCCAGGCATGAAAGGCGCGGACCCGAGCTCCGTCGGTGATCGCGCGTGCTAATTCAGCGAGCACTTCACGGTACCATTGGATTCGACGGTCGTCCGGTATGCGGCCGTGCTCTTCTTCGTTGGGACCATCGAGATAACCGCATCCGCTCTCTGTGATTTCAATGATCGGGTGGTTGTATTCCCTTGAAATCTGGCTGACCAGGTCGTACATGCCACGCGGCCATACTTCCAAACCGGCGTCCGTAAGCGCACCCTCCGTGGGCATCGCGGCCCGGAAGCGCGTGTAAGGATCGCGTCCTCCCGGAGAATTGTTTTCAATCTCGGTGCCACGGAAATTGCCTCCGCCCAGAAATCGCTCGTTGCTCGCGTCTGAGACGATGCGGCGCGTGTAGTAGTGGAAGCCAATCCAGTCCAATGGCGCATGAAGGAGTTTCTCGTCGCCCGCCTTAAAACCCATCTGCTCATAAGGCGGTTCTCCAACAAAAGCTTTCGGGTAACGGCCCTGCATGGCTGCCTCCAGAAAGAAGACATTGTTCATGGCATGGTATCGGGCAGCGGCGGCGCGATCGTCGTCGGAATCCGTCTTTGGATACGCGGGGGCCATCTCATACGCGCTCCCGAAGGTTGACTTGGCAGACGCTGCTTTCACTGCGCGGTGCGCCTCGGCTTGAGCAAGAGCCAGCGTGTGCGCTGCTTTCAAGAAATCGTTGAAGCTGGTGCGGCAAGGCGGAAAAGCGCCCGCAGCATAACCCATGAAGGCGATTGCCCAAGGCATGTTGAAGGGCGCCCAGACCGTGATTCGATCGCCGAGATGCTTGGCCAGGATGCCGGCATAGTCAGCGAAGTAGTTGGCTAGATCCCGGTTTGGCCAGCCGCCGCGATCCTCGAGGGCCTGGGGAAGGTCCCAGTGATACATGGTGCACCAGGGCCGGATGCCCGCTTCAAGCAGAGCATCCACGAAGTGGCTGTAGTGGTCGATCCCCTTCATGTTCGGGGCCCCGGTTCCCGAGGGCTGAATGCGCGGCCAGGAGATAGAGAAACGCTGGCTTTTCTGGTTGAGGCGTTTGGCCAATGCGATGTCCTGCTTATAAAGGTGGTACTGATCGCAGGCAAGGTCACCGGTCACGCCACCCCGTACTTTCCCGGGTGTGTGGGTGAATCGGTCCCAGATGGATTCACCCTTGCCGTCCTCATTCCATGCGCCTTCCACCTGGTAGGAGGCTGTAGCGGTGCCCCACAGAAAGCCTTCGGGAAAACGCGCTCTCTCTATGAACGAATCGGGCACTTGCTCTGCGGAAAGTGACGCCGTGGAACTATAGTGGCGATGGAGTACAGCGCCTGCTGCTGCGGCAAGGGAACGGGTAACAAATTGGCGACGGTCCATGTCTATGTTTGAGCCCTTCTTCTTTGTAGAGGTTACCGCAGAATCTGCCGCTCCACCCTATTACCCTTCACACTTCAGTTTCAGACGAGTGACTCGCCAGACCGCTAGCGCGAAGCCAGGCATAGCGGAAGCGATCAGCGATGCCGCGCCTACCGGTCCCGCGGGATCGCTGGCTAACCGGAAGAAGTGATTCGGATTGGTCCCGATAAATGGGTTTCGCGGAAATCTGGGCCGCAACGACATCTGGTGACACTGAGCTTCCCCGGAGGCCGACTCCTGGCCCCGAACAATTTCCGGTTTGCCCGTCATACGCCAAGCGGACGACAGGGGCCTATCAGATAAGGTCCTTCCGAAAATGCTCAAGACATATTGCAGTCCCATAGAAATTCTGCTATATATGGGTATCCAATAGGAATGCCATGGCAAACAAGACTGAGGTCTGGCTGGGCACCCTCTCATTGCTGGTCTTACGAACATTGGCGACGATGGGGCCGCAGCATGGCTACGGCCTTGCGAGGCGCATCGAGCAGATCAGCGGCGATCAGCTGTCCCTCAATTACGGCACTCTTTATCCCGCGTTACTCAAGCTCGAGCAAGAAGGTGCCATCACTTCCGAATGGGGTGTTTCCGATAACAATCGCAAGGCCAAGTTCTATCGCCTGACTAGAACCGGACGGCGGCAACTCGAACGTCAAACGCGCGACTGGCAACAGGCCACTGCGATCGTGGCCCGCTTCTTATCGCCTTCCGGGGAGGGCTAATGCTGAAGCTCCGCAGATTATGGATGCGATTGCGCGCCACCATAGGCTCAGGCCATTGCGACCGGGATTTTGGCGATGAGCTGGAGAGCATTCTCCAGATGCATGTTGACGATAATTTGCGTCGCGGTATGACGCCCGAGGAAGCACGTCGACAGGCTCACATCAGATTGGGCGGTGTGGAACAGGTCCAGCAAATCGCGCGCGACAGCAGGGGGTTGCCATGGCTGGAGGTAGTCGGGCGTGATCTGCGATATGGGGCACGTACCTTGTTGCGGACGCCGGGATTCACCGTAGTGGCAATGCTCGTGATGGCAATCGGCATTGGCGCAAGCGTTTCTTTATTCACCGTCATTCACTCCGTTCTGTTGCGTCCATTGCCGTTTCCGCACCCGGATCGCCTTGTGGCAATTTACAGTCAGGATGCTGCCTCGTCCCGCAATACGGTGGCTCCGGGCGATTTCTATGATTGGCAGAATGCCTCACAGGGTTATGAGCAGATGGCTATCTGGCGCTGGACAGGATTCAACATGTCGGCCAGCGATGGACAACTCCCCGAATTCCTGAACGCGGGCACCTGTTCGTGGAAGTTGTTCTCCACTCTTGGAGTCAGTACAGTCCTGGGACGATCCTTCACCCCAGCTGACGATAGTTTTGGCGCCGCCCGTACCGCCATTCTCTCCTGGAGTTTGTTTGAGCGCCGCTTCAACCATGATCCTGCTGTGCTAGGAAATGCCGTTCGACTCAATGGTCAGCTATATACCGTGGTGGGTGTTCTTCCAGACTGGTTTCAATACCCGAATCCGAAAATTCAGTTGTGGGTGCCTTGGCAAATTGAAATACCTCCCGTGATCCAGTTGAGCCACTACGATCACATCGGCTACGTTGTGGGACGTCTTAAGCCTGACATCCCATCAACGGTTGCCATTCAGGAGCTCAGTGCTGCACAGCATCAGATCTACCTTCGGCTCAACGGCACCGGGCCGGTTAAGCAGGGTGCCGTTGCAACATCGCTGCTGGAGGACCTGGTCGGAGAAGTGAAGACGCCCTTGTATGTGCTGGTGTCGGCGGTTGTCTGCCTTCTCTTCATCGCGGCTCTCAATCTCTCTAACCTGCTCGTCGCACGGTCGGCGGCCCGTCGCAGAGAAATGGCGATCCGCACTGCCCTCGGAAGCAGCCGCCTTTGCCTCATTCGGCAGCAACTTACGGAAAGCCTGCTGATTTGCATGGGGGGAGGAATTGTCGGCCTATTCCTAGCAACTGCGGGAACTCGCTGGCTGACGACTCATTGGGGCGGGCTCCCGCGCGCATACAGCGTTCACTTGGACAGCATGGCCGTTGCGTTTGCGCTTGGGATCACTGTGACGGCGGGAGTTCTGGCCGGCCTGCTGCCTGCCATCTCCGCGAGCGGCGGGAATGTTTTCTCGGCTCTGCAGGAGAACTTGCGAGGACTTGGCGGAAGTGCAGCTCGCACGTCCATGCGCAAAGCATTGTTAACCGGCGAGGTTGCCTTGACAGTTGTCCTGCTGGTGGCTGCGGGTTTGCTCTTCAGGAGTTTTCTCCGCCTTCGAGCTGTCGACTTAGGCTGCACAACAAGGAACGTGCTGACCATGAACTATTTCCTTCGCGGGGACAAATACTCAAAACCAGAACAGATCGTAAACTTTGACACCGAATTACTGGAAAAGGTACGTCATACTCCGGGCGTAGAAGCGGCCGGACTTACGAACGTTGTGCCGGGTGATGGCTACTATGGCGATCACGAATTCTGGGTTCCCGAGCATCCGCCTCAACCGCTTGGAGAACATCACTTCGCCGCCTACCGCACAGCCGATCCCGACTATTTCTCAACCCTTCAAATTCCCCTGGTCCGAGGGCGCTTCTTTTCTGAGAACGAACGACTGGAGCACGACAAATACGCGATCGTGAACCAGGAATTCGTCCGGCAGTTTTTCCCTGCCGAGGATCCCATTGGAAAGCATCTGCGTGTGGCGTGGCGGACTCAGCAAGGAGAAAACTACGAGCTCATCGGAGTGGTTGGTGACACGAGCTATCAAATCGACCGCCCCGCCCGTCCGATGATGTGGTTCCCGATTTTGGCGGGCATTCCGGGCAATTCCGGAGATTCCGTATTGGTTGTACGCTCGGCAAAAGACGTAATGGCATTCGCAACTCCGGTCCAGAAGATGATTGCCTCTCTCGACCCCGACCTTCCGGTCAAGAACATCCTGAAGATGGAGCAAATCGTCGGTGAATCCACCGCCAATTCCAGTTTCACTGCAACGCTTGTATTGAGTTTTGCGGGATTGTCTCTGCTGCTTGCCGCAGTTGGGCTCTATGGTGTGCTGTCGTATCTGGTTACCCAGCGAACACCGGAGATCGGCATTCGCATGGCGCTAGGTGCAGAGCGAGAGCGGGTGCTGTGCCTGATGCTGGTGGACGGATTACGGCCGGCGCTGGTCGGGCTTTCCTTAGGAATGGCCGCTAGCGTTGCCATCACGCGACTTATTCGTTCCGTGCTTTACGCAACGAGTCCGCTCGATGCGACCGTGTTCTGCTTGGTCATTGTAACTTTGCTGCTGTCTTCCATTGCGGCGTGTCTTGTCCCTGCTTGGCGCGCATCGCGCATCGATCCGATGCATGCTCTCCGGTCTGAATGAACAAGAGAGCCTCCCGCAGACGCGCTTTCCCGCGATTCGCACCTCTGCGTTGATAACTGGCTGGAGGAACTGGGCCGCGTTTAAGAATCCCGTCGCCGCCGCCCAGCAAACCGAGTGGAAATCAGTTTCCGGGTGGTTTGGTCGGCAGTTCGAAAGTTATCCAGAAAGGGCTTGTGGAAGGTCGGCAGGCCGCTCCGAGCTACACCGCTTAGGTTAGCGCTTATGGGGACGAAGCCCATGGCTAGCCGTACCGTACCGCG
>Ga0097621_100001863_pt1 | contig 14462 bp, 10 predicted proteins | sample KBSMisM72_FD_73165 | JGI IMG/M metagenome (GOLD analysis project Ga0097621, IMG submission 73165) | Miscanthus rhizosphere microbial communities from Kellogg Biological Station, Michigan, USA - KBS Miscanthus M7-2 (version 2) (version 2) | ecosystem: Host-associated > Plants > Roots >... | reverse complement strand
GTGACGGGATGGAGTCCTGCAGGAAAAGTTCTGTTCCGCCGGCCCGCGATCTGGATCTGGTCCAAACTGTGGTCGTGGTTTGGATGGTGATTTTTGTAGCGCCAGCGGGCATCTTGCCCGCCAAGTAGTAAAGGAACTGTTAGGGGTCTTATGAAACGAGTTCTCGCGTTCGCTCTCTTAATCACAATTACGTTGGCTCTGACAGCCTGCAGCGATACGAGCGAAACTTCCCGTGTGTCGGCTGCGCCACCAGTGGCACAACCGGCCGCGACATCTCCTATTGCTGCGGAAGAGAGTGGATTCGCCGCTTCGGGCCCAATCGTCGTCGAGAACCAGGTTGATGTGGCAGCCCTGCGTGAAGGCGTCGTGGTTTCAATTCTCGCTGAGCCGAACACTCCAGTACACAAGGGTCAGCTTCTTGCCAAACTGGACGACCGCCAGATATCCGCCGACCTTGACGCCGCTTCCGCAAAGACACGCTCGATCGAAGCCAATCTTAAAAACTGGCAGGCGGAAACCAAGGTGCTCGAGTCTGACCTGACGCGGGCCCAGAAGCTATGGGAAGCAGGCGTCTTCACCAAGGAGACGCTGGAGCACGCTCAATATAAAGTGGAAGCCGACAAATTCGAGATTAATCGTGAGACCGAACTACTGAGCAATGCAAAATCCACGGAGCGGTCGCTCGAGCTTGAAAAAGAAAAGACCAGAATCATCGCTCCCTTTGACGGGATCGTTGCGCGCCGCTATGTCCGCGCGGGACAGAAAGTCGGGATCGGCGACCGGCTCTTCTGGGTCACGGCGGTATCTCCTCTGGAAGTGAAGTTCACTCTCCCGGAACGATTTCTGGGCAGAGTGAAAAATGGACAAACCGTCACCGTGGAACTGACGGACGGTTCTTCAGCTGTGCATCACACGGCCGCGATCAGGCAGATCAGTCCGGTGGTTGATCCCTCGAGCGGAACCATCGAGATTGTGGCTCGACTGCAAGGCTCCGCTTCGGACCTCAGGCCGGGAATGCTCACTACCATTCACCTGAATAATCTGAAATGAATATCCTCGAAGCTCTCGAGGTAGCGCTGCCCGATCTTCCGGCGCAAACTGCGCAGCGGCGTTTCCCCAAGCTCGATCCCCGGGTCATTTCCCGGGAACACGTCGAACAGGGCGTTCGCGTGGTGCTGGCGAAAATGCCGGGCACCGATATCTATCTGCGCTTCACGCCGGAACAGTGGCAGCTCCTTCAGCTCTTCGACGGCGAGCGGTCCTACAAAGAAATTGCCGACCTGATTTTCAGTGAATCGAATATTGCGTTCACCGAAGAAGATGTCCGCGAGTTCGCTTCGTATCTGCAGGAGACGGGCGATCTCTTCTACAAGACCCCGCTGGAAAAGAACATCACACTCAAAGGCAAGATGGGCACGGAGCGGCAGAAGCGCGGACGCTTTCACGTCGCCGATGTCACCGACATCACTTTGCACACCTGGCCCAATGCCGACGCCTACCTCAGCAAAATACAGCCGTATTTGGAATTCGTTTACACCACGTGGTTCACGCTGCTGACCCTGTTCATGTTCGGAGTGATGGTGTGGATGTGGGCTGACAAGTTCGTTCAAATATGGGACGACAGTTTCGCCTTCTATAACTTCACTTCAAAAACCACTCAGGACCTGGTGGAATTCTGGTTTCTGTTTGGCGCGATGGCCTTCTTCCACGAGTCGGCCCACGGATTGACCTGCAAACATTTCGGCGCCCGCGTGGAAAAGATGCAGTTCCTGTTGATGTATTTCGCACCCACTTTTGTTTGCGATGCGACGCAGGTCTGGATTGTGGGCGACAAGAAGGCGCGCATTTCTACCATCATCGCCGGCATCTGGGCCGACCTGATGATTTGCGTGGTCGCCACTTTCATCTGGTGGGGCACAGCCACCGGGATGTACATCCATGACTTCGCTTACAAGGTCATGATGGTGACCGGCATCGGAGTGACGCTGCTCAATCTCAATCCTCTGATCAAGCTGGATGGCTACTACCTGCTGGCCGAGTTAATCAATGAAGCGGACCTGAAAGAGCGTTCGACCATCTTTGTTTCAAGCTGGACCCGCAAACACATTTTTCGATTGCCTGCGGAAGTGGACTACGTTCCCCGCCACCGCCGCGTGTTGTACATCGTCTATTCGCTGCTTTCAGGTGTGTACAGCTACCTCTTGATGGCGGTCGTCGTTATTTTCGTTTATCACATTCTGCGATCGTACACGCCGGAGTGGGCCTGGCTGCCGGCGCTGCTGCTGGGTCTGCGTATCTTCCGGTCTCGTATCGTCATGCTGGAGCGATTCATGAAAACCGTTTATCTCGACAAGAAGGAGCGCGTGCTGGCGTGGTTCACGCCCACCCGGTTGGTTCTGGTTGGGGTCGTGCTGCTGGTGGTGCTGTTCGCTCCTATCTGGCCGGAGTTTATCGAAGGCCGTTTCGCACTCGAACCGGTGCGCCGGACTTTGATTCATACGGAAGTGCCGGGAACTGTTGCTGAGGTCCTTACGGACGAGGGACAAACCGTCGCCGCCGGCACACCACTGTTACGCCTGCGGAACCTGGAGCTTGAATCAGCGTCCGCGCAAGCCGGCGCAGATATGCGGAATGCAGGGGCCCGGGCCACCCAGGCCAGCCTTAACTACGAAAATTTCGGTCCGGCGGAGCAGGAGCGGCGGCAGTCTACGGAAAAGCATCGCAACCTGGCGGAAGAAATGAAGCGCCTGGAAATCAGTAGCCCGATTCCGGGGACGGTGACAACTCCAAACCTGCACGATCTGGTGGGTTCGTACTTAAAAGCCGGCACCGAAGTGGCTGAAGTGGCTGACCTGTCGACCATGACGGCGCGCATCTATGTCCCCGAGTTTGGCATGCGGGACGTTCGCATAGGAGCGCCGGTACGGCTTCACGCCGAGTCTCAGTTCAGCGCCTGGGGAGGAACCCTGACATCGTTGGCCCCGGCTTCCGCTTCGATTGAACCCGGATTGATAGAAAAAGCTCAGTTAGAGGGCATTCGGGTTCCGAAATTCTATCTCGGGACTGTGGAGCTACAAAACCAGGGGGACCTGCGGGAAGGCATGAGCGGAAACGCCAAGATCCTGGTGGGTAGACGCAGCATGGCAGGATTCGCCTGGCGGTTTGCCCGTGACCTGGCAGGCCGACGAATGTGGTGAAGAGGGTCTGACCAGTCAATCAAGTTGTCAAAAAGAAAAGGGCCGCAGCGTTTGCGGCCCTTCTTCTTTGACGAGTGACGCTTGATTCGGCCAGTTACTTCGGGCGAACGGTAGCTTTGACCGCGGGACGAGCCGCAGGGCGGGCTGCCGGACGAGCCGCTGGGCGGGCGGCAGGACGAGCCGCAGGACGCGCTGCCGGACGTACGGCCGGGACGAAACTCGGGGTCTGGCTCGGGTTGGCCAAAATGGCTGCCTTCACTGCGCTCCGCTGGCTGATCAAGGATTTCTTTTGAACTGACATTGTGCTTCCTCCGTTGAAATTTTTATTTTTGCCTGACCGCGGGCGCTGTCTGCTCTGTCCGGTCGTGTCTTTGTATAAGCAAGCCCCATACCAAACATCGGTAAAACGGCGTCGAAAAGAAAAGCCAAATCAATTCAATGAGATAGGCCGGGAATGGCTGTGTGGAAAATTGCGCCGCAATAGGGTCTTTGGGGGAGGACGGTTAAAATTTAACCTCGCCAGGGTTAATAATTAACCCTGTAATCCGTATTTCCGGCAGAGGTATTTCATTTTCTGCGCGTTGATTTGCAGCAGAGCTGCGGCAGCCACCTTCTTACCGCCAGTCCGGCGCAAAGCTGCCTGCAGGTAGGCCAGTTCAATTCGGGCAATCTCGTCGTCGAACGAAATTCCCTCTTCCGGGATGAGCAGCGCCTCCTGCTTGGCGGTACTGCTGTAAAGAATTTGCTGAGGGATGTGCTTGGCGGTAATGACGGCGCCCGATCCCATAATCACCAGCCGTTGTACGACGTTCTCCAGTTCCCTGACATTTCCTGGCCAGTGATATTCCTCAAGAATCTCCAGCGCATCCGGGTCGAGACGTTTGAGGGAAACGCTGTTGGCGGCACAGTACATCCGCAAAAAATGGTCGAGTAGGATGGCGACATCGCCGGGACGTTCGCGCAGCGGTGGAAGGACTATGGGAACCACGTTGAGGCGATAGTAAAGATCTTCGCGAAAGCGTCCAGTGTGGACCGCCTGTTCCAGATCTTCATTGGTGGCCGCGATCAGCCTGAAATCGATCTTCTTTGCGTTCCGGCTGCCGATACGCTGGACGACGTGTAGTTCAAGAATCCGCAGCAACTTGCTTTGCATGTTCAATCCCAGAGTCCCGATTTCATCCAGAAACAGGGTCCCGCCATTCGCGGATTCGATGTGACCCGCGCGGGATTCGCGGGCATCGGTGAATGCGCCTTTCTCATGGCCGAACAACTCCGACTCAATCAGGCTTTCGGGGAGCGCCGCGCAGTTTACGCTGACGAAAGGCTTGTCTTTTCGCGGTCCGCTGGCAACGATGGCTTGCGCGACCAGTTCCTTGCCAGTCCCACTTTCGCCGCGAACCAGCACGTTGACATTGCTCTCTGCCACCCGGCCGATAGCGTCGTAGACCAGCCGCATCGGCTCGCTGCCGCCAATCAGCTGGCAAAACGAATTCCGGCGCTGCGCCTCTTCGCGGATCTTCCGGTTCTCGATTTCCGCTGACCGTTCTTCGAGTGCTGAACGCAGGACAGCCTGCACGTCCTCGAAATCCACCGGAGCGACAAAGCAGTGACTGATTCCAGCTTGTTCGAACTGGTGCCGCGCGGTCTTGTTGTGCGAGCGGGTGAATCCCAGCAGGACAAGATTCTCGTCATCGGCGCGCAAATGGCGGATCAGTCGCAGCGTTGCCTCGTCGGAAACGTGGGCTGTTTCGAGGTCCAGAACAATGGCTTCGAGGGAGACCTCTGCCAACAGCGGCAGAATCTGCTCGCCCGAACCGAGGAGGGTCGTGTGGAAAGCGGAGGCCAGTACTTCCTGCGCCGCCAGTTGGACTGATTCGTCGGTAGTCACAACCGCGATGCGTGGGGCTGCGCCGGTAGGAATGTTCTCGGCCATTGAAGGGTGGAATTATAGGTCAATTTTTCACCCAAGGCAGGGTAATTTTTAGACCACAGGCCACGCCGGGACAGCCGTTAGACCGAAGCGGATGGACCAGGCCTTCAGGCCTGCATACAGCCAAAAAAGGGAGGCAGGCACACTGGCCTGCCTCCTTGGGAAACTGCAGATCAAGCTACATACCGCTGTTGCCATCGTCCTGGGCGGCGTGAAGCACGCGGAAACTACTGCCGCCGTTCGACCAGACCAGCACCAGAGCGTCTTGTCCTTTGGGCACGCTGCTCAGTGCTTTTTGGACGTCGGCAGCGCTTTGTACTGGCTTGCGATCGACTTCCACGATCACGTCACCCTGCTGTAATCCGGCATTGTCGGCCGGGCTGCCGGGCTGGACTTGCTGGACCAGCGCCCCGTGCAGATCGTTGGGAGCCTGCAACTGCTCACGCGCGTCCGCGGTGATGTCCGACAGGCCAACTCCCCAGCGCGGCTTGCCTTTGCTGGCGTCGGAGGTTTCCTTGCCGGCCTTATCGCGGCTACCCATGGCTTCAAGAGTCACCGGCAGCGAAACATCCTTGCCATCGCGCATAACCTGCAGGTGGATGGTCGTCCCTGGGTTCTGTTGTCCGACCAGGACCTGCAGTTCGCTGGCGTCGCTGACTTCCTTGCCGTCAAGCTTGGTGATCACATCGCCAACCTTCACGCCTGCCTTGGCTCCGGGAGAGTCGGGTTCGACCTGGCTGACCACAGCCCCCACGGCGGTGTCCATATGGAAGAACTTCGAGTTTTCGGGGGTGACGTCGGCAATTCCAATTCCCATGTATCCGTGCGTCACTTTGCCGAACTGGATCAACTTCTCGACCGTGGGACGGACGATCTGCGTGGGAATTGCGAATCCCATGCCGGAGAACGAACCTGAGGGCGAGATCAGGAAGGTGTTGATTCCGACTACTTCACCACGTGCGTTCACCAGCGGCCCCCCGGAGTTACCCGGATTGATCGCTGCGTCGGTCTGAATAAATTGGCCGGGCTTGCGAGCGTCGTCGGAGGACAGGTTGGGACGGTTGAGCGCGCTGACGATTCCTCGTGTGACCGTGAAGCGGAACCCGAAGGGATTGCCGAAAGCCAAGACGGTCTGTCCAGGGTGGAGTTTGGTGGAATCACCCCAGGGCGCGTTGGGCAGATTCTTGCCATCGACCTTGATGACCGCGAGATCGGTCAGCGGATCTGTGCCAACTACTTTGGCGGAAAGAATGCGGCGATCGCTCATGGTGACTCGAACGTCGGTGGCGCCATCGACCACGTGATTGTTGGTAACAATGTAGCCATCGGGCGAGATGATGACGCCGCTGCCCAATCCGTGTTCGACGCGGGGCTGTTGCGGACGCATCTGTTGCCCAAATTGCCTGCCGAATTGTCCGAACGGACTGTCTTCGAGGCCTTCGGGCAGATTGTTTTCTGCAGTAGCTTTCGCTCGTGACGTGACCGTGACGTTCACGATGGCCGGAGTAACGCGGGCAGCCAAAGTCTCCATGGCCTGATCGAGTGAAAGCAGCGCACCGACATTGTTGTCATCGAGCGGGGTTGTGGTGGGTGAAGCCATAGCGGCCGCCTTTGCCGGCATAGCTTTGACGAAGTCGTAGGTGACGAAGGAACCCACCAGTCCGATCGTCAGAATCGGAACAATGAGGTTGCGGCCTATGATTTTTTTCCAGTTTTGCATCCAGCTTTTCATTTCTTGCTCTCCTGTTCTGAAACTAATTATTTAGTTGTTAAGGACAAAAAAACTCAAATCGATTTTGCGACGATTCCTGCTGCCACCATGTCCTGCGCCGGTCCGATGACGGTGACCTGCCACACGCTGAGATCCCATACAACGGCGCCGGAAGAGTTGACTCGCCGCGTCTGCACATATTCTGTGCGGGTCACGAATAACAACGTCTGCGGCGTGACGGCACTCGTTTCCATGCTGGCACGGACAAATGTTGGCGCAAGAGTCTTCGCTCGCGCTGCGTGCGCCGGAATTACTTCAGGGGCCGCGACCTTCTTCTCAACCTTTCTAGCAGCGACAATGTCCTTCGCGACCGTAGGAACGGAACTCTTAGTTTCGTTCTTCAACGAACTCGCGCCCTTCGACAAAAGCAGTTTCGCGGGAACAACGTGCGCGCCCATCTGCGCCAACTGATTCGCTTCAAAATCGCCGGAGGCGACTGCATTCGCCGCCAAAGAGGACGGCTCCGCGCCGCCTTCAAACGACACCAGCCGGGTGGGCGCGTTGGATAAAGCAACCAGGCACACTACAGACATGCCCGCCACCAGAACAGGGGCCGGCCTCCAGACGCGGGTTGCTCGAGGACGGTTCGCATCCAGAATTTGGGTGACTCTCAACGAAACCTGACGTACCCGATCGACAGCCGCTTGCGCCAGCACCAATCCGCGCCGCAAAAAGCTCTTCTCGGCCAGTGCCACCAGACATTCGGCGTAGGCTCGAGGACTGGTTGACCGGGCCTGGGCCAGCACAATGTCATCGCAGGCCATCTCGCGCTCCAGAGCCAGCTTCTTCTCGATCCACCAGACAGCGGGATGGAAGAACAGCACCGCACCTACGATCTTTTGGACGAGGTTGGTCCAGTCATCGCGGCGCCGCAGATGAGCCAGTTCATGCAGCAGCACCGCATTCAATTCGGCAGTGGAAAGTTCCTTCATCGCCCAGGACGGGATTGCAACCATCGCCTTAGTAAATCCGATTGCGGTCGGCACGCGCAGTTGATCGGAGACGCAAAGCTGCACCGGTCTGGCAGATCCAAATTCCTGCAGGGAGTCGAGGACGGCGGGATCGAGCGTACCGCGATCGACTGGCAAGCAACGCTTGCGGAGTTGATGCAATTGCCAGAACCCGAGCCCAACCCTGAACAGCCGGATGACGGCGATTAGCAGCCACGCAATAAATATGTAAAACGCCCAGGACGCGGGTAGGGTGAACTCCGATCCAGCGGTCAGTCCGGGTCGGGTTGCGAAGCGGTGACCGAGCAAGGGAAGGCTTGCAATCCCCAGTAACGCCGCAAACCATACAGCGAATCGCGTTCCCGAATTCTGGGATCCGAGCGCGCGCAACACGAGCCAGGCCAGGAGCGCAATGACTATCCCTTCCGCGGCGCAGTTCAGCAGGCGCTCGGCGGAAATCTCGGCCAGGGATTGCAGGTTGAGCGCGGAGATCGGCATAAAGGTCAAATCTTTTCTTCTTTAGCTTGCAACAACTGTCGGAGCCGTTTCAGCTCAGTAGCTTCCAGACCGCGGTCTTCCAGAATATTGAGCACCAGCAGTTCGTGAGAGTTCTTGAAAAAGCGCCCAACCAGGTGGCGGATTTCCGAGCGCGTCGCTTCTTCACGCTCCATGATCGGCTTGTAAATATGGGCCCGGCCGTCTTTCACGTGCTCGAGATAGCCTTTGTTTTCAAGGATGCGAATGGTGGTCAGGACGGAGTTGTAGGCCAGCGCCGGTTTTTCCGGAAGCGCATCGAGGACCTGTTGGACGGTGGCTGATCCCTTCTGCCAGAGCACGTCCATCAGTCGCAGTTCAGCCTCGGTGAGAGTCTCAGATTTTCTAGGCGGCACGAACCAATCTCCTCGCACTTTATTAGACGCGGGTTGACGCCTAAAGGTCAACTAATGATTTAGTTGCTGGATGGGACACGATTGGTTGCCTGGTTCAGCGGTCGCCTACGGGACAGCACGGCCGGTTGTTCCAAAGGCGACTTGCAGGGAACCGCCAACGGCCTCATCGGCAAGGATTTGGCAGCCTGGAACGTTACTTTCGGAACATCGATACGTCCTGTGGTGCGGGTTACAATCTCGGCGGGGCACATGCAAAAGATCGCCATCCTTTACGACGCCAGCCAGGCGGTGCTGTCGACTTTTGACCTGGACGAAGTGTTGCAACGCATCCTGGTGATTGCGCGTGACTACTTCCATCTGCAAAACGTCGCTATCCTGTTGCTGGATCAGGCTTCCGGAGAGCTTTGCACACGATCGCAGATCGGCGGCGAGCCAGGATTCGAAGACCTTCGCCTGAGCATTGGGACCGGCCTGATCGGGACGGCGGCCCAGAAGAAACGACCTATTTACGTCCCTGATTTCCAGAAAGAAACCCGCTATCAGCCCTGGGGGAAGAAAACCAGATCGGAACTGGCCGTGCCGCTGATGGTACGGGACGAAGTCGTGGGCGTGCTGGATTGTCAGAGTGAAAATCCCGACCACTTCGATTCCGAAACCGTCGATCTGTTGACCTTGTTCTCCACCCAGGCTTCGATGGCCCTGCAGAATGCACGCCTGTATTCGCTGGAACGGCGGCGGGCTTCGCAACTGGAAGCAATTAATACGGTCGCCCGCGAAACAACCGTTGTTCTGGACGTGAAAGAATTGTTAGCGAAGGCCTGCGAGAAGATCCGTCCTGCATTCGAGGTTTCGCACGTTTCGATGCTGGTGAAAGACGAGGAAGATCTTGTTTTGCAGGCCCACCATGGAGAACTGACACTGCGCATTCCGGAAGGCAGCAAGGTTCCTGCCGGCGCAGGCTTGTGGGGACGGGCACTGCGCGAGAGCAAAACAATTTTCGACAATGACGTAAAGCCTGACCCGAGCTTTCTGGGGATCTACGAAGAAGCTGGTTCGCGGATGTGTATCCCGCTGGTTTCATTCGGGCAGACCCTGGGCGTTCTGGTGCTGGACAGCGCACGGTCCGGGTCGTTCAGCGTGAGCGATATTCAGTCGCTGGAGTCCGTCGCCGACATCTGTGCCACTGCAATTCAAAACGCCCACTACGTGGAACGCGTGAAGCATCTCGCTTATCTGGACGGACTGACCGGAATCTTCAACCGCCGCTACTTCGAATTACGTATCCACGAGGAACTGGAGCGGGCCCGCCGATTCGAATCCGGCATGGCAGTGATCATGGTGGATATCGATCAGTTCAAGCGGCTGAATGATGAGTTCGGCCACCTGCTGGGCGATGAAGTCTTGCGCCAGGTGTCTTCAATTTTCTCGCAACAGCTCAGAAAGATTGACGTAGTTTGCCGTTACGGGGGGGAGGAATTCGCCATCCTGCTCTCGCAGACGAGCCAGCAGCATGCACTCGGTGTAGCCGAGAAACTGCGGCGGATGGTGGATAGCTGGCAATTTCCCGGAGTGCCGCGTTCGGTGACGATCAGCGCCGGAGTGGCCACGTGTCCCGATCATGGCACTACGCGGGAAGAACTGGTGAGGGCGGCTGACGCAGGATTGTACGCGGCGAAGCAGTCGGGAAGAAACTGCGTGCGGGAAGCTTTGACCGCCAAGAGTGTCAGTGACGCTGTTGTCGTCCGCAGTTGAGTTTGCGTCGAGTAAAACAAATTCCTGGCCACGGATCTTCACGGATTTCTACGGATCAAATTCAAGTAATTCAAAGGGCATCGCACAAGAGCGCGCGGCCCTTACCAACATAAAAAACTAAATATCGGCTTCGGGCTGCGAGTATCTTTGATTCTCTTGAATCTCGCGTTCCTGGTCCCGCAGCTCGCGTTCCAGTTCGCGCATTTCCTGCTTCAGTTCTTCCTGATGGCTGCGCAGTTCGCGCGCGGCTTCTTCCATGTCTGGCTTTATTCTGCGAACCTCGCTGACGGCACGCTCGATTTCCGGGCCAATGTTGGCGATCTCGGATTGGGCTTGGCTGAGGTCAATCACCGTCTCGGCGTCGGTATCTGGAATCTCGAGAGTTTCATCCATGTCGAGAATTTGGGACTGATTGCGGTCGGGCACTGTCAACGTAAGGTTCTGTTCTTTTCGTTCACGAATGATGCTGACGGTGACCGCATTGTTCTTGCGGCCGTGAATGGCGTGAGTGAAATCGCCACTGTCGCTGATGGACTCTCCGTTGACCTTCACAATTACGTCTCCGGCACGGAAACCGGCCTGCTCGGCGCGGCTGCCTTTTTCCACGGAGCGCACCAGGACACCTTTACCGTTTTTCGCGCCGAAAAAGTCTCCCAGTTGAGGAGTAAGGTTTTCGACCATCAAACCGCTGCGCGCGGAAGAATGCACCACCACGACTGAGACTGGCAGGTCCATCTCTGGGACATAAGGTGTGGCCGGCATCGCAGGCATAGCCGGTATCGCAGGCATAGCCGGCATGGCAGGCATGGCGAAGCTGAATCCCTTGCCTCCGGCGATTGCGAAGGCCCGCTTGCGATCCGCCAGTTGCGCTCTGAGGGTCAGAGACTGGCCGTCGCGACTGATTCCGAGATTCACAATGCGTCCCGGAGGAATTTCGCGGATCATACGGCGCAACTGTTCGACACCTTCCACCTGGTTGCCGTTGATGCTGAGAATTACGTCATGCTCTTTGACTCCGGCTTTGCCTGCGGGAGCGTCCTGATCGACGAGAGTTACTTCCACTCCATGTTCTTCTTTCAGCTTCAGGACGGACAAGCGGTCCGAAGTTACGTCACGGGTATCGACACCGAGATACGATCCGCCGCCGGAGTCTTCGCTGGAGTAACCGAAGGCTTCGCTGAAAGGCTCTTGCGAACAAAGCTGTCCGCCACTGGTGACGGCTGTAAAGATGGGCAAAATCAGTACTGCGAGGATCGATCTATGCATGGTTCGTTCCTCCTCTTCACAAGCTCAACACTTGCCGGTTCTAACGACTGGCAAGAAACGTGATGTCGCCGGTGGTAGTGCGCACTTTCAGTGTCGGACCGCCGCCGTTCAAATTCCCTTCAGCAGTGGCAGTGCCGGGTCCCCACTGACCGCCCTCCGTTGTAACTCGAATCTCGGAAAAATCAGAGCGGATACGATGGCCGTTGGCCAGATCGATCGACGCGCGAATCGTAATGTTCAGACTCGGCGCCAGGTAAACCGTTATGTCGCCCGCGGAAGTCTCAAGCACGGAGTCAGTACGCTCACCTCCGGAAACGAACTTGGCCACGATGCCGCCTGCTCCGGTTTCCGCCTTGGCTGCAGTTACCCCGTTAAGAGTGATGCTGCCACCGCCGGTCTGGGCCCGAACGGCTCCGGTCGCAGAACTCAACCGAATGCTACCACCGCCGGTTTCAATTTCTGCCGCGCCTGCGATTTCGCCCAACTCGATGCTGCCGCCGCCGGTAGTAACTTTGAGCGGTCCCGCGCAATGTTGTACTTCGATGTTGCCGCCGCCAGTCTCGAGTACGGCGCCCTGCGCGCAGGAAACCACTACCAGAGTTCCACCGCCCGTTTCAGCGTTGATCTTTCCCTTGGCGGACGCGACCTTGATGCTGCCGCCGCCGGTGCGGAGCGCAAGCTCTCCGCCGACGGTTCCTACGTCGATGCTGCCGCCACCAGTTTCGACATTGATCGCACCTGAGATGTCATCGAGACGAATGCTGCCACCGCCGGTCTCGCCTTCGACGCGCCCGCTGACGCCGGTGGCGGTGAGATCGCCACCCTCGGTTTCAACTTTCACCAAGTCGGTATTACGAGGAATGTTGATGACGAACTCGCTCGATGAGCGGCGCGGCCGGCTTCCCTGCCATTCGCCCACCACCCAGGCGGTGTCTCCGCGGACAGCGACGCTGATCTTGTACGACTCAAATTCGCGGCGGGCTTTTTCTTCCGACCCCGCGTACGAGTGATTGCTGATGACGTAGTTGATGGTCTGCTGGTTTCCGCCCACGACCTTCACCACGCCGGAATCTACTTTTACCCGCAGATTTTTCGCCGCTGCCAGTGAGCCGGTAATCTGACGCGACCATTTGCCATTGTCCTGATAGACGCGAGTCTGTTCGTCAGGGCGCACTTCCTGCGCTACGGCCAGAGGCAGGAGCAACATCATCGCTGCGATAATTTTTGGGAATCTTTTCACTTTTCACCTTCCAATGTTGTTCTGCACCGACGAAGTGCCAACTGCTTTAATCAATTTCCGACATCTGGGACAGCACGTTGCGCGCCTGGCTACGGATGTACAGGTTCTGATCGTTGTCAGCCAGCTTTTGCAGCACCACGCGCACACTGCTGTCAGCCCGCACGGGTTCGAGCAGATGCAAAGCCTGTGTGCGCAGGCCGGGATTGGAATCGTTTACCAGCGCTTCCAATACGGCATCGCGCACTCGCACGTCGTTCTTTACGTACGAGCCCAATCCTTCGATCGCCTTCAGCCGTACTCCTGGATTTGAGTCGTAGCGCAAGGCGTACAAGAGCGCTTCGCGCACACGGATATCATTCGGCGCCTGAGTCAACAGATCCACCGAATCCATGCGCACACCCGAGTTGTAATTGTTCCGGGTAGCGAACAGCAGCAACTGCTGGATGCGCTGGTCGTTGAGCGATCCCTGTGCCTGCTGGGTGGAAACGGTGTTGTAGCGAATGCTGATTTGAGAAGACCCGGGTTCCTGCGTGATCGACTGAATCCCAGTGATGGACGATTCCGTTGGAGTTGCGCCGGAAATATCGACCGGAGTGCGCCCGTTCATCATTTGATAGGTAGCGCCGATTCCGCCAGCGAAACCTAATATGAAGATGGCAGCGGCAAGCGCTGGAGCCAGTTTGATGGGACGAAGCCACGCGCCGGGATCGAACACCAGACGCTGCCAGAATCCGCCCTGTTCGGTGGTTTCAAGCTCCTCCTGCAGACGCATGCGGGAAGCAGTTATCAGATTGGGTGAGGGTTCCTGCACGGGGAACTGGGAGAGCGTGGCATGAAGCTGGCGCGCCGCTTTCAGTTCGCCCGCGCATTCGGTGCAGCGGGCGACGTGCTGCTCCAGTTCGTAACGAGCGTCGTCAGCCAACTCGTTATAGATGTGCAGCAGAATATTTTCCTGAACCCATTCGCATTTCATAGTTTCATCCCCACATTACTGATGTTGCTGCCGAGCTGCGCTCGGCTGGACAGCCGGGGGCGGCTGTCCCCACGTAATTTCCTGCGACTCATCGCATATCCGCCAGCGAGCCACGCAACTTTTGAGTGGCTCGGAATAAAGTATTTTTTGCCGTTTCTTCCGTCGTATTCAAAATCTCGCCTACGGTTCTCAACTTCAGTCCTTGATAATGCTTGAGCTCAAAAACCATGCGCTCGCGGGGCGTGAGTTTGTCGAGCGCATGATTGATCCGCGTCCCTAGTTCGCGGCGCATCAGGTCGCGCTCTGGATTGGCTCCGGATCTGCCATCAGGCACCTGCGACAAGACGTCATAGGCTTCGCCCTGTGAATCCACCGCCACCGGCGCGTCTTCTTTGCGTACCTGTTTCTTGCGCAGATGATCCAGGCAAAGATTGGTCACGATGCGGTAGATCCAGGTGTAGAAAGAGCACTCGAAGCGGAAGTTGCCGACGCT
>Ga0097621_100001860_pt1 | contig 14473 bp, 14 predicted proteins | sample KBSMisM72_FD_73165 | JGI IMG/M metagenome (GOLD analysis project Ga0097621, IMG submission 73165) | Miscanthus rhizosphere microbial communities from Kellogg Biological Station, Michigan, USA - KBS Miscanthus M7-2 (version 2) (version 2) | ecosystem: Host-associated > Plants > Roots >... | reverse complement strand
ACTCGGGAATGCCGCCGAGCTGGATCACGTGACTACGAACTTCAACACCAAATTGAGTGAGTAACTGTTTCGCGAGTGCGCCACAAGCGACGCGTGCGGTGGTTTCACGAGCGGAGGCGCGTTCGAGGATGTTGCGGAGATCGCGTACGTCGTACTTGAGTCCACCCGGAAGATCCGCGTGGCCGGGACGTGGACGTTTGAGACGCCGTGATTTCTCAGGCGCGACGTCGCGTGGCTCTGAGGCCATGACGTCGGTCCAGTTGGGCCAGTCTAAGTTTTCAATCAGGAGGGTCACTGGCGAACCGAGCGTTAGACCGTGTCTGACGCCGGTAAGGATTTCGGCGTGATCACGCTCGATCTTCATGCGGCCGCCGCGACCGTAGCCGAGCTGTCGACGGCGTAATTCGTAATCGATCAGTTCCTGGTCCACGGGCACGCCCGCAGGCATACCCTCGACGATCGCGATCAGCGATCGCCCATGCGATTCTCCGGCTGTCGTGAAACGAAGCATAGCCACAAAAAAGCACAAAAGGCACAGAAAACACAAAAGCAGACGGCGAGAGCTAGCTTGGCTGCGATAGTAATTGTTCTGAGAAGATGTTTCCGCGGCCCAGGATGCCGTTTGGATCGAGTGCTTTTTTCACCGCGGCCATCTCGCGGAGTTGATCGTCTGTGTAGAAAAATCGCAGGTAGTCACGTTTTAGTTTGCCGACGCCGTGCTCGGCTGAGAGTGTGCCGCCGACAGACGCCGCATACTTCAGATACTGCACATATAGTTCGCGGGCGCGCGCACCTTCCTCGTCGTTACGCGGAAGGATGTTTACGTGGACGTGGTTGTCGCCGATGTGTCCGAAAACGGTGTATCGCAGACCGCTCGCGCGCAACGTGTCCTTATATAAGCGAAATAAGCCCGGAAATGCCGCGTCCGGAACAGACATGTCAGTCGAGACTTTGCGTTGTTTGTAGTGTGCGAACCATTCGTTCATCAGCACGGGGAGTTGATGACGAAACTCACGCAGTTTCGCCTGGTCCTGTTCGTTAGTCGCAAACCAGGAATCCGGAAAGGCGTGATGCTGATCCAGCAACGTCTGCCACTGGCTAAGTACGGTCTCTTCGTTCGTTTCGTTCGTTTCCTGCTCGAAGAAGATTGCGCCCACGGCATTCGTAGGGATGGTGGGATACTTAGTGCGCAGGAAGTTCAACGACTCGTTATCGAAAAACTCGAGCGCTCGCGCATCGGCGTGTTCTCTTGCGTCCGCCACGAGGGCCAGCACGTCGGCTTCGTCGGCGAAAAAGACAACGCCACTTAACAGACCTTGAGGTTTCGGTATCAGCCTGACTTCGATCTCGCCAATCACGCCGAGCGTGCCTTCGCTGCCGATGAATAGATCGATCGCATCCATTCCGGGCTCGACAAAATAGCCGCTCGCGTTTTTTCGCGTCGCGGCTCGGCGATAATCTGGCAGCTTAAGTTTAATTGAGTTTCCGAGTGGCAGAATGCCGTGTGCGTCCGCGTGCACCGCTCCACGACGCAGATCGAGGACTTCACCCGACGCGAGGACGACTTTCAATCGGGAGATGTAATTACGTGTTGGACCATACTTGAACGTGCGTGCGCCGGAAGCGTTGGTCGCGACTGTGCCGCCGATATAACACCCGCGCTCCGTGGGATCCGGTGGATAAAGTAATCCCTCCTGGTCCACCGCGCGTTGTAGATCCGAAAGGATTACTGCCGGTTCCACCACAGCAAAGCCGCCAACTTGCTGATGAACAATACTCTTGATGCGATTCAGTTTCTCAGTCGCGAGGACGATCCCGCCAAAAGCAACACGCCCGCCGACGGTGCCCGTGCCCGCTCCGGAAACCGTTACCGGAATCCGATCTCGATTCGCGCTCGCGAGAACTTCGGAAATCTCTTCAATTCTCTCCGGAAAGACGACGCGCTCCGCATGCCCCTCGCGGATGAAGCTCGCGTCCGAGAGATATAACTGAACGTCGTCCGGATTGATCTTTACTTGCATACAGGATTACAAGATGAACAGGATTTACATGATTTATCTTGTGAATTTTGTAAATCCTGAAATCCTGTCTCACATGACCTGAAGCTCACGCTCTCTGAGCACTTTTATGCGATCCCTGAGCTCCGCCGCTCTCTCAAACTCAAACCGCTTCGCCGCCGCGCGCATCTCGACTCCCAACCGCGTAATCGTCGCTTCGATATTCGCGGGCGAGTAGTCCTCGATCTCTTCAACCTCAGTCGGCACCTTGAAATAATCCGCTTCCGATGCCGTAATCAACGTCGCTTCGATTGGCTTCACGATCGTCTGCGGTGTGATTCCGTTTTCGCGATTGAACTGTTCCTGTATGGCGCGGCGCCGGTCTGTCTCACCAATCGCGCGTTTCATGGACTCGGTAATTCGATCGGCGTAAAGTATCGCCTTCCCGCTCGCATTGCGTGCCGCGCGCCCGATCGTCTGTATTAACGACTGCTCCGAACGCAGAAAGCCTTCTTTGTCAGCATCGAGAATCGCCACGAGGGACACCTCAGGCAGATCGAGTCCTTCACGCAACAAGTTGATCCCGACCAACACATCAAACTCACCACGTCGCAAGTCACGCAGGATCTTGATTCGTTCGAGCGTCTCGATATCCGAGTGCAGGTAACGAACGCGCACGCCGACCTCAGTGAAATACTCGGTCAGATCCTCGGCCATGCGCTTGGTCAACGTCGTAACAAGGACGCGTTCGTGCCGCTCAGCACGCTGCCGGCACTCCTCGAGCAAGTGATCGATCTGGCCTTTCACCGGATGCACTTCGACTTGCGGATCCATCAATCCCGTCGGCCGGATGATCTGTTCGACAACTTCACCACTCGCCTTCGTCAATTCATACGGGCCCGGAGTCGCCGAAACATAAATCGTCTGTCCGATGCGTGCCTCAAACTCTGCGAAGTTCAACGGACGGTTATCCAACGCAGACGGCAAACGAAACCCATACTCGACGAGTGTCCGCTTGCGCGATTGATCCCCTTCGAACATTCCACGCACCTGTGGAACTGACTGGTGCGACTCGTCGATGACGATTAGCGTCTCGCGCGGGAGGTAGTCGAGGAGCGTCGGCGGCGGCTCGCCCGGATTCTTGCCGGTCAAATGTCTCGAGTAGTTTTCGATGCCGCGACAAAAGCCCATCTCCTTGATCATCTCGAGATCAAACATGGTGCGCTGATGCAGTCGTTGCGCTTCCACCAGTTTTCCCTCGTCGATTAGTTTGGGCTCCCACCACTCGAGCTCCTCCTTGATCGTCTTGATTGCCCGTTTGATCGTCGGCCGCGACATCACGTAGTGCGTCTTCGGATAAATTGGGACGCGCGAAGTGTGTTTCTCGATCACCTCGCCCAACAGCGGGTCGATGGTTGAGATGGAATCAATCTCGTCGCCCCAGAGCTCGATGCGATACGCCTGATCCTGATAACTCGGATAGATCTCGACGACGTCGCCGCGCACGCGAAAAGTGCCGCGCTGAAAGTTGATGTCGGAACGTTCGTACTGCAACTCAACCAGGCGCTGTAGCAACACGTCGCGCGACATCCGGCCGCCCGGCTCGACAAAAAAGAGCAGACCGTAATAAGCATCCGGATCGCCGAGACCGTAGATACACGACACACTCGCGACCACGATCACGTCGCGACGCTCAAACAGCGCTCGCGTCGCGGACATTCGCAGCCGATCGATCTCTTCGTTAACGATCGCTTCCTTTTCGATGTAGACGTCGGCGGCGGGAACGTAAGCTTCGGGTTGGTAGTAGTCGTAGTAGGAGACGAAGTATTCGACCGCGTTCTCGGGAAAGAGCGAACGGAACTCCTGGAAAAGCTGCGCGGCGAGCGTCTTGTTGTGAGCGAGCACGAGCGTGGAGCGTTGTGTCCGCTCGATGACGCTCGCAATCGTGAACGTTTTGCCGCTGCCCGTGATTCCCAACAGCACCTGATCTTTGGCGCCGTCGTTCAGCCCTCGGACAAGCGAATCAATCGCCGCAGGCTGATCCCCTTTTGGTCGATATTCAGAACGAAGTTTGAAGCGCACGTATACATCTTGTGCAATCCTGTAAATCCTGTCAAAAACGACCGGCAGCTATGTGAGTTGATTGATGGATTCGGCGGCGGCAGATCTCAGTTCTGGTGGAAGCGCGGTGTTTGAGGCGAGCCGCTCCAACGTTGAAGCAACTTCGGGCTCGCCGCTCGAGGCAAGTAAGCGAATGACGGCGAGACTCAAATCAAGACTCGGATGTTTCTCGATCACGCTGCTGAGCGGCTCGACCACGCCCGCTTTCGCAACCAGAAACAATAAGGAGAACGCGCTGTAGCAATGCTCGTGATTCGCGGCCATTAGATCATCAATGGCCTCGTACAGCAAACCCGAGTCTGCCAAAGCACTCCCGATGCGGCGTCGCTCCTCGGGTGATCCGTCACGCAACGCATCGTTCACAAGCGTCGCAGCCCGGTCGGCATCGAGCTCGTAAAGATCCCTTACCGCTTTCTCTCGTACTGCGGCCGAGGAATCGTCCAGCAAACCGGCGATCTGATCGAAGTGAGTGTTTACAGGTGATCTCTTAGCTTCACTACGGCGCTGCGCCAGTTCGTGCGCGGCTTGTCGTAAGGTGGCAATGTCTCTGCTCCAGCGCTCATCCTCCGTGCGTCGCGCCGGTGCTTTCTTCGGGCTCTTCATTGAAAGGCTTCGGGCTGGTCGTGACCAGGCACGGCATCGAACACGTCACCATGGTTTCCTGATGCATGTGCGGCGAGTGTGAGTGGGGCGCTCGGAACAAAATCAGGCTCACTCTCAGTCACTATTTCCGCATCCTTCGGCGCCGCCGTGCGCCGCAGTTGAAACTTCGTTAATACCAAACGACTGACCGAGAACCCGATGTTCCCATCCAACACGCAGAGTTGTTCCGCCACCACTCGCTGCGAAACTCTTTCGAGCGCCTGCTCCAACTCGCGTCCGGCCGAGGCCGCATCATCGGCAACGATCATTTCGAAATCCTGACCACTGCTGACCCGGCGTCGCGAGTGATTCTGCAATAGCACACCGGCTTCTTTGTGTATCCGGCCGGTTGCGACGATGACGAGGTGTGAAGCCTCGGTGTCGATCTCGAGATCGATCGTCCAGCGCGCGAATGCCGGAGTCAGATCACCGTCACGAGTCACGATCAAAAACGACTCGCCACAGATGTTCGCCATTAGCTGTCCATAACCGGTACCTTCAGACGGTCCAACGGCAATCTCTCTTTCCGGCACGCCCATTTCACGCAGTAGAAAATGGATCCGGCTCACGAGCCACGATCCATCTTCGAGTAACGACGACGCTAGTTGTGTCGGCGCAATCACTTCTTCGACATTCTCGTCAGCCACCGGTGCGCCACACTCGCTACACGTCGCATCGCTGACAGTCACAACGGCGAGCGCGTGTGGATTCGGCAAGCGAAAGAGGGCGTGACCAGTCTTGCGACAACTGATCTGCACTTCCCTTTCGACCAGACCCGCATCTTCGAGCCGTTGAATCGGCACACCGGGGGATTCCGTGTGACCGGTGAGTAGTTTGGCGGCGTAACCTTCCTGGTGCGCGTTGCGCGCCGTGCGCAGAAAGACGCGCGCGGTTTCGTCTTCGAGTTTCGAGGCTGCAAGGATGCGCTTGCTCATCGTCTCCTTGCGGAGGCTGGTGTAGAGCGAGTCGGCATCCTGACGTTCGACGAAAGTTCGAAATCCCTGCGGCATGGCGGGAGTGCTCGTCTGCCATTCGCCAAGACTCCGGATGTACTGGCAAAACGAGTCGAGCTTTCGAAACGGTTCGGATGTGCTCGCTTCATAAACAATTCCGGCGCGAATCGAATCATCATCCTCGAAGATCAGGAAGAGAATGTAGTCGTCGAACGAAAAGAGGTCGCCGCGAACGAACGGCTCGCCAGTCGTCGACTCGGCCGAGGCTGCCAGCGCCTTTTCCATTTCGCTGATGTGGTCGGCGCCAAGCATGACGTTTTCGAAACTACGCAGCCGGTGGGTACGGATCAGCGGAATCAGACTTCGTTCCTGCAGTTCCTGGAGCAATGCGAGCCGGGCATCAGTGCTGAGTGGATGATTTAGAGTCTTGCTTTCGAGAAATAACATCGGGAGCACCTCGGATTTGTATCCACAGATTACGCAGATTCACTTAAACAATCTGTGTAATCTGTGGATAGCTTACTTGTTGATATTGATCGTTATCGTATCTCCGCCGGTTTGCGTCGCTGGGTAACGTCGCTGCCGCGCGATTCGCAACGCCAACGCTTCGTAACTATCCATGCCTGGTCTGGGATTGGCGATCGAAGCCTTTAACACACGTCCATTTTCAATTTGCATCACAACCTTGATCGACTGCGCACTCGGCTCTGCCTCTTTCACCGTTTCAACCACGGGTTTCTCTTCCGGCTTGTTTTGCTTCTTCGGTTTCACGACTGCGGCCGCGAGCGACGCCTGAGTCTTCGGTGATTCAGCAGGCGCAGCCGCCGGGGCGACGGGAGTTTGTGTTTGTTGTATCGACGCAGTTTCCGGCGGGTTGTTTTTGAATCCACCCGTCACTGCAATCACGGTTGAGAGTCCAACGACCATCACGACTGCCGCAGCGACGAGAATCAGGGAGCGTCGCTGAATCAGCAGGGATGGTCCCGGCGGGAGCGCCAATAGTTCAGTGCGACGGCCGGTAAGAGTTTTGGCCGGCGCATCACCTTCAAGCGACACGGGAGTTGCAGCACTTTCAATCTGCACGGCACTCTCATCCCAGCAACCAAACAACTCCGAAACCGCGCGTTGTAACGAAGACTCGATCGATCGTCGCGGGCTCTGGATCAGCGGATTGAAGTTGAACGAAGCTTCCGGTTGCGCCAGCGCAACGCAAATCGCCTGCAAACCAACCAGGTCGTTCATGCGCGCGTCGATCAATTCGCCATTCTGAAAGAAGAAAGTCGCCGGGCCTTTCGGATACTCGATCAAGAGCCGGCCTGACTTCTTTTGGTGACGGAGGATTCCAACAAGATCCGACAGGGGATAGTTACTGAGGTGTCCGGTCAAAACTACAAAACGATTATTCTGCATTAACACTCCTTAAAACTTATCCACAGATTACGCAGATTCAGAACCAATCTGTGTAATCTGTGGATTACGGGCAGCCTCGGGTCAGACGACAGGAGAAGTTGTATTGCGGGAACGTCTGGGCCAACTTCTTCGCTAACACTTTGTCGAGTCTTTCCAATTTCCGGTATTGCTCCATCAACTGTGGCGTCATACCCAATTCCTGGTAAGCGAGACTCAATCCGTAGTGAGCCTTTGCCATGGCCGGTGACAGGTCGGTCGCCTTTTTAAATGCATCTGCGGCTTCTCTGAACTTCCCGAGACGAAAGTTTGAGAAACCTAATCCGTAATACGTCTCCGCGTTGTTGGGATTGAGTTTGATGGATTCCTTGAAGGCTTTTATCGCGTCGCGGTCCTTCCCCTGCTTCAGAAACTCATGGCCCATAGCCAATTGAGTTTCCGCGGAAATCGAATTGGTTTCATCCGTTTTATCAGCGGCCGGTTTAGCCACGGATTTCACGGATTTTAATAAGGGGGGCGGCTCGGCAGTAACCTCTGAACGGATGAACACGGATCCGGCGTTAACTTCCAGAACCTGCTGCTCTTTAATTTCCGAAGTGGACGGCTCGGGAACTGCCGGTGCGTTCGCGACCTTGGGCTCTTCGACGATCTTCGCAACTGTGTCATCGAAGTAGTAAGTAATCGTTCGGCTGGTGACCTCGATTGGCTCGCGCTTCAGTTCGCCATTTTCAAAGACGACCAGACTCGTCATCATCTTCGTCCAGTTACCAACCTTGTCGAACTCATAGCTGTAGGCTTCACGGTTGATGATTGCGCCGCGGTCGTCGCGCACCGTCATCTCGGTGATGTTGCCATGCTCGTCGTACTTGTATTCCTCTTTGCCTACGGGTCCGACTTCGATGGGATAGGACGTATTCTCAACACGATTTCCCTTGATACCGTAGGTCGTGATCTCGACCAGTTGCGGTAATCCTTCGATAGCTCGGCCATCCTTGAGTTCAATTTTGGCAGTTTCAGTTTTGACTCGACGCACGGAACCAACCAGGCCATCCTGATCTTTCGTGCTGTCGAGGACTGTTATGGCGGGTCGGTTAGAGACTACTGTAGGGAGTTTTACATCTTGCGCCTTAGCCGGCGCACAGGTCATGAAGACAGCTACCAACAACAGAAAAGCGGGCAGAAGTCGCCGCACGATCAAATTCATCTCGACTCCTCCAATTTCAAATAGCGTCGGGGGAAGGGACTACTGCGAGCCCATATGTTGTACAAACTGCCGCGAAGAATACAATAAGTGGGCGAATTTTGCTATTTATTTTGAAAGGAAGGATGAATTGCCGATTTCCAATTGCCGATTTCAAATTGGCAATTGGAAATCGGCAATTGGCAATAACTCTACTGTTCGTCGCTAAACTTGTAGCCGATACCCCAGACTGTGAGCACCATCTGCGGGTTCTCCGGGTTCTCTTCGATCTTTGCTCGCAGGCGATTGATGTGTGAGTCGATCGTGCGATCGTAGCCTTCGTAGGAGTAATCCCAGATCTTCTCCAGCAGGTACTTGCGCGGGAAAACGCGGCCCGGATTCGAGGCAAACAGACGCAGGAGATCAAATTCTTTCGGCGTCAACTCGACCTGCCGGTCACCGATGGTCACTTCGCGCTTGGCTGAGTCGATTCGGAGCCGCCCGCGAACGATAGGCGCCTCATCTCGCATCCCCTCGGTGCTTGGGCCGTTCCGTGTACGCCGGAGTACAGACTTGATGCGGGCTTCGAGTTCGCGCAGGCTGAAAGGCTTGGTGATGTAATCATCTGCGCCCATCTCCAGTCCGAGCACCTTGTCGACCACGTCGTCCTTTGCCGTAAGCATGAGGATCGGCAGGTACCCGACCTTCTCCCGCAGTTCCTTGCATACTGCCAGCCCATCCATCTTGGGCAGCATCAGGTCAAGGACCACTGCATCGGGAGGATCGTCGAGCGCCGCCTTAACGCCGTTCAGGCCGTCCTCAACTGTTTTGACGTTGTATCCCGCACGCGAGAAGTACTCGCTGATCGCAGTCGAGATGTTCTCGTCGTCCTCAACTACCAGCAGCGACACTTTACGTTCGCCTGAGTCGGGAGCGAAATTTTCTTTAGCTGTTTTCTGTCTGTCAGTAGCTGTAGCCATCATCGGATATAGTCGTCGATATTGAAACTGACAGGAGGCTCAGAAGGGCAAGCACCACGGGGTCATTGGCGCAACTCGGTTCTCGGGGATAGTACAGGAGAAATGACCCACTGTTCAAGCCCAAAGTGCTAGGATATTGCCAATTGCCGATTTCCAATTGCCGATTTTCTGAAATTGGCAATCGGCAATCGGCAATTGGCAATCGGAAATCACTTCTTAGATACACAGGACATATACATATGACACCCGAAGAACGAGCCGAACTCATTGCAACGTACGCCGCTGGTTACGATGAAGTCATGAATGCCCTCAACGGCTTCCCCGCCGACAGTTTAGGAGCGCATCCGATTCCAGGCAAATGGAGTGCACGCGAAATCGTTCATCATCTGGGCGACAGCGAAAGCTTCTCAGCCGGGAGACTGCGCAAGCTGCTGGTCGAAGACAATCCTGTCATTCAGGGATACGACCAGGACGAGTACGCCACGAAGCTTCGTTACAACGAACGCGACATGGCGCCCGCGCTCGAAGCTTTTCGCAGTGCACGTGAAACTACTACACAACTTCTCGGCCTGATGACTGACGACGACTGGAAACGTGAAGGCACTCATACCGAGAGCGGCAGATACACGACTGAAAACTGGTTAACTATCTACGCCGCACATGCACACAATCACGCCGCCCAAATCCGGAAATTACGCGAAGCTCTCTGATCCGCGTTCATCGGTATTCAAAGATCCGTTTTATCTGTGGCCACTACCTTGACAAAGTTTTTTAGCGCGAGCAAAATCCGGCATCCGCCCTAAACAAATGAATACAGCAACTGTTCTGCAAACATCACTCTCTGATCTGACGTTACACCGCCGCGGTAAAGTGCGTGACGTCTACGAAGTTGACGCTGAGAGCTTGCTCATCGTCGCTACCGATCGCATCTCCGCATTCGACTGCATTCTGCCCACGCCGATCGAACGCAAAGGCGAAGTGCTCACGGCTCTCTCCGAATTCTGGTTTGAGAAGCTGAAAGACGTAGTCGCCAATCATTTGATTGAGAGTAACGTCGACGCTATGCCGCCTGCGGTCCAACGTCACGCTGCGACTCTCAAAGGTCGAGCGATGCTGGTGCGTCGTGCTCAAGTGTTTCAGGTTGAGTGTGTAGTGCGTGGTTATCTCGTCGGCTCCGGATGGAAAGACTATCTACGGACTGGCTCTGTATGCGGTCACAAACTTCCGGAAGGTTTGCCCGACTCGGCGAAATTACCTGAAGCGCTTTTTACGCCTTCGACGAAAGCAGAAGAAGGACACGACGAAAACATTACCGAGGATCAAGTACGAGATCTGATCGGCGCCGAGGCAACGGCGTTGCTGCGTGACACGTCGCTGCGTTTGTACACTGAAGCTGAAGACTACGCACGGCAACGCGGCATCATCATCGCCGACACCAAGTTCGAGTTTGGATTGGATAAGGACGGAAAGCTCTTGCTGGTTGACGAAGTGCTGACGCCCGACTCCTCACGCTTCTGGCCCGCGGATGAATATGCACCCGGCCGTTCGCAACCATCGTTCGACAAACAATTCGTGCGCGACTATCTCGAAACGCTCGACTGGGACAAGAAACCGCCCGCACCGGCGATTCCTCCGGAGATTGCCGCCGCCACGACTGCTCGTTACCTCGAAGCATATAGATTGATGACCGGAAAAGAGCTTTGATGCGTACTCGACTCGAAAGCCTGATCGACGAAATGCTCGAGGGCCACATTCTTTTGGATGAAGCCCTGTGCGAATTCGAAAAGCTCTACATCAAGAAAGCCCTGGCGCGGCACAAGCAGCACATCTCAAACACCGCGACCATCCTCGGCATTCACCGCAACACCCTCGCCAAGCGCGTCGCCACTTACGAAAAGCAGGAAAAGAAGTCCGGCAAGCGAACCGCCTGAGCTCAAGTCCGCGAAGCGGACGACAGCATAAAGCCTGGGGCGCAAGCCCCAGGATCACCGCACAAATAACGATTCAGCCCGTGAAGCGGGCGACAGCGCTGCCGCCCGTTACACGGGCTCAGGCGTTTTTCTTATCCGCTTTCCTGGGGCTTACGCCCCAGGCTTTATGCTGTCGTCCGCTTCGCGGACTGCGTTCGTATACCCTCGGTTGACAAGCCCCGTCCGCTTCGCGGACTGCGTTCGTGTACCCTCGGCTGACAAGCCCCGTCCGCTTCGCGGACTGCGTTCGTGTACCCTCGGTTGACAAGCCCCGTCCGGTGCCTCTATCCTTAGCACTCTTACTCAATGAGTGCTAGCATTAATACCAAAATACACCCAAAGACGGAACAGAGTTGAAAGGAGACCAAGGTCATGGCAACCAACATTAGACCTCTTCATGATCGCGTTATCGTGAGACGTATTGAAGAGGGCGAGCAGGTGCGGGGCGGCATCATCATCCCCGACACGGCTAAGGAAAAACCCCAGGAAGGCGAAGTCATCGCGGTCGGCGAAGGCAAATATAAAGAGGACGGCACCCGCCAGCCCCTCGACGTGAAACAGGGCGATCGCGTTCTCTTCGGCAAGTACAGCGGATCTGAAATCAAGATCGATGGCGAAGAGCTTCTCATCATGCGCGAGGACGAGATTCTCGGAGTTCTCGAGCGCGCCGGCGCTGCAAGCGGCGGCACTAAGAAAGGTGGTAAATAAGAATGGCTAAGCAGGTTATTCACGGTGAGGACTCGCGTGCAGCGATTTTGCGCGGTATCAATCAGCTCGCTGACGCAGTAAAGATCACTCTCGGTCCCAAGGGCCGTAACGTTGTTATCGACAAGAAATTCGGTTCGCCCACGATCACCAAAGACGGCGTCACCGTGGCGAAAGAGATCGAGTTGAAAGACTCGCTCGAAAACATGGGCGCGCAAATGGTGCGCGAAGTCGCATCGAAGACTTCCGACGTTGCCGGCGACGGCACCACCACCGCAACCGTGCTGGCCCAGGCGATCTTCCGCGAAGGCGTGAAGACTGTCGCCGCCGGTGCAAACCCGATGGCGCTCAAGCGTGGTATCGACAAGGCTGTCGAACAGGCCACCGCTGCGATCCAGAGACTCTCGAAACCGGTGAAGGGCGACATGATCGCGCAGGTCGGAACAGTTTCCGCCAACGGCGATTCCACTATCGGCAACATCATTGCTGAAGCAATGAACAAGGTCGGCAAAGACGGCGTCATCACTGTCGAAGAGTCACGGACCATGGAGACGGCGCTCGAGGTCGTCGAAGGTATGCAGTTCGACCGTGGTTACCTCAGCCCCTACTTCGTGACTGATCCGGAGCGCATGGAAGCAGTGCTCGAGAATCCACTGATCCTCATCAACGAGAAGAAGGTCAGTTCGATGAAGGATCTGCTGCCCTTGCTCGAACAGGTTGCGAAGCTCGGCAAACCGATGCTCATCATCGCCGAGGATGTTGAAGGCGAAGCGCTCGCGACTCTGGTCGTGAACAAGCTGCGTGGCACATTGAACATTGCTGCCGTGAAAGCTCCCGGCTTTGGCGATCGTCGCAAGGCGATGCTCGAAGACATCGCGATTCTTACTGGCGGCAAAGTCATCAGCGAGGATCTCGGTATCAAACTCGAGAACGTCAAACTCGAAGACCTCGGCCGTGCCAAGAAGATCACGATCGACAAGGACAACACCACGATCGTGGAAGGCAATGGCAAGCAGTATGACATCGAAGGTCGCGTCAAGACTCTGCGCGCGCAGATCGAAGACACCACTTCCGATTACGATCGCGAGAAACTTCAGGAGCGACTCGCGAAACTCGTCGGCGGTGTTGCAGTGATCAAAGTCGGTGCTGCAACTGAGACCGAGATGAAAGAGAAGAAGGCGCGCGTTGAGGATGCCATGCATGCGACCCGCGCGGCTGTCGAAGAAGGAATCGTTCCTGGTGGCGGCGTCGCCCTCGTAAGAGCGGCGAAGGCCCTCGAGAAATTCGAGATCAACAAGGACGGCGAAGGCGACCCCGATGAACAGATCGGCGTCAACATCGTTCGTCGTGCGTTGGAAGAGCCCCTGCGTCAGATCGTTCAGAATGCAGGCAAGGAAGGCGCGGTGGTTGTCGACCGGGTTCGTTCCGAGAAGAACGAGAACGTTGGCTTCAATGCGGCGACCGAGACGTTTGAGGACCTGGTGAAGGCCGGCGTTATCGACCCGGCGAAGGTCACTCGCACAGCTCTGCAGAACGCAGCTTCGATCGCAGGCTTGATGTTGACGACTGAAGCGATGGTCTCGGAGATTCCCGAAGACGATAAGGGCAGTCCCGCAATGCCAGGCGGTATGGGCGGCATGAGCGGCATGGGCATGTAAGCCAAAGCCATCCACAGATTACGCAGAACTCATTAATCTGCGTAATCTGTGGTTACATTATCTGCGTAATCTGTGGTTTTACTTCGAGTTCGTCATCCTCTGGCATTACGTCCAAAAGAATTTCCTCAATCAGCTTCGCAGACATATCGAGCGCATGCAGCACTGGATTCAACGACGAGTGCTCGCTGACGTATCCTTTGGCAACGTCTTGCGCAAAAGCCAGCGCGACGTAAGCACGCGCGAGACGACGACTATCGACATTTCGAAAAACCATTGTACTCATTTTAGTTTTCAGACGTTCAGAAAAGCCCTCACCATGACAGCCAGCCCGATCGCTCCACCACCAAGCGTGAAGACCCATTCGACGAGCGGACTCGGCCGTCCAAACATTCGGCGGCAGATCACCATCCCGCTTTTCCATCCGTCAAGCTGATAGAGTGGAATCAGATTTCCGATCGCGAGTGCGAGATTGAGTGCGCTAAACAGCGAACCCCAGGTTAAGACGCAGAGTCCGAGATTCACTCCGATCCCTGCGCCGAGCACAAATAACTGTTGCAGGAGTGGTCGACTCTGCAACGCCTTCATATCCATCTGCACGTAAGCGCCAACCGGCAGCAGGTGCACCTGATAATCAACCTGCTGCAGTCGCACTCCAATTAGTTTCGGTCCCCAACCAAGGCCTGCCCGCCTGACGGGGACCGCACATATGCGCGCCGCAATGTAATGGCCCAACTCGTGTAGAACGAGTGAGGCGAAAAAGGACACTGTGGCGGTAATGATGAAACCGTTCATGTTTAGGAATTCAAACTCAGCAGTTTGGATAGGTGTTGTTCGAGTTCCCTCAACACGCTCAACTCAGA
>Ga0097621_100001858_pt1 | contig 14478 bp, 13 predicted proteins | sample KBSMisM72_FD_73165 | JGI IMG/M metagenome (GOLD analysis project Ga0097621, IMG submission 73165) | Miscanthus rhizosphere microbial communities from Kellogg Biological Station, Michigan, USA - KBS Miscanthus M7-2 (version 2) (version 2) | ecosystem: Host-associated > Plants > Roots >... | reverse complement strand
AGTCTCTTTTTTTCTTTAGAAATCCAATTTAATAGATCAAGACCATTATATTCAATCGTATATACTTGTCTTTGTCCATCGTATAATATTAGATCATAATCTACTAAATATACAAGATATTTCCTGAGTGATTTATAGGAAAATGATAAATAATGTAATCTTCTTTGAAGCTCAGATAAAAGTTCAGAAATAGTAAAATCTTTTAAATATAACAATTCCAGTACATTCTCTACAATTACGCTTTTTAGTTTAGGCGATTTTATAATGAAATTATTATTATTATTTATTTTCATTTTTGATGCCAGTTATAAAACTTGATTCAAATTAGAAATAAAGCACAGTGTGAATTTTTACTTATTCAGATTGTACTTTCTTCCATTTTTTCATTGTTTATTTTTATATCGTAGATGTTTTTGAGGTAGCCATTATACATTTGATTATACAGCATAATCATTTTGTCTTGAAAGACCAAGTAATTATCAACATTAGTTTTCATATGTTCCAGCCACTTTGGCTGAAAAGCATTGATGAAATCTTTTTGCAGTTTAATATAATCAAGAGATGTTTCTCTAATTGGTTCGGTTGTTTGTCTATAATAATCAATTAATTTATCAGTATTTAGAAATGAATATTGTATTATTGTTGCATAATCCATATGTTTTCCAATATTTTCTTTAGTATTATCCAAAGATCTTTTATTTTCTATCTTTTGTTCTGCTGAATCTTTTCTAATTTCAAGTTTTTTATTCCTCTGAAATTGTGATGGTGGTGGTGACGATAGTGATAGTGATGAGAATGATGATACAAAATTTTGTATTTTGTTATATTGATTAGTTTGAGATTGAAAATAAGTTTTTTTATCTAAATTGGTTTTTTTGATGTCATTTGATCTAGACATAGGGATTATTATTTACAAATTACATATTTATTGATATTGTATTATTTGCAAATAATTGCAAGCAATAAATAAAATAATGTTTTTTATTTAAGTGCAATAATTTAAGTGCAAGTTTTATACATAATATAGATAAAAAGTAGTGCTTAAACCCAAGGTCAATTCAAACTATCAATGAAGATTCAAAAGATTGAAGCTTAGAAAATAGATGTGCGAGAGATTCTATCATTATATATAAAGATAATGAATTGAGACTTGATTATTTTATTACAAAGGTGATAATGGAAGGATAAAAATACAATTAAACTTTAACAATGTTTATTTTATATTATCTTTACTTTACATTATAATACACAGCGTAAAGTTTTTAGATATGTACTGTTGGCGGATTCAAATGGGGAGATCGATCCCTTCATTCAGACAGCTACTTGAAATAGAAAAACTCAAATGGTCATCTTTCAAAAGATTGTTGCCAACTAAAAGAGATAAACAGGAATTTGACAAGGTGTTTGATAGTGTTAAACTGTATACAACATACCTGGGAAATGCATCAAATCCTGTTCCGCTAGAATCTGTTCTCATGGGTGCTATATTTCATGACTACAAGCAGCCACTGCAAATAACAAAAGAAGATACTGCTAAACTAGATGAGAGTAATTTAAAAGAAGGATTGATATCATTACTTGAGAACAAACCTAAATGGAAGATCTTGTTTTACAGATTCAGTAAAAAGTGGCATGGTTTCTTTGCTTTTCTACATAAAGAAGATAGATTGCTTCTGTTGAAAATGATATTGGAAATATGCAGTTATAATGAATGTACGAGCAATATAATAAACATTCAAGATTCACAATCACCAATTGATTATTTCTTTTTCCTATTATCTATGATTATACAACAAAAGAGAATTAACAGATTAAATATAGACAAGAAAAAAGATGTAACACTTTTAGATTTTATGTATAAATAGAAGTTGAAAGTAAAGGAGAATCGATGAGATAGTCATGACAAATTATTACTTCGTTTACAGATTAAATAAGCAATACAATATACTAATAAGTTATAATTTACTATAATAGTTATTGAGCAAATCAGATGAAGTAAAAGAAAAAGATAAAAAGAAACTTATGCAATTTCTAAATATGTTTTCTAAATATATTAAAAAATAAATAAATATCTCAATAATTAAATAAATAAAAAGTTAATTAAGATAAAGAAAGCAATAATAATAACATAAAATTAATTTAGGATTTGGATAAATTTTTATAACGAGTTCATCATTTTGTAAAAATGATTAAAGAGTATTGAAAAATATCTCTACACTATAATCTTTTAATTGTATATTTTATTATGTTTTTTATTAAAACGATAGATAGATTAGATACTAATCGTTTGATAAAACCAAAGATAAGTATTAATATAATTTTATAAGACAGTTTAAAAAACGCTACAGAATAAGGAATAATGCCAACATCATATATATTCAAAAATTCATTTGAATTCAGTTGTAGCAAATTTTCAATTTTAATATTTGTTTATTTTTTCATTCATTAACATTTTTATCATTAAACTATCTAAAATACCATTTATAAAGAGAAAGTTTTAGGCGACTCTAGAATATTGAAAGGAGGAAGAGTTACTATACCAAGTAAAGTTAAGGAAAAACTGAGCGTAAAAGAAGATGATTTTTTGACTTATTTGGAGACTTGTAACAGATCTATTAAAATAAAGACAATAGAATTTGATTGGAATGAAGAATTTAAGCAGATAGAGAAACTAAAAAAGAGAAATTATTGTCAAGTTAACAGAGTCCATTTTTTCTAAACCTTCTATATATTCATATTTTTAATGTTTAATACATTTTATATAATAAAATTGATGATAGGATTGTTAATTGACATTAAACCATATCAATACCTATGAATCCTCCATTTCCCCAATTTTCTTTGGAAACTTCATAAATTAAGATTCTTATCTTTTCTTCTTTGGTTTGCATAATTCTTGCAGTTTCTCTTGTTAAAACCTTTATCAATTCTCTTTTTTGCTCAACAGATCTTCCTTGGCTTATAGTAATTTGGATTACTGGCATTTACCATTCATTTAAAAAATATTTGTAATTTTAATATATTCTGCCTATAAAATAACTACATTCCATTTAGACTCTAATAGACTCCTTTATAGTGACTTTTCACTTTTACAGAAACTTTTCTATCTTTTGCATATTCCGACAGATGGTGCTTTGGTCCAAATCAAATAGAAAGCCATCAGCTATAATGTATATGTGATGTAAAGTCGATAATATACTAAAAGCATGAGAAATCTATCTTTGATATCTAGTTTGAAAGGCCTGCCTGCACCTGTTTCTCTTTCTCGATATTTTTTGGATAAACGTTGAATTTCATATCTATCATATCTTTTTGTTATTTCTTTATCGTAAATATTATCAAACTGTTGTTGTACTGTCAAGCCCGTGAATGATTTAAAAAGGTGTGGTTTTCGGGATAACCTATCAAATGAAAGCAATGAAAGGACAAGAAATTGATTAATTGCTGATCATATAGATGTTTATTCTAATTATGCAAGAGATCTAATTACTTTTGTTCATTTTTCCTTCTGATTTTTCTTTGCTATCTTTCCTAGATGTACAGCATATAGATCATTCTATTACTTCTTAGAGCAATACCTTCTACTTCATAAATTTACTTTCATCATTTTCATAATTTTTTGATATAGTTAACTTCTTCCATTAACTCTTGTCTTTAAGGCTTCACACTTGTATATAATCAAAAATGTATATAAAGAAAATCTACTACCTTATAGATTACCTGCAATTTATAGAGTAAAAGTAAAAGTTTTAAAGATATGAATAGAATTTGATTCAATACATCAATATAATACAAGTAAATCCATTTTAAATAACAATTGTAATTCATATAATATCTTCCCCCTAGCCTTCACTTTATATCAAAACATCGAAGAAAAAAGTTAAAGGTTGATGGAGAAGCAAATATCGGTTTTATTCCTTTGTCTAAAAATGCAGGCGCTTTATAGCACTATAATAGGCACTTATCACAATATAGCGTGCACTTGCTTTCTCTGTTTTCTTTTTAGAAAACTTCAAAGATTTATAAGCAAGTTTGAGATATATACAAGTTTGTATAATCGCTTTTACAATGGCAAGGCATGATTTTACTTGTCTCCTTGTTTTGAACTTCAATATATTATTATTTTTTTTGATTTACTCTTATATGGACAACAACTTGTTATATATATGAGACTTGGTCATAATTCGAGTTCTATTTTCTTTTATCTTGAACTCCATGTCACTAAGTACCGAGCATAAATTTTATTGATTTTGGATTAGATTTATTGGTTTTACAGTTATAGTATATCGTTATTTGATATAATAAAACCGATAAGAGTACAATTGCAGATACAGTATGAAATCCACGTGTTGGCAATGGGTCTATTCTAAAGACTGATTTGATATGTTATATCAATTGCTCTACAGATATTCTTCTCTGGTTGTAAATATACTGTCCAAATACCGATTCATAAAAACATACAAGCTCAAGCCTCTTTTTGGGTGTATTTTCATACCTTTCAACAGGACAAACCAGATCTATTCCCAATACCTTCTTGCCATATTCGTACAGTTTCTTAGCATTATACCCTGGATCAGCTATCATGTACAATAGATATGGTAAAGAGAATAACAAAGAAGATGTTAAGGAATGTACATTCTATTATCTGGAACATTAGCAGTAGTTACATCTGCTGTTAGAGGTACTAAAAGATCTCTTGTTGTAGATGTAATATGTAGTTTGTATCCGAAAATCCATCCTTTGATATGGCTATAACCCCATCTTGCATCTTTATCGATGCCAGGGCATGGTACTACTCCTTTTTTCATGGATGATTTATGCCATACACTACCTTTTGCTTTCATTAGAGTACTGTCTACCGCGGCTATAGAATAGTCATCATCAACCATAACCATACCTTCTGTAACAAACAGATATCCCATTGCGGATATCTTTTGTTTAACATCTGTAGAAATAGTCTTCAATCGCCTGTCAAACGTACGTCTGCTTGGAATGGATACTAATCCACAGGCTAGTGCTAGTTTGTGGTTATACTGACAGTCCGTATTAAGAAAAATATGCAATGCATTGTTAGAATCTAATCTAAACCATATCCTTACAATAAAGCATCTCAAAATTATGGTTGGAGAATATATACATATGGTCTGCCACGTTTCCTTGATGATGCAACAGGCCAGGGTATACAATCTATCATATACAGAATGTTAAAAAGGATGGATTCCTTTAGTCTATTAGCAGCTAATCTTTGGAACAGTTGTTCTCAAAATAACAATCCAGAGGTTAGCTTTAAGCTGTTGTATAATGTATCAAGAGATAATTTGAATTATGACCAAGTCTCATATATATACAATGACATAGAGACCATAATACACCTGCTTGCTTGTCTTTTCAAGGCTCTGTAAAGTTAAAGATATTGCTTCCATATTGTAAAAATGAGCAAACAGTTTTAACCAATTCGTTACATGCTTTAACTTACAATTTTTCATTCTGCAAGGAAAATAATCATCGAAATTCCCTGTCCTATCCTTTATGTATTGTATCTGTCTTTCGATAACGATGCTTTTTTCATAAGCAGAATGGATATGTGCTTTAGTTTCAAAAAGTGGCAGGCTTGAGGTGGATACCAAGTACCACCGTCTGTTGAAACCGGATGTTTGCCATAGTCTTTTGTAATGTTATATAGAAACCTCTCGATGCTACAAACATATTTCGCTCTTTTGATATATTTATTGCAACAATATTCTTTGTTTCGGATTCGATTGCAACCCAAAGCCAGATAAATTCGGAGCCAACCTTTATTTGAGTTTCATCAATGATGAATACAGAAATCTTTGTTTTATCGTAAAACAGTCTTTCTGGTTTATATCTTTGAATCCAACAATCTCTTATTGCAGTATGACTTCTTTTAATAAAATTGGATATTGCTTTTGCAGTATTTCTTAATGAAAGACCGCTGAAGTAAAGAGGTAATGAATATACAATATCTTCAAGTTTTGTTCTCTTTCTTAATTGATAAATCACATATAATAAGCAAAAAGGAAATCTATAGCTTTTTGCTCAACTTTACAGAGCCCTTTTCAAAGATAAAATCTTTGTAAGCAATTTTACTATATATATACAGATTTTAAAAAAGTTTTCAATGCTTTAGATATGTATACTTTATTTCTTAAGTGTCTTGTGAGATACAAAACATGAAATAATTACCCAAAATATCTATGTCGCATTTACAATATATAAATAGAAAAACTATAAAGCAAATAGAGCACTATAAACTTTAGAATTGTAAGCGATGGCTCGGTATTTTATATGATTTAACAATGTAAAAGTCAATACAAATCCATCTTCCTATATTTTCTTTTTTCTATATAGATCATTTGCCAAATGACAAGGAATATTTAAAGTCAGCAATGCAATTACTTTGTAAGTTTAATTTCAATTGGCTGCCGTAATGGCAAAAGTAATGGCAAATAAAAAACAGAAAAATATCAGTCTAGTTGATGGTTAAATATTTAGATCAAGTTAATTTTTTTATTATAAATAATTGTTTTCAATAGACAATATAATAAAATATAAAGAAGAATTTGTAATGTGAAGTTGTAATTATGGTATGTATTCTATAATTATATGAAATTAATTTGAATGGTAATGGCTCTGAACAAGTAAATATCAATATTGAAAAAGAAATGGCGCTCTTGAAGCCTTTGATGAAGAAAAACTTGCCATGGGAGTAAGCCGTTCAGGAACACCATTTATGATGGCAAAAGACATTGCTAAATCTATTCAAAAAAAAAATAAAGGAAATAATAGTAATAACAATACTATCCGCTCTAGTCAAATCAAGGAATTTGTAACAGAAGAACTAAAATCAAGAAATGAAAATGTGATTGCTGAATCTTTTTCTGGTTATAGCAAAAACACTATTACAGAATTATCAGCAAACCATAAATATGATTCAAAGGCTGGTCCAACTCAGAGATCACCAAAAAGAATATGTCAAACAAAAAGACAGCACCAATCAAGAAGAATCAGTCTGGATCATCAAAATAAGCAAATTGCATTAGGATATAGATAATATATTACTACAAAAGATGTAGATAAATATTATAAATTAAAGGTTTTTACATAACTAAATTAGATTATATCTTATAACATTATTTTTGATATTTTATTTAAACAATATTACAGTTTTATAGGCTCTGTAAAGTTAAGGATTTTGAAATATATTTTTTGTAAAATAAATTGCTTTTGTAGATTATTATACAGATAATTTTGGCAAAATAAACTTAAATTTTAACATATAAACCAAATTTTCGATTGACCTGTACTTTCAAAATGTTTTATAGATGAATTTTTTTCTTAACTTTACAGAGCCGTTTTATAAATATAAAAACATCTCATATATTGTATTTAACAAGATTAAAAAAATTAATAAAACCAACATTAATAGCAGAGACATATAAAAAATATTGTATTTTAAAATTAAATCTATTGGCAGATAAAATAAAAGCCTTTTAATCGGATATAATATAATATAAAAAATATATGAGATTAGAGGAAAAGGTAACTATTATTACAGGAGCTAGTGGTGGAATAGGAAGCTTTACTTCAAAAAAGTTACTCGAGGAAGGTAGTAAAGTTGTACTAGTTGGACGAAATAAAGACAAATTAAGAAAAATTCTGGACGAGCTTGATAAAAATTTCAATGATAACAATATATTATCAATAACAGCAGATGTATCTCATGAATCTGAAGTATTAAACGTTGTAGAACAAGCAATATCAGCATTTAATAAAATTGATATTCTTATAAATTGTGCAGCAACAATTAATGATCCCGCATCTTTTCATTTAATGTCAGAAGATTTATGGAATGATCTAATAAATGTAAATTTAAAGGGAACATTTCAACCCATAAAAGCTGTAATTCCAACTATGATAGATCAAAACTCTGGTAATATAATAAATATATCATCATTGTTAGGTATGAGAGCAATACCTAATGTTCCATTTTCAGTTTATGGCGTAACTAAAGCAGGTATCATATCGTTAACAAAAAGCCTAGCTGTAGAATACGGACAATATAATATAAGATGCAATTGTATTGCGCCATCAACTATAAGAAGTCCAATATTAGAACCGTATCTTCAAGATGAAGGCGCTAGGAAGGTATTAGAATCATCATTTCCATTGAAGAGAATAGGTGAACCAGAAGATGTAGCTAATGCCATCTTATATTTATGCTCAGACGAATCTAAATGGATCACCGGGACGGTGATTAATGTTGATGGAGGAAATTCAGCACAATTATAAAATTGATGGATATTAAATTAATTTTAAATATTTTCTTATATTTAGTAATATCATTAATAAATTTGTTAATATGGGATTTGTATATGATAAGAATATTAATCGAGGAAAAAGAGAATTTGAGTAATCATTCAGAATTAAATAAAAAAATAAGATAAAGTGATTATAATTTGGGACTTAATCTAAAACCATTGATTACCTCAAAACCAATAAAGATTTCAGAATTAGATGGCAAAACTTTAGCAGTAGATGCTTTTAATATAATATACCAATTTTTAGCAACTATTAGAGGTCCAACAGGCGAATTATTAACAAATAACCAAGGACAGCCAACCAGTCATTTAAGTGGTCTCTTTTATAGAAACATTAGTTTGATGTGTGAAGGAATTAAATTGGTTTATATTTTTGATGGCCCTGCTAATGATTTAAAAATAAAAGAAATAGAGCGCAGGAAAAAAATAAAATTAGAAGCAACAGAAAAGTATAATCTAGCATTGACAGAGGGCAGGCTGGAAGATGCAAAAAAGTATAGCCAGGGGACTTCTATTATTACATATAAAATAATTGAAGAGTCTAAAAATATTTTATCGCTTATAGGTATTCCTTATGTTGAAGCACGGTCGGATGGAGAATCAACAGCTGCGTATTTATCAAAAAAAGGCATAGTCTATGCCTGCGTTAGCCAAGATTATGATTCTATTTTATTTGGAGCCAAAAGATTAATTAGGAATTTAACTATCAGTGGAAAGAGAAAAATTCCAAATAGAAATACATACATTGATGTAGAACCCGAATTAATAGAATACGAAGAAGTATTAAAAAAAAATAAAATAACACAAAAACAATTAATAGATTTGGGCATATTAATTGGAACAGATTTTAACATCAACGGTTTTAATGGTATTGGCCCCAAAACTGCATTAAAGTTAATTCAGAAATATGAAAAACTAGAGGATATTGATAAAATAAAAGATGAGCTTTTAAATACACCTTATAACGAAATAAGAGAAATTTTTTTAAATCCTAATGTTACCGAGTTAAAAGATACTGATATTCAATTTAGAGAATTAGACAAAGAGAAAATTATAGATTTCCTTTGCAATGAAAATAGTTTTTCACATGAAAGAGTAAATAACTCGATAGAAAAACTATATAAAATCATTAGCAAAAAGAGTCAATCCCTTGATAAGTGGTTCTAGATATTTATATATATTACTACTTTTGTTTTTTAATTACTTGAATCTAGATTTTTTAAGTGCACTTTTTTTTTCAGATGTAAATCGCTCTAAATCATAATCATTCATATCTACAAACTTTATACCTTCTGATATTACTGGATTGACTTTTTTTATCAAAGAATATAACTTTTGACAAACACGTCTATAATCAGGATGACCCTGTGGTGTTGTTCTAAGTTCAATTAAATGACATGCTTCACGAAGATTCATTTTCATAAAATATGGGTATCTATAAGCAAAATTAACTACATATTGAGCTTCATCTAGCATTTTTTTTGATATAATATTATATACATCGTTACTAAAGTACATACAGTCCTTGTAATCTTTTTCTATACCTAATCCTAATATCTCCTCTGGAATATCAAATCCATATTTTGTAGACAGTAACTGTCTGCTGATAGTCATAATTCTATGTCTATGAAGATCTCTAAAAGTTCCATAGTTGGTTAACAATTCAAATGAATAATCAATTGATTCAAATGCTCGACCTGGTCTATGACGTCTATTTTGTCTAAATTGAGTATAAAGTCGAATTATTTGATGCCTTTTTTCATCTGAAAGGGAATTTACAGAATTTAATAAAAAAGTCATTGTAGTATCTTTACAATATTGATGTAATATCGACGATGCTAATTTTATTTCAGCATCTTTATTTGGTATAAATGAAAGCAAATTTACAGAATTTGAATTTATAATATTGTTATTGTCATTCTCTTTTGATTGAAATTCTGAATTTAAGAATTGATTTATAGAATCTTTTGTTTTTGTTAAATATTCTCTATAAGCAATACTATATTTATCTTTTGATCGTTTGATGAATGGTTGGATATATTTTTCTAATTCTTCGAATAAATTATTTCCTAAATCTTGAAGTTCATATAGACATGAGGAAAACATATTAAATAATAAATATTCAAATGCTCTTCCATTGCCGGTTATTGCTACATTTGTAAGGGTTGATGATGGAAGTAAATTTCTTAATATATCTAAAGTTTTGGCTTTTATCGTCGATAAATAAATTTTTTTAGCATTTTCTATATCAATAGAGCTTTTTAAAGAATTAAAAGTACTTTCATTTTGAATATCAGAATTATAAAAATAAAGGTCATCTATTGGTATTTTTTCTTTAAGATAATTTTGCATTGGAATAATATTTTTTGAATAAATTTCAAATGCAAGATTACATGACTGTATAAAATTATCAGCATAAGAAGAAGTCATAATTTTTTTGTCTCTATAATATTTATAATTTCCATTAATTTTTTTATCAAAAGCAACATATCGTGAAGATTTTTCTAAAAAGGAAAATCCAATTCTATGATCTTCTAGTTTTTGAGCAGCTATATTGGAAACCCACTCTAAAGCACATTGTACAGTACCAAGTTCAGCTACAGAGTCATCACCATAGTCCAATAAAACTTTATTATAAAATTCAAAGCCCCTATTAGGGTTGGGTAAAAATTCATCAATAAAAACGCGTCGCATTGTTTTATCAGTTCTAGAATATCTCGACATCAATGCACCACGATCTACTTGATTAGGAGTAATAATTACAAATACCGATTTATCTACATTAGAAAAATGTGATTCCAGTTTTAATTTTTCCTCAGAATTAAAATTTTCTTGGTATATATTTTCAATAAGCTTTTCATTATTTGACAAATATTTATTAGTTTTAAAATATCACATTGTTATTTATTTTATTTGGTCTTAATATAAAAAAAGACAATTGAATTAGGGTTTTATATTAAATTTCTTATTATTCTGGCTATTCTTTTTTGTCATTATCTATATTTAGCTGAATAACATAATATGCTCTATGTTTAAAATCAGAAATGATAAAAAAAATTAATCATAGAATTTAATATTTTATAATTTTATTACTTAATAAAAAACACTATCATTTTCTTATTCCAAATAAATGTTAGTTAAACAATTATTAGGAGATGATTAATTTTTTTTCACACTATGTTCATTATACTAAATTATAAATGAAAATCATGAGCGAATTGAAGCTCGAATTTGTAGGTAAAAAAGTTAAAGACATGTATGGTACATACATTGGTAAAGTTATAGGAATAATAACGGATATTGATGGATCTATAGAATCAGTTAGTGTTGATTGTGGTTCTACTGGTATTAAAAATTTACCATATGAACAGCTTTTGGTTCAAGGAGATTATGTCATTTTTATTCCAAGATGGAGACTTGATGCTCAAAAACTTTTACGGGAAAAATCTATGGCTTTAAAAAGAATAAAAGCATTACAAGGAATTGTCGCTGAAAATGATAATATGAAAGATGACGCTGAGTTTGCATATCTAAAGTATGAAAAAAGGCTTGATAAATTGGGTCAAACTACAAAAGAAATAACTGAAAGATTGCATCAGCGTTTATCAGAATTAGAAATAGAATCAAAAAGAATAAAATCGGTGCTGTTTGATGCAAAACTCCAATATAAAAGCAATGAGATAACCGAGGAAATATATCAACAAATTAGCTTAAATACAAACGAATTATTAGATCATATTAGCCTAGAGAAAACTGAAATTAAGAACATAATGAATAAGTTATCTCAACAAACATTAGAGAATACCGTTACTGCTGCTACTGGTGTTTCTTCATCTTCTACTTTATCAGCTGGCGAAGCTCATGAGAGTTCAATAAGCATTCAACAAGATCAATATAACGAAACAGTATTAGGAACCAATCAAATACCATCTAATTCTTCACAGGAATTGGAAAATGATAATAATAACAATAATCATGAAATAGAAGTTGAAAAAGAAAATGAAGATTCAATTCCAGTGATTTCTGCTTCTGCTTCTTCTGTAGATCCTGATACAGATAATGATAATATTATCGCTTCTGCTTCTTCTACTACTACCATCGGTGAAAGTGCACAGACCGAAGTTAATCCGGCATTTACATCATCATCAACATAAACAATAGCTGTCAGTTAATAATATATTGATAATATTGTCTCTTTATTTTGATTGTTTTTAATAAAAATTGTAAAGGCATTAATATTTGATAAAATAGATATATAATTTTAAAAAGTAATAAAAAAAAATTTTGATAAATATTTTTTATTGTTTTTGTGGGTTTAAAAGTTCACCGATCTCATTGTGCATTTTCAAAAAGTTTAATCCTTTTTCTGTTGTTTTATATGTTTGTGAACCTTCAACATATTCAATTAAAGTATTTTCTATTAATACAGATAAATATTCTCTTAATTGTGCATAACTTAAAAATGCTTTATACATAATTTTTGTCTTGGTGGCGCCTCCATTTGCTGCATCAAGGATCATTGCTACAATTTCCGTCCTGCTCCTATATTTCATATTTATTTTCAGTCTTATTCTTTATTTTAATTTATTGTTACAATTTAATATAAGATTTATTAATATTTTTTACTATAGACATTTTAAAAGCATTTAAGTAAACAATATTCTTTTGAATTCCATGGTTAATAGTTTAAATTCAGAAAATAAAATTATTTCACTTGAAGGAAATAGAATTAAAAAAATTAAATCTGAAGCATCTAGTAACTATGAACAATTTTGGGCAGAATGTGCAAAAAATTTAATCTGGTTTAAACAATGGGAGAAAATATTAGATTGGAATCCACCCTTTTCAAAGTGGTTTCATGGAGGAAAATTAAATGCAGCGTATAATTGTCTTGATAAACATCTAAAATCAGATACTAAAAACAAAGCCGCCATTATTTGGGAAGGAGAGAATGGAGAATCTATTACTTTAACATACAATCAGATGTATTATAAAGTAAATCAATTAGCTAATGCCTTAAAAAAAATTGGAATTAAAAAGGGAGATCGTATCACCATCTATCTTCCAATGATACCTGAACTGCCAATCTCAATGCTTGCTTGTGCACGTATAGGAGCAATTCATTCGGTAATATTTTCAGGATTCAGTTCACAAGCTATTGCTGACAGAGCAAACGATTCTAAATCTAGATTAATAATTACAGCAGATGGAGGTTATAGAAGAGGAAAAATTATTCCATTGAAAAAGATAGTGGATGAGGCAGTAGAGAAAATTTCTTCCATTGAAAAAGTGATTGTAGTTAAAAGAATAAATAAAGAGATAACAATGAGAGAAAAAGATTTTTGGTTTGATGAATTAATTGAGAAAGAATCTACTTATTGTGAATCAGAGTGGATGGAAAGTTCTGATCCATTATTTATACTATATACATCTGGAACAACAGGAAAACCAAAAGGAGTTGTTCATGGAACTGGAGGTTATCTAACCCATTTATATAATTCAGCTAAATGGGTTTTTAATTTTACACCAACAGATATATTTTTCTGTTCAGCCGATATAGGATGGGTAACTGGGCATAGCTACATAGTATATGCACCATTGATGCACGGTATAACAGAGATAATGTATGAAGGGGCACCAGATTTTCCTGATCAGGGCAGATATTGGAAGATAATAGAAAAACATGGTGCAACAATTCTTTATACAACACCTACTGCACTAAGGGCATATATGAGATATGGAGATAAGATTCCTAATTCATATAATTTATCTTCTTTACGATTGCTAGGGACAGTGGGAGAGCCTATAAATCCAGAGGTTTGGATGTGGTATTTTAAAACTATTGGAAAGCAAAATTGCCCTATTATCGATACTTGGTGGCAAACAGAAACAGGAGGAATAATGATCAGTATGTGTACTGGTATAGAAAATATCAAAATGAAACCTGGGTCTGCAACCTTTCCATTACCAGGTATCGAGATAGAAATAGTAGATGACAATGGGGGAAAAATGGAGAGGGGAAAAAAAGGATTTCTCATTATTAAAAAACCATGGCCAGGAATGTTGATATCATTATGGAATGATGAGGATAGATATAAAAAGACTTATTGGGAAAAAATACCAAACAGATATTATTATT